>Ga0335074_10001725_pt1 | contig 29523 bp, 25 predicted proteins | sample Lox_Sample_23_FD_206715 | JGI IMG/M metagenome (GOLD analysis project Ga0335074, IMG submission 206715) | Soil microbial communities from Loxahatchee National Wildlife Refuge, Florida, United States - Lox_Sample_2.3 | ecosystem: Environmental > Terrestrial > Soil > Wetlands | place: USA... | reverse complement strand
ATTCCCAGCACGTGGTCCATGCGCAGACGCAGGCCTTCGAGCACGGCTGCGAGGTGCCAGGGATCGATGCCGTGACCATCCACGGCGGCTTGGCGGCGGACCGCTTCCAGCCGCGCCCGGTGCAGAAAGGCCGGCAGCAGCGGATGATGATCGAGTGCCTGGTCGAGCCGCGCGATGGCACCGGCGGCGCGCTCATGGGCCGCGAACAAGGCTGGATCTGGCGATAGGGCAGGCCCGCGGCGGGGACTGAGCAGCGTGTCCAACATCAGGCCCACCGCCAAACATGGCGCCCTATGCCGCGCGCCGATGTCCGGCGGGGCCAAATTGGACACCGGAACAACCGCCGCCCGGTCGCCCCCGCCGTGCCTTGCGGACAGACAAGACGTGCGGCGCGTCGGCAAGGCGCTTCACGCATCGCCGCCTCCCGCGTCGGGCAGCATCCCTGGCTCGAGTTCCTGCGGCGACGGGAGCGCCTCGGCCAGTCGCGCCGGCAGCGCGTCGGCCAGCATCAGTTCGTAGCGCGCCACGCCGATCGGCGTATCGACGCCGCGCAATGCGTACTCGACGACGACGCGGTTGCGCTCGCGGCACAGGATCAGGCCGATACTGGGATTGTCGCCGGGTTCGCGGTCACGGTCATCCAGCGCGGCGAGATAGAAATTCATCTTGCCGGCGTGCTCCGGCTGGAACGGCCCGGTCTTCAGGTCGACGGCGATCAGGCAGCGCAGCTTGCGGTGGTAGAACAGCAGGTCGACGTAGAAATCCTGTCCGCCGACCTCAAGGTGATGCTGGCTGGCAACGAAGGAAAACCCCTTGCCGAGTTCGAGCAGCAGGTCCTTGACGCGAGCGACCAGGGCGCGCTCGACGTCGCGCTCGTGCGCGGCCTGCCGCAGCGTGAGAAAATCGAACTGGTAGGGATCCTTCAGCACCTGCTGGGCGAGATCGGAGGTTTCGGGCGGCAGCACGCGGGAAAAATTCGTCAGCGCCTGGCCCTGGCGGGCGTGCGCCTGCGTGTCGATCTGGGCGGTGAGGACCGGGCGGCTCCAGCCGTGTTCGAGTGCCGCCTCGGCGTACCAGAGCCGGGCGGCCGGGTCCTTGACCGCCAGCAGTTCGATGTTCTGGCCCCAGGGCAATTTGCCAACGATCCGTTGGAGAATTGCCGGATCGGGCCACGCCGCGGCGAACGCCCGCATATAGCGCAGGTTGGCCGACGAGAAACCGCGGGAATCAGGGAATTCCGCGCGCAGATCGGCGGCGAGGCGGTCGACCACCTTGGCGCCCCAGCCGCGCGTGGCCTGGCGTTCCCGGATATCGTGGCCGATCTGTGTCGGTCTGCCTTGGGGAATGCACGGGCTATTGAAGCAAATCAACACATTAACCTCTAAGCAGTGCACTCAGCTTTTGCGCTTGGGAATGCACTGATCGTCTGTTGTCCCCTTAAGCGTTGCACTGTGCGCCTCGGATGGGCAGCGCTTGGCCGCTCGTGGAATCGGGATCAAAGGCCCAGCTTCCCGGACGGGCTGCTGTGGCTCAGTTTTGCCCGCCGGACGTAGCTGCGCATCGTGGCCAGGCTCCGGTGCCGCGTATGCCCCATGATCTCCTCGTCGGGCACGCCGTTCCGGTAGGCCGTGGTCACGAACCCCGCGCGCAACCCGTGCGGGCTCACCGGCTCGGACACCGTTCCCTTCAAACCCGCCCGAGCCGCGCGCCGGATCAGGATCTGCCGCACGGCATCGGGCACCAGACGGGTCCTCTCGACGCGGCCACCCCGGTTGACCTTCCGGAACAGCGGACCGGCGGAAATTTCCGCGACCGCCAGCCATTCCCGCACCGCCGTCACAGGGCAGGTTTCCGGGGACGAGCCACGGGCGATGGCAATCTCGGCACCTTCGCCTTCAGCGTCGGTCTTGGAGCGCTCGATCAGCAGCTTCATGCCGGTCTTCGTCCAGGTCACCTGCTCGACATCAAGGGCGACCAGTTCGGAGCGACGCAGCGCGCCAGCAAAGCCGACCAGGAACAACGCCCGGTCGCGTAGTCCGGCCAGGTCGGTCCCACAGGCTTGGCTGAGCCGTTTGATTTCCGCGGTCGTCAGCGCGGCGGCACGGCGGGCTGGAACGCCATGCTTCCGGGCGATGCCGCGCAGCGTCTCGCGGATGGCTGGGTGCTTCGTATCGAGCGGACAGCCGGCAACGCCGCAGGCGCGGGCGATCGCCGCCACACGCCGGCGCAGCGTCGGCAGGGCGTAACCTTCGCCTGCCGCGGCGAGATATGCGCCCACAACCTCCGGGGTTGCCGGCATCGGAATAAAACCGTGCCGCTCGCACCACACGCGAAAGCTCTTCAGGTCCGATGCGTACGCCCGCAGCGTGCTCGGCGCGTCAGCCGCGTCCTGGTAGGCCTGCGACTTGGCCAGTGCGAGCGCAGCCCGCGGCGCGAGCGGCTTGGCGCCATCCAGACGCGCGAGTTGTCGTTGGCGGGCCGCGGAGAGGGAGCTGGGCATGGCCCCTCATAGCATGGTACATAAGACGTGATAAGAACCCTTCTCACGTTTTGATTGGCTACGAGCTTCTGCAAACCCGGCGGTTCTCGATTTGGCTTATGGGTTACCCCTCCCAACCACCGCCGTTGTCGATGGGCGAAGCAGTTTCATAGTGACCGAAGCGGTTGTCAGCAGGGTCGGTGCTGCCTATCGTGCAACTCAATCGGGCGGAACCGGCGCCTGCGGGTCGTGCTGCGCAAGGTTTGCCCGCGACTTCGATCTTGGTGCGAGACGTGGAACCACCCCGGCCCTCCGCTACCGGCGCAGGTGGTCGTCCCCAGCCGGACGACGACGATACTGTGCGGCTGGATCTACCCCGCAAGAAGCAGCCCTTGGTCACCACGCGCCGGGCTTGGTTCGCCGCTGCCGGCCTCGTCGGTGCCGGCTGCCTTGCCGGCGGCGTTCGCTTATATCTCACCCCGGCACCCGCGCCACCCCCCGCGGTTGCGCCGCCCGCGCCGACGCCGGTCATCGCCCAGCCGCCTCCGCTGGCCCCGACGCCCGTGCGCGAATTCGTCATCCGCGCCGCTACCGAAGCGGAAATCCTCCATCACACCGGCGGCACCGGCATGACGGTGTTCCGCTTCGCCGGCGACCACCGCGTTCTGGTGCTGGATTTCCCCACCCTTGTTCAGCAGGGCATGATGCTCGACCGCGTTGCCGCCCTGATCGAAAAAGCCGGCGCGCCGCGCAACCGCGTGCTGACGGAGGATGAGTTGCTCACCACCATCCGCGCCGGCGGCGATACGGTGGCAACCTACTATTACGGCCACGACTACAGCGCCGGATCCCTGCAGCGCTTCTTCGACCTGGTGGATCGCGAAGAGATCGCCCTCGAACCCGATGAACAGATCCTGCGCCGGCTCCTCCGCCAGGAAGGATGGCTCGAACCTGGTGTCCATCGCGGCCTGATCTCGATTCCCGCGGTCGGCTCGAATGCCGACATCACGCTTTCGGCGCGCCGCACGATTCTACATCATGAGTTGTCGCACGGCGTGTTCTTCAGCGACCCTGACTATGCCAGTTTCGTGCAGCGCTTCTGGGACACGACGCTTACAGGCCAGGAGCGGTCGGCGGTACGCCGGTTCCTCGGCTCCGAAGGCTACGACATGGCATATGAGGAGCTCATGTACAACGAAATGCAGGCCTACCTGATGTTCACTCATGACCCGGAGTTCTTCCGCCCCGACTTCGTAGCGATGAGCCCTGAGCATCTTTCGGAACTGCAGGACGAATTCCTGCGCGGCATGCCCAAAGGCTGGCTGCATGACGCTCTCGCCGCTACGCCGATCGACGTTCGTCCTGCGGCGCCGGGCAACCCGTTGCAGCGCGCCCGCAGTGTGCACCGCATTCAACCGACCTGAAGCTGACGGCCCAGGGCTCTGTTGCGAGGGGCGCCCCGGGGGGTTCATGGGTTCGAGATCAAAGCCCGAACTTGGTCGATAGGGGAGCTCCGGCGGAGCTTCATCCGTCGGACGTCGCCGCGCGTCGTTGGTCGGCTCCGGCGCCTGGGTGTCTCGTGATTTCGTCGTTGGGAGCGCCATTCGGACAGGCGTTGGTGCCAATTCAGGCCACTACTGGCCCTGCCCGTTTAGCGTCCACACAGGATCCGGAGCGGCCCACCTCATAGCTCCGATGTTCGTCTGGCGCGGACAGTCGTTGACCCCGACATCACGATGAATATCCTGCTCCTGATGGTGTCCCGGAGCGGGACGAAGAGGGAATGCGGTGCAAGACCGCGGCTGTACCCGCAACTGTAAGCGGAGAGCCTGACGCCAAATGCCACTGGGCAACCGGGAAGGCGGCGGAGGGCATCGACCCGCAAGCCAGGAGACCTGCCATCACCGGACGTCGGCGTGGCCACACCGGGCGGGATAACCTGGTGGTCTGATCCCCCTTGGGGTCGGCGCGGTCGCAATGACAAGACGTCAAAACCGAGGTCTGCATGTTGACTATCATCCGACGCGCCTTCGACGACCAATCGGGAAGTCTTCGCCTGCCGCTGATCGGAATTTACAGCCTGCTCATCATCGCCAACCTTGCCGTGTGGGTATGGGCGCTGCTGGTGTTCCGGTCCCAGCCCATCTTCCTCGGAACAGCCGCATTGGCCTACGGCTTTGGGTTGCGCCATGCGGTCGACGCCGACCACATTGCCGCGATCGACAACGTCACGCGCAAGCTGATGCAGGAGGGTAAGCGGCCAGTCAGTGTCGGCTTCTTCTTCGCCATGGGGCACTCGACCGTGGTGATTCTGGCGGCGGCTGGCGTCGCAGCGACTGCCACCATGCTTTCAAGCCATTTCGATGACTTCAAGAGTGTCGGCGGCATCATCGGCACGCTCGTCTCGGCCTTGTTCCTGTTCGCGATCGCAGTCGCCAATCTGTTGATCCTTCGTGCCGTGTGGCGCACTTACCGCCATGTCCGGAATGGCGGCCGCTTCGTCGAGGATGACTTCGACATTCTGCTGAACAGCCGCGGCGTGCTGGCGCGGCTGTTCCGTCCGTTGTTCCGGCTTGTCACCCGAGGCTGGCACATGTTTCCGCTCGGCTTTCTGTTCGGCCTCGGCTTCGATACCGCAACGGAGGTCGCCTTGCTCGGCATCTCCGCAACGCAGGCAGCCAAGGGCATGTCGATCTGGTCGATCATGGTGTTTCCTGCGCTGTTCGCGGCAGGCATGTCGCTGATCGACACGACGGACGGCGTGCTAATGCTCGGCGCCTACAACTGGGCTTTCGTCAAGCCAATCCGGAAGCTCTATTACAACCTGACGATTACCGCGGTCTCGGTGGTCGTGGCGTTCTTGATCGGCGGCATCGAGGCGCTTGGACTGATCGGTGACCAGCTCGATTTATCTGGCTGGTTCTGGGACGGGATCGGAGCACTCAATGACAATTTCAATAGCCTAGGCTTCATGATTATCGGCGTGTTCATCGTCGCCTGGGTCGGCTCGATGCTGATCTACCGCTACAAGGGACTGGACGAACTCGAAGTCGTCCGCGCTCCGCGCTGATACCAAGCTGCCCCGGTGTCTCCGCCGGGGCAGCATTCGCGAACGTCACTTGTCAGAGGCGCTGCTCCTGCTCTGCGGATCCGCGTGTTTGACCGAGTCGGGCTTTGCGTGTTTTGATTCGCAAATCGCTTGTGGCATACCCAGTCCTGGACGAGCAACGAGTGGCCGGATGACGTGCGTTGCCCGCTGTTCGCTCCGGACGACCGAGACATCCTCGATGATGCGACGAGCCGGAACGCAATGATCCTGATCTTGATCGATCTGGTTCGCCCATGCCCGATCCGCTCTGGTATTCGTCTCAGCCGTGTTCGGAGCCTCTGAGGTAGGCACAAAACATATCAGCCACAGCATCGGCGTAGACTTCGATCTCCGCAGAGGTTCGAGGCGTTTCGGAGAACTGCTTGCCCACCGCGCTGAGCGTCGTCGTGATCAGGTCGCCAGCCAGGGCACGGGTCGCTTCCGATGCGTTGGGCAGCGCCTCCCGCATGAAGGCCTGGACCGTGCGCGTTCCCGATTCCTTTGCGTCCCGCGCCTCCGGCGCGTCGCGGTACAGGGGGGCGGCGTCATCGAGCGCCACGCGCACCGCGGCCTCCTCGCATTCTGAGCGGATAAAGGCGTGGACCAGGGCGCGCAGCCGTTCGAGCGGGGGCTTCCGGACGTCCTCGAGGATGCCCCGCAGCAACTCGGCTGTCTGCCGCCATTCGTCGCTCTGCAGCCGGAACAGGATCGCCGCCTTGTTCGGGAAATACTGATACAGCGAACCGACGCTGACGCCGGCCCTCTCGGCCACCCGCGCCGTCGTGAATCGCTGCGCGCCCTCTTTCGCCAGAACCTGAACAGCAGCGTCCAGAACCGCGGCGACGAGGTCGGTGGAGCGAGTCTGCTTGGGCTGCTTTCGCGAGGAAATCTGGGCTTCTCGGCGATCGGTCATGGGTGTGCCGGGCAATGCGAATAGGAAATCTGACGAATTAGTCGTATTTTCAACCCGACACAAGGACCGGAGACCTGCATGACCACCCTGACGACCAACCCGGTTGCGCTCCTGTTGGATCGCCTGTTTGCGGGGGCCGCCACGGTATCGCCGGCAACGAGCGCCGTCATGGCCGATCTCTCCGCCGAGGAGCGGGCGCGCCTGATGCGGAGCAAAACCGACTATCGCAACCTCTACGGGCGCCTGAAGGATCTTCCACTCCCCGTCTCACGAGAGACCGGCGTGCTGCTCTACATGCTGGCGCGGAGCACCGGCGCGCGGACGATCATCGAGTTCGGCACCTCGTTCGGCATCTCGACGCTGCACCTCGCCTCGGCACTGCGGGACAATGGCGGTGGCCGCCTGATCACCACAGAGTTCGAGCCGTCCAAGGTCGCACGGGCGCGGGCCAACCTGACTGAAGGCGGTCTGATCGACCTCGTGGAGATCCGGGAGGGAGACGCCCTGCAGACGCTCTGCGCCGATCTCCCGGAAACGGTTGACCTGCTGCTGCTCGACGGCGCGAAGGCGCTCTATCCCGAAATCCTGAGCCTGGTGGAGAGCCGCCTGAGGCCGGGCGCATTCATCGTCGCCGACAACGCCGATTTCTGTCCAGAATACCTCGCGCATGTGCGCTCGCCCGCACAAGGCTACCTGTCGACGCCGTTCGCCGAGGACGTCGAGCTGTCCATGCGGGTCGGCTGACGAATCTCACGTCGCTCCAGGGCGGCCGTAAGCGTTCACGTCAACCAACGCACTCACCGACCGTTGTTCGAGCGATGCGAATATTCACGCATTCCTCCGGGCGACGTCTTCATGCGGAGTGCGTAACCATGCCTGACACTGACCGGCCCGAATTGGCCTATCGTCGCGTCCTCGCCCTGACAGGGACGTTGTTCCTTTCGTATCTCTCGGTTGCAATGTCGCTCCCGGCGGTGCCGGTCCATGTCGTGCAAGGTCTGGGCCTCGACAACGCCTTTGGTGGACTGGCAGTCGGTATCGCGTTTCTCTCGACAATCCTGACGCGCCCGCATGCCGGCACGCGGGCCGATCGGCTCGGCGGCAAACTCTGCATGCAGCAGGGGTTGATTCTATACGCCGTGGCCGGGCTGATCTGTCTTCTGGCGAGCTGGCCCCGCCTGTCCGTGGCGGGCGCCTATGCAGTGCTGATCGCCGGGCGGCTGCTGCTGGGGCTCGGCGAGAGCTTGGCGATGGTCGGGATGATCAGTTGGGCCATCGGCCTGATGGGCCATGCGCGGTCCGGCAAGGTGATGTCGCTGGTCGGCATGGGCATGTATGGCGCTTTTGCCGCGGGCGGGCCGCTGGGCCTCGCGCTGTTGCACCGGGCGGGCTTCGCGGGGCTGATGGGCGTCTGCACGGTGGTGCCGGTGCTTGGGCTGACTGCCATCCACCGGCTGCCGGCAGCGGCACTCCATGCTGGTCAGCGCGAATCCTTCTGGCGGATCATCGGCCGCATCTGGCGAGCGGGCGCTGCCGTCGGGCTACAGGGCGTCGGCTTCGCGGCGTTGGGCGCCTTCTTCTCGCTCTATTTCCTCAGCCGCGGCTGGCCCTATGCAGGGCTCGGCCTGACCTGCTTCGGCGTCGGCTTCGTGCTAATCCGGCTGGTCTGCGGCCACCTGCCGGACCGGATCGGCGGAACGCCGGTCGCCATCGCCTCCCTGATCGTGGAAGCAAGCGGGCAATACCTTCTGTGGCTGGCCCCCGGGCCGTGGCCGGCGCTGGCGGGTGCGCTGTTGACCGGTCTCGGCTGCTCGATGGTGTTTCCTGCGATGGGCTCCGAGGTCGTCAAGCAGGTACCGCCGCATCTGCGCGGTACGGCGGTCGGCGGGTTCGCCGCCTTCCAGGATCTGGCTTATGGCGCGACCGGGCCGGTGGTCGGCGTGCTCGCCGATTCCTCCGGCTATTCGGCGGTGTTCCTGATCGGCGCCCTCGCCGCGACGCTCGGCCTGTCGATGGCGGTCGCGGCGCACCGGCTGGCGCGAACAGCCCCCGCCTGACGGATCGTCATGCCACCGAAGGAATCCGTGACATGAACACCGCTCTTATGCTCCCGCTGTTCTTCGTGCTTCTCGCATCGACGGCGTTCTTCAACTTGGCCGACATGGCGCTGGTCGCGGCGCGGGTTTCGGTGCTGAAGGGCGTGGACAACGCCAGGGCCGCGCTCAAGGTTCAGGAGCTCAAGACGCGGCCGGGACTGCTTCTGGCAGCGATACGAGCCGGCGACCTCATCACCGATCTTCTGGCCGGCGCGTTTATCGTGAGCTGGGTCGAAGAATCGTGAGCTGGGGAAGAGCTGATCCGTACGGGGCTCGGCGCAGTTCCGGCCATCGGCGGATATGCCTCGGCCGTCGCCGGGCTTGCCGCCTTCGCCGTCGTCTCCTACCTCATGCTGGTCTTCGCTGACCTGGCCCCGAAGAGCATTGCACTCAGCGCGCCGGAGCGACTGGCAATGCAGATTGCAACACCGTTACGCCTTCTGATCCTTGTGGCACGCCTGCTTGTTGCGCCACTCGAAGGTTCCAACACGCTGGCCCTGCGGCTCCTCGGCGTGGCGCCGCACAACGCGGAGCGGATCACCCAAGCGGAGATCCGTCGCGTCTTGTCGGAGGGATTGAGCGTTGGCGCCTTGCTGTCCTTCGAACGATCGATGATGGAGCGCGTGTTCGACCTCGATTATCGCTCCATCCGCACGGTGATGACGGGCCGACGGTATATCGACCTCCTGCCGACCGGACTGGATGCGGACAAGCTGAGGGGCGCTGCTCTCATTGCCCCGGCATCGCGGTTGCTCGTAGCGGAGGAAGGTAATCTCGACAAGCTCGTCGGCATCGTCTCGCGTGCCGACGTTCTGGCAGGACTCGCACGTGGCGAAAACGTCGATCTGTCGGCCATCGCCGTCTACCTTCGTGTCGGAGAATGCCAGCGTCCTGAGCGTTCTCGAAACCCTGAAATCTGTGCATGTCCACGTGGTCATCGTCATCGACGAATTCGGATCCGTCGTCGGGCTCGCCATGCTCGCCGACGCGCTTGAGGCGGTCGCCGGCGATGTTGCGAGGCCGAAAGGCACGGGCATGAAGACTGAGACCAGCCATTTCACTGCACAGGCTGATGGAGGCTAGCTTGTGTCGGGGAGCCAACCGGTCGACGACGTCGCGGAGACCCGTCCGCTCGCCACGCCGATCAATCGAAGCTACAAGACGATGTCTGGTCTTGTCATCGACCGGCTCTGGCGCATTCCCTACGAGGGCAAGACAGTCGATTTGCCCGCCCTGACGATCGAGGTTGTCAGCGTCCAGCAGGGTGTCGTGAAGACGCTGAAGCTCGTTCCCAAATAGGAATACAAGCACGCCACAGTACACGCCAATCCAGAGGCGCCGAGCGATCCTCGATCGTGGCCTATCCGTTACTGTTTAACCCGCTTCGATCCATTGAGGTTCAGAGACTGCATCGACTTCAAGGTTCGTATCCAAGTTCTCGGGCGCCGGTACGGACGAAGGCACAATGCAATTCCTTGGTCGCTGAGGCATTCAATTCCTGACGTGGCAGACACGGCCGCACGAGCATGAAGTCACCGGGGCTGGCCCTCGTAATGAACTCCAACCGCTCGCCCCAGCGCAGCGGCGCCTCGCCGCGGATCACGCTTTCCAGATGGCCGTGGTGACGCGGTCCCGTCGCAGCACCCGGCTCGATGCGGTTGGTGACGGCCCCGAGCGCTATCGACCCGGCACGGCTGCCACCGATCGCGACCTCCCGGTCGATGCAGAGCGTCTCCGGTCTGCCACGGCTTTTCTGGTCAGCACGCACGACGCGAATGCCGCTGATGCGCCAATCCACCGTCTTCCCGGCCAGATCATCAGGCATGCTCGCGCTCCTTACCTGCGGGCCTTCAGCCAGTGGGTAAAAGGGGCCGTATGGAGTGTCTCGTGCGATCATACATTCCAGCGAAAACGTATGGTGGTACTAAGGCCAGCCTGAAGGGAACCCGCCATGCAGCGCATCACCATCACCATCGAAGACGATCTGCTTGAGACGGTGGATGCACTTGCAGCAGCGCGAGGGTATCCGACCCGATCGGAGGCAATCCGGGATCTGGTCCGGCGGGGCGCGCTGGAGGAGACGACGTCAGACGACGCTGCCTCCTGCATTGCGGTGCTGGGCTATGTCTATGATCACGCAACACGGGCCCTGTCGCAGAAGCTGACCAGCACTTTCCACGCGCATCACGACCTGACCATTTCGAGCATGCACGTCCACCTCAGCCACGGGAGCTGTCTCGAGGTTGCCGTCATGAGCGGCCCACCGGCGGATATCCGCAACCTTGCAGACAGTGTCACCGCCCAGCGGGGCGTGCGCTATGCCAACCTCCACCTGATCCCCAGCACCGCGGCGTCGACCGGTACCCCGCACGGTGCCGGCGCCGAGACCCACACCCACGCCTGAGAGGAGGCGCGGCTATTCTTCTTGGGTGAGGAAGCGGACGGCGGCAGGTGTCCAGATTATTGGCAAGACATGAGCTGAGCTAACCCCCTCCGTACGGGTCGTTGCCGTCGCTAGGGCGGATTGCCGCCCCGCCGTATCGTGCTCCGCAAATCCAGGCCAGCGGCTTGTCATTCGGATGATGCTTCTCACCGGGAAGGTCGCAATCCGATGGTATGATATTTGCGTCAAATCCTCATACTGGCGGGCCGGCCGGCTGCGCCGGATGGAAGAGGAACGGCGGCGCATGTCGATGTTCAAGACGATACTGATCGCGAACCGGGGCGAGATCGCCGCGCGAATCGCGCGGACACTGCGCACCATGCAGATCCGCAGCGTCGCTGTTTACGCGGCCCCGGACCATTCCAGCCCCCATGTGACCCTGGCCGATGCCGCTGTTCGGCTGCCGGGAAACACTGCGGCGGAGACTTATCTCCGCAGCGACCTGATCCTCGCGGCGGCCGAGGCGGAGGGCGCCGAGGCGATCATTCCCGGCTACGGATTCCTCTCGGAGAATGCCGATTTTGCCGAAGCCTGCGAGGCTGCCGGCATTGCCTTCATCGGCCCGACGCCGGAGCAGATTCGTCGCTTTGGCCTGAAGCATGCCTCGCGCGAGATCGCGGAGGCCGCTGGGGTGCCGCTGGTGCCGGGCACGGGGCTGCTCGGCAGCCTTGAGGAGGCGATCGAGGCAGCCGGGCGTCTCGGCTATCCGGTCATGCTGAAATCGACGGCCGGCGGCGGCGGCATCGGGCTCACGCGATGCGGCGACGCCGCCGAGCTTGCCGGCGCCTACGACAGCGTCCAGCGCCTAGCGCAGAATTTCTTCAAGGACTCGGGCGTATTCCTTGAACGTTGCATCGACGACGCGCGCCATGTCGAGGTACAGATTTTTGGCGACGGCCGCGGCAGGGTCGCCGCACTCGGCGAGCGTGACTGCTCGCTGCAGCGTCGCAACCAGAAGGTCGTCGAGGAGACGCCTGCACCCGATCTGCCGCCTGCTACGCGGGCGCGCCTGCTGGCATCCGCCCGCGCGCTCGGCGAAGCGGTCGGCTACCGCTCCGCAGGCACGGTCGAGTTCATCTACGACCGGCAACGGGACGCATTCTACTTCCTGGAGGTCAATTCCCGCCTGCAGGTCGAGCACCCGGTGACGGAAGCGGTGCTCGGCATCGACCTCGTCGACTGGATGGTGCGTACCGCCGCGGGCGACCCGCCCGATCTCTCGACGCTGCCGGCGCCGAACGGCGCGGTGATTGAGGTCCGGTTCTATGCGGAAGACCCGGTCCATGATTTTCAGCCGTCGCCCGGAACGCTCACCGAGGTGGTGTTCCCCGCCGACGCGCGCGTGGACGGGTGGGTCGCCACCGGCACGGAAGTCTCGCCGTACTACGATCCCATGCTTGCCAAGCTGATCGTCCACGGCACCGACCGTGCCGACGCCATCGCCAGAATGGTGCGGGCGCTCGCGGCGACGCGGCTGACCGGCATCGCCACCAATCTCGAATACCTGCGCGCGATCGTCTCGTCGCCGATGTTCGTCAACGGCGACGTCTCGACGCGGGCGTTGTCGCGTCTCGCCTTCCGCCCGAATGCCGTCGAGGTGATCGCGCCGGGCACCTTCACAACCATCCAGGACTATCCGGGCCGCGTCGGCCACTGGGACGTGGGCGTGCCGCCATCGGGCCCGATGGATGACTATGCCTTCCGCCTGGCCAACAGGATCGTCGGCAACGCCGAGTCCGCCGCCGGCATCGAATGCACGCTCGCCGGCCCGACGCTGAAGTTCCACGCGGATGCGATCATCGCGCTCACCGGCGCGCCGGCCGAGGCGATCCTCGATGGCGGGCCCGTCGCCTGGTGGGCGCCCGTCGCCGTCGCCGCCGGCCAGACGCTCGTCATCGGCCGCGCGACATCCGGCTGCCGGTCCTACGTCGCCGTGCGTGGCGGGTTCGATGTGCCGATCTATCTCGGCAGCCGATCTACCTTCGTGCTCGGTCAGTTTGGCGGCCACGCCGGCCGCACGCTGCGGCCGGGCGACATGCTGCCGCTCGGCGAGGCGGCCGCCGAGGCGCCCGCCGCCGCCCCGGCACCGGCCGCGCTGGTGCCCGACTATCCGAGCGAGTGGGAGGTCGGCGCTCTCTACGGGCCGCACGGCGCGCCCGACTTCTTCACGCCGGAGGCGATCGCGATGTTCTTCGCGACGGCCTGGGAAGTCCACTACAACTCCAATCGCCTCGGCATTCGGCTGCTCGGGCCCAAGCCGAGCTGGACGCGCAGCGATGGCGGCGAGGCTGGACTGCATCCCTCCAACATCCACGATTGCGAATACGCGATCGGCTCGGTGAATTTCACCGGCGACATGCCGATCATCCTGACCTGCGATGGCCCGAGCCTCGGCGGCTTCGTCTGCCCGGTCACGATCGCAAAAGCGGAGCTTTGGAAGGTCGGCCAGGCAAAGCCCGGCGACCGCATCCGCTTCAAGTCGATCGGCTTCGCCGAGGCGCTGGCACTCGAGCAGGCGCAGGACAGGGTGATCGCCGGCCTCGCGCCGATCGCGCGACTGCCGACGTTCACGCCGCCGGCGCGCCAACCGATCACGACCATCTCGGCAACGCTGCTCGCGGCGCTCGCGCCCGAGGAGGACCGGCCGGCGGTCGCCTATCGCCAGGCCGGCGACCGCTACATCCTGCTGGAATACGGCCCGAACGAGCTTGATCTGCGCTACCGCTTCCGCGTGCACGCGATGATGGAGGAACTGGGCGCGAACCCCGTTCCAGGCGTCCTGGAACTGTCACCGGGCGTCCGCTCGCTCCAGATCAACTACGACAGCCGCATCATCCACCAAAAGGACCTGCTCGACGCCTTGCTGCGCGCGGAGACGCGCCTGCCGCCGGTCGACACAATGAAGGTGATGACCCGCGTGCTGCACCTGCCGATGACGTTCGAGGACTCGGGAGTACGCGATGCGGTCAAGCGCTATCGCGAAACCGTCCGCGCCACGGCGCCGTGGCTGCCGAACAACATCGACTTCATTCAACGCATCAACGGCCTCGCGCGGCGCGAGGAAGTGCAGGAGATCGTCTTCAAGACGAGCTACATGGTGCTCGGCCTCGGCGACGTCTATCTCGGCGCCCCCTGCGCCGTACCGGTCGATCCGCGGCATCGGCTGCTGACCTCGAAATACAATCCGGCGCGGACATTTACGGCCGAGGGCACGGTTGGCATCGGCGGCGTCTACATGTGCATCTACGGCATGGACTCGCCCGGCGGCTATCAGCTCGTCGGTCGCACCCTGCCGATCTGGAACAAGTTCCTGAAAAACCCCGTCTTCGCGCCGGGCGAGCCGTGGCTGCTAAAGTTCTTCGACCAGGTGCGCTTCTATCCGGTCGAGGAGGCGGAACTGACCGGCCTGCGCGATGATTTCCGCGAAGGGCGCGGCACGATCCGCATCGAGGAGGAGCTGTTCGACCTCGGCGCCTATCACGCCTTCCTCGATCGCGAGGCTGACAGCATCGCGGATTTTCGTGCCAGCCAGCAGGCAGCGTTCGCGGCGGAGGTGGCGCGCTGGCAGGCCGACGAAGCATCCGCGCAGGCTGCCGAGGATGAGGACATGGAGGTCGTCGAGGAGGTCGACGGCCACCTCGTCATCTCGCACATGCACGGCAATGTCTGGAAGGTCCTCGTCGAGGAAGGTCAGGCGGTCGCGGCCGGCTCGACTGTCGTCGTTCTCGAAGCCATGAAGACGGAATTGACGATCGCGGCGCCGGTCGCAGGCGTGGTACGTGCGCTCTATTGCCGGCCGGGTCGCCTGGTCGCAACCGGCGATCGGTTGCTTGTCATCGAAGCCGCATGAAGATCTGCCCTGCCGATCCCAGGGCGCAACAACGGGAGAAGCCTGAATTCGCCGCGGCGGCCGTTGACCCACGTCAAGGAGCCGTTAGGGACCGCCGCGTAATGTCCCCCACGGTATAGCGGGGGACCGACGCCATGCCGAAGATGCGTGCTGCCATTTTTGTCGAGCCCGGCAGGATCGTGCTGGCCGACAAGCCGATCCCGGATCCCGGGCCGCTCGATCCGGTGATCCGCACCACCACGACCACGATCTGCGGCACCGACGTGCACATCCTGAAAGGCGAGTATCCGGTCGCCAAAGGGCTGACGGTCGGGCATGAGCCGGTCGGAATCATCGAAAAATTGGGCTCGGCGGTGAAGGGGTTCACCGAGGGGCAGCGAGTGATCGCCGGCGCGGAGAGCGCGAACATCCGCATCGGCGACGCGGTCGCGGTGTTCGCGCAGGGGCCGATCGGGCTGTGCGCGACCGCCGGCGCCAAGCTCTCGGGCGCCACCACGGTGATCGGCGTCGACGGTATCGCGGCCCGGCTGGAAGTGTCGCGCCGCTTCGGCGCCGATGTCACCGTTAACATTCACGACGGCGATCCGGTCGGCCAGATCATGGCGATCACCGACGGCCGCGGCGTCGATGTCGCGATCGAGGCGCTGGGCACGCAGGCAACTTTTGAAGGGGCACTGCGAGTGATCCGCCCGGGCGGCACGCTCTCCAGCCTCGGCGTCTACTCAACGGACCTGCGCATTCCGCTCGGGCCGTTCGCGGCCGGTCTCGGCGACCACGAGATCATCACGACGCTCTGCCCCGGCGGCAAGGAACGGATGCGGCGTCTCGTCGAGGTGATCCGCTCGGGCCGCGTCGATCTGAAGCCGATGGTGACCCACCGCTTCAAGCTCGACCAGATCGAGGCGGCGTACGATCTGTTCGGCCACCAGCGTGACGGCGTGCTGAAAGTCGCGATCACGCCCTGATGCGGCCACCCTCGCCTGACCGCGCCGCGGCCGTCCCTCGGCAAGGGCAGGGTCGCAAACGGGTGATTACGACAAACGGTCTTTGGTGTCGGGACTCACGGCTCGTCGCTGCTGCCAGGTCTTTGCGAATTCGACAAACCCGATGACTTGAGATTTCGACAGCAGGTCGCCGCTGACAGCTTCGGGGGCGGCCCCCGGGCATGACCCTCAAGCCCTCGCCTGATCGCTCGGCGAATTGCCCCTCGGATCCGATCTCACGTCAAGGAGAGCAGAGAACCACAAGCGGCGGACGATGAGGGGCGCCCGTATCTCCGTCAAGCAAGCTGGCGTCCGGCACGTCGCCGGACGGTCGGGCGCCTTAGTACAACTTACGACCATTACTCTTGATGTGGGCGGCGGTCTGGGTCAACCTGAGAGAGTCGATGGTCCCGCGCGAGCGGGTGAAAAGGGAACACCGTGCGCTCCGGCTGGACTGTGGTCCGGGGGCAAGTCGGTGGCTGCCCCCGCAACTGTCAGCGGTGAGCCGCTGGCCCGCACGCCCCCCAATGGGGTGCATCACTGAGCCGTCCACGGCTTGGGAAGATGGGGCCGGCGGTGCTTGAGCCGCGAGCCAGGAGACCTGCCGTCGTCGCACAAGTTTGCCGCCGCCGGGCGGGGTGCACCGGAGGCAGGAGACGACCATGTCGACGGCCTACGAGGGCGCACGCCGTCCCGCGCGCATTTCTATGCGCCCTTCATTCCTTACTGAACCCGACCATGGTGTGCGACGGCGGCAAGAAGTGAAGCTTGCCCTGGAAAATCTCGCCGCCGCACCGGCTATACGTCTCGAGGCAGCCGACAGGCCAGTGAAGCCCGCCTAGGGCGCGCACCGGCACCCTCCGCTCTTCCAGCGTTTGGAGGCCCCCCTGTGCGGCCCCTTTAACTGACACTCCTGAGGATCACACGATGAACGCACGCAGCGAGATGCTTGCAAAGCTTCGCAGCCAGCGGCGCGGCCGAACATTGCCGCGCGAATTCTATACCGACCCTGACTACTACGAGCTTGATCTGCAGACCATTTTCTATCGCGATTGGCTGTTCGCAGGGCACGACTGCGAAATTGCCCGATCCGGCGACTATCTAACGCTTCAGGTCGGCGACTATCCCGTGGTCGTCGTGCGTGGCGACGACGGGTACGTCCGCGCATTCCACAACACTTGCCGCCACCGCGGCTCACGCATCTGCTCGGCGGAGCACGGTCATGCCGCCAAGCTGACCTGCCCGTATCACCGTTGGACATATGACCTCGACGGTGCGCTGTTTTATGCGCGCGACATGGGCAAGGCATTCGATGCTAAGCAGTATGGGCTGCGGCCGGTGCATTGCGAGAACTTTGCCGGTTATATCTGGATCTGTGTCGCCGCGCAGGCACCGGACATCACGCCGTTCCGCGAACAGATGGAGCCGTATTTCGCGCCGCACCGACTGTCGGACGCGAAGATCGCCTTCGAGAGCACGATCGTCGAAGAAGGCAACTGGAAGCTCGTGTGGGAAAACAACCGCGAATGCTACCACTGCAAGGGCAGCCATCCTGAGCTATGCCGCACTTTTCCCGAGTTGCCGACGGTCACCGGCACCGAGGGCGCGCTCGATGATCCGCTGCTGCGGTCGCACTGGGATAAGTGCGAAACCGCCGGCCTGCCGAGCCTGTTCCGCATCGACCCGCTCGGCCAGTTCCGTTCGACACGTATGCCGCTGCTGCGCAACGCCGTCAGTTACACGATGTCGGGCAAGGCGGCGGTACAGCGGCGCCTCAGCGACGGCGTGACGCAGGAGCAGATCGGCGCGCTGCTGCTGTTCCATTTTCCGACGACATGGAATCACGTGCTGACCGATCATGCCGTGAGTTTCCGTGTGCTACCGCTGGGGCCGACGCGGACGCAGGTGACGACAAAATGGCTCGTACACAAGGGGGCACAGGAGGGCATCGACTATCAGCTCGACGAACTGACGCATGTTTGGATGGCGACCAACGATCAAGATCGCCGAATCGTCGAGGAGAACCAGCGCGGCGTGAATTCTCCAGCATTCGAGGACGGTCTCTACTCTCCGGAGCACGAGACTGGTGTGATGCAGTTCGTCGACTGGTATCGCGGTACGATGGAACGTTAGCTTGGCGACCCGCCGCAGCAACTCAGTCGCGTCGCCTGATCTCCGCATGCGGCTCCGAGACTAGCGAGAAAATCCCCGCGATGGAGCAGATGCAACATTGCCATAAGCGCCAATCGAGATGAGCGAAGGCGGAAGGCTTGGCAAGAGCACGCAAGCGAAGGACAGGCACCGGAACGGAGCCCCGTCGGAAAATGTCGAATCGTGCGCGGGCCGTACGCGCGACGATTGACATCATTGGTGACTGTCAGGGCGTCAGGATCGGCCTTGCAAGGTGCCTGCAAGCCCATTTCGGGCTTCGCCTCCGCTCAGGGGAATTTGAGGAATGTGTGCGCTGTGTTCTCGCCGATGACGGCCTGCACTGGCACGAAGCGCTTCAAGAACTGACACTGGCGGCTGAGAGTGTGGTCTCCGTCGAAGCTCTGGCTTGGAAGCTAGCAGAACGGTTTGCCGAGATTGCTTGGCGGCCGCTAACTCCTCGTCTGCTGCTGGCGGCGCTGAATATCACGACCCAGGAACGGCTGCGATGGACGAAGGACGGACGGCTCAAGCCGTCTGGGCGCATCCAGGTCCGTCAGGGCAGCGTAGTCTTCTCCATTCCGACCTACTCGGTTTCGTTGGTCGAAAGGCTCGCAGCCGGCCCTGACATCCTGTGTAGCTGGCGGGAGCAGGATGCCGCCGGCTGAGGTCTCGAGGCGCGAACTGGTGTTGGAGCTGCTGCGCATGAGCTGAGCCGGCAATTTCGTGACATAAAGATATGCTTATGTCTGTTGACAAGGTCATTGAAAGATGGCCCACTGGCATGGTCGAGGTTCTCTACGTCCGCTTTGGCGTGGAGCTAAGAGGGAAGCCGGTGTAAGGCCGGAGCTGCCCCCGCAACTGTAAGTGGCGAGTGGCTGTCCATCAGTGCCACTGGAGGTTCGCCTCCGGGAAGGCCGGGCAGCCGCGATGACCCGCGAGCCAGGAGACCTGCCTCGACACATAACGTCCACCGGCGGGGTGCCCGGGCGGTCGCTCGTGCGACGCGCAGGGTCAGGATGCGCGTTCGTGCACGCGCGTCTGTCCTCAGCCCAGCCACAACATTGGGTTAGAGGCTGCAATGACCGTCACCGTCGCCACCCTCGGCTTCCCCCGCATTGGTCCCAGGCGCGAGCTCAAGACCGCCCTGGAAAGCCATTGGTCGGGCAAATCCGACGCCCACGCCCTGCTCACCGTTGCGGCGGAGCTGCGGGCCCAGGCGTGGGCGCGCCAGCGCGACCTCGGCGCCGACTTCGTGCCGTCGAACGATTTCTCGCTCTACGACCACGTGCTCGACACCAGCGCGATGGTCGGCGCCGTCCCGGCGATCTACGGCTGGCAGGGCGGCGAGGTCGGGCTTGCGACCTACTTCGCCATGGCACGCGGCGCGCAGGGCGATGACGGCCACGACCATGCGCACGGCCAGTCGCATGCGCACGACGGCCAGCACGGTGTGCCGGCCGCGGAAATGACCAAGTGGTTCGACACGAACTACCACTACCTCGTGCCGGAATTCTCCGAGGGGCAGCGCTTCGCGCTCGCCTCGACCAAGGCCGTGGACGAGTTTTCCGAGGCAAAGCGACAGGACATCGTCACTCGGCCCGTGCTGCTCGGGCCCGTCACCTTCCTCAAGCTCGGCAAGAGCCGCAGCGAAGGGTTCGACCCGCGCACCCTGCTGGGTGCGCTGCTGCCGGTCTATGTCGACGTGCTGCACCGCCTCGCCGCCGCTGGCGCCACCTGGGTGCAGATCGACGAGCCCTGCCTGGTGCTGGACCTCGATGCACAGGACCACGCCGCGCTGCGCGAGGCGTATGCGATGCTCGCCACCGCCGCGCCGGGCCTGAAGATGATGCTCACCACCTATTTCGGAGGCCTTGGCGACAATCTCGCGACTGCACTCGCGCTGCCGGTGCATGGGCTGCATGTCGATCTGGTGCGCGCGCCGGAACAACTCGGCGCCGTCGTCGCCGGCGGCCGGCCCGACCTCGTACTCTCGCTCGGCGTCATCGACGGCCGGAACGTCTGGAAGGCCGATCTCGCCGCCATCCTCGACCGCATCGAGCCGGTCGTCGCGCAGGGGCGGCAGGTGATCGTCGCGCCGTCCTGCTCGCTGCTGCACACGCCGATCGACCTCGATCGCGAGCAGGATCTCGACGCCGAGATCAGGAACTGGCTCGCCTTCGCCGTGCAGAAAGTGGCGGAGCTGGCGGTGCTGGCCCGCGCGCTGAACGCCGGCCGCGCCGCGGTGCAGGCGACGCTCGACGGCGCTTCCGCCGCCGTCGGCTCCCGCCGCACCTCGCCGCGCATCAACGATCCGGCGGTGCAGGCGCGGCTGCGCGCGGCCGACGCTGCCATGGCGCGCCGCGCCGCGGCCTTCGCCGACCGGCGCAAACTGCAGCAGGAGAAGCTCAGCCTGCCCGCCTACCCGACCACCACAATCGGCTCGTTCCCGCAGACGCCGGAAATCCGCAAGGCGCGCGCCGACCACGACAAGGGCGCGATCGACGATGCCGCCTACGACCAGTTCGTGCGCGAGGAGACGGCGCGCGCCGTGCGCTGGCAGGAAGAAGTCGGCCTCGACGTGCTGGTGCACGGCGAGTTCGAGCGCAACGACATGGTGCAGTATTTCGGCGAGCAGCTTTCCGGCTTCGCCTTCACAAAGTTCGCTTGGGTGCAGTCCTACGGCTCGCGCTGCGTGCGGCCGCCGATCATCTTCGGCGACGTGTCACGGCCGAAGCCGATGACGGTAGAGTGGTGGCGCTATGCGCAGTCGCTGACGAAGAAGCCGATGAAAGGCATGCTCACCGGCCCGGTGACGATCCTGAACTGGTCGTTCGTGCGCGACGACCAGCCCCGCAGCGTGACCTGCCGGCAGCTCGCCTTCGCGATGCGCGACGAGGTGGTCGATCTGGAGAAAGCCGGTGCACCGATCATCCAGATCGACGAGGCCGCGCTGCGTGAAGGGCTGCCGCTGCGCCACGGCGAATGGCAGGCCTATCTCGACTGGGCGGTGGAGTGCTTCCGCATCACCGCCTCAGGCGTCGCGGACGCAACGCAGATCCATACGCATATGTGCTACTCGGAGTTCAACGACATCATCGCCTCGATCGGCGCAATGGATGCCGACGTGATCTCGATCGAGACGGCGCGCTCGCAGATGGAGCTGCTGGATGCCTTTGCCGGCTACCGCTATCCGGCGGAGATCGGGCCGGGTGTCTACGACATCCACTCCCCGCGCGTGCCGGCGGTCGATGAGATGACCGACCTGCTGAAGGCGGCAGCGCGCCGGCTACCGGCGGATCAGCTCTGGGTCAATCCCGATTGCGGCCTCAAGACCCGCAAATGGCCGGAAGTGAAGCCAGCGATCGAGAACATGGTCGCCGCCGCCCAGGCCGCGCGCGCGGCCGCCTGAGACCGACCCCGGGGGACTGCGGTCAGCCGCAGTCCCTGTCGCTCCATCGTGCAGAGAGAAACGCAGCATGGGCAACATGGCGATACCCACCCTGCAACGCTGGCTTGCCGGCGAGCGGATCGGTCCGCTACCCGTGCGAGCCGCGGATCAACCGCCCCCGCTGCTGTCGTTCGAGTTCTTCCCGCCCCGCACCGAGGAGCTGGAGCAGCAGCTCTGGGCCTGCATCAAGCGGCTCGCGCCGCTCTGCCCGCGCTTCGTCTCGGTTACCTACGGCGCCGGCGGCAGCACCCACACCCGCACGCACGCAACCGTCGCCCGGCTCGCCGGCGAGACGGACCTCGTGCCCGCCGCCCATCTGACCTGCGTCGGCGCGACGCGGCGGGAGGTGGATGAGGTCGCCCGCGGTTACTGGGATGCCGGGGTGCGCCACATCGTGGCGCTGCGCGGCGATCCGCCGGCGGGCCAGGCCTACGCGCCGCATCCCGGCGGCTACGCCTACGCCAGCGACCTCGTCGCCGGGCTGCGGCGGATCGGAGACTTCGAGATTTCGGTCGCCGCCTATCCCGAGACGCATCCGGAGGCGCGCAGCGGCGAGGATGATCTCGACAACCTCAAGCGCAAGCTCGATGCCGGCGCGACCCGCGCCATCACGCAATACTTCTTCGATACCGCGACCTATCTGCGCTTTCTGGAACGGTGCCTTGCTGCCGGCATCACCGCCCCGATCGTGCCGGGCATCATGCCCGTCTCCAACTTCGCACAGGCGGTCCGCTTCTCCGCCATATGCGGCACCACGGTGCCCGACTGGCTCGCGCACCTCTTCGAAGGAACCGACGACGATCCCGAGATCCGCCGCGTCGTCGCCAGCATCGTCGCCGCCGAGCAGGTGCGCACGCTGCAGGCGAACGGCGTGGACGAGTTCCACTTCTACACGCTGAACCGGCCACACCTGACCGTCGCGATCGCCCACATCCTCGGCGTCCGGCCGCAGCAGAAAAGCGTCGAGCCAACCTCGGCCGGCAGTTAACCACCGCAGCGGCTGCGCGGTCAGTCGGTGGCGAGCTTTTCCAGATAGCTTTGGAAGACGCCGACATGGTTCAGCGCGTCGTCGCAGGCCTCCGCCCAAAGATCGCGGCGTCCTGCGTGACGATTTCTGCCAGCTTCTCCGCCGACCAACCTTCGGTTGCCGGAGGCTGCAGCGGCAACACCATGTAGCGGGTGTCGGCGCTTGTGTCCCAGGCGCGAATCTCCGTGGTCGCCGGCAGATCGAGGCCCATTTCCCGCAGCACCGTCCGGGACTCGCGCACGACGCGGGCGCGATAGTCGAGGTCTTTGTACCAACCCTGTCGAGGCGCGAGGCGCCGATCATCGCAGTTCTACGGGGCGACGCCCGCAATGCCAAGACAGTTCCACGCACCTGATATCAACCGCGACAACACCGATGTCGGGCGATAAGACCGCATTGTGCCGACGTGACGTTGGGCTTTCCCGCAAAGGAGCTGCAAGAGGACGAACCGTTTCCGCCAACATCCCGAGGAGTGAAGGCGCAGGATCCTGGTCATCGGTATCGATGCCGGAGAACCGGACCACATCACGGTTCAAGCGATCAACACCCTCGACTGTGAACAGATGTTGGGGTCCCGATGCCGATCGGTGTCGAAAATCGCTGATTTCCGCTACAACGAAGGGGGCACGAGGCGGCGGCGATTCATGCTCCTCTCGGCGCTCGGTGACGTTGACGTTCGGATCTGCCGTCTGCGTGCTTGCGGCTGCCGCGTGGGAACGCCGGAGCTGAAGAGCATCGCCCCAATATTGGTCGCCGACGATGTGGCGCGTGAACTGGCCTGCGTCACAGCGGAATTTGCCGAGCGCGCCGTTCGTGTTTGGCGCCGCGCAGGGCTGCGGGCTCGCGCGGAACGTGAGGCGCGCTATGCAGCACTCATGCCGACCCGCGCCAGATACCGCTCGAGCATCGGTATTTCGTCGGCCCCGATGACGGCGCCGACATAGCCGTCCGGCCGCACCAGCACCCAGTCGCCGGGGGAGACGCCGTAGGCATCGCGAACGTGGCCGCCGTCGTCCACGATGTCGCCGCGCGGGCCGACGATGTGAACGTGCAGGCCCGGCCGGGGTGCGATGGCGGCGCGGTCGGCTTCGCAGCCGAGCAGCGTCCAGTGCGGCCCCCGGAACAGCGAGAACAAGCGGGTCGGCTGCCCCGCCGCGCCGCACACCGGGGCGTCCGGCGCACGGTCCCCCGCCTGCACGCCCGCATTGGTCCGCGTCTGCAGGGCGAGCGAAGACTCCGGGTAGCCGAGGTCGAGCTGCCGGGAGGCGCGGTTGCGCCGCATCGTGCCCTGCTTCACCTCGTCGAGCAGCCGCGTCGACAGCCCCAGCATGGCGGACGCGATCGGGCGCCGCTCCGCTTCGTAGGTGGCGAGCAGCGTGTCGGGCGCGCCGCGCAGCACCGCCGCGAGTTTCCAGCCGAGATTGTAGCTGTCCTGCACGCTGGTGTTCAGGCCCTGGCCGCCGGTCGGCGGATGCGTATGCGCGGCATCGCCGGCGAGGAACACGCGCCCGACCCGGTAACGGTCGGCGAGCCGCGCGTTCATCGAATAGGTCGACGCCCAGGCCACCGAGCGGACGGCGATGTCCCGTCTCGTGCGTTCGCGGACCAGCGCCGTGAGCGCCCCGGCGGAGAGATCGACATCGCCCTCCAGCGGCACCGGCCCCTGCACCTGGAACAGCTCGGTGCCGGCGAGCGGGCACAGCATGACCTGGTCCATCGCGAAGCCGAAGCGATGCCAGGCGTCGCGGTCGATGCCCTCCAGCACGACATCGGCGACGATCGCGCGCACGCCGAGCGTCTTGCCGGGGAACTCCACGCCGAGCGCCTGCCGCACGAAGCTGCGCCCGCCATCGGCGCCGACGAGGTAGCGGGCACGCACGACCTCGTCGTCGACCTGCGCGGTGACGCCCATGTCGTCCTGGGCGAAGCCGGTCAGTTCCTGCCCGAACGCGACATGATGGCCGAGCTCGGCAAGGCGCTCGCGCATCACGCCCTCGGTGAGGAACTGCGGCACCATCAGCGGCGCGTGGTACGGCTCGGCCGGCGTCGGGCCGCTGGGCTCGGCGAGCGAGGACTCGGCGACGCTGCCGTCCGGACTGTACTCGCGGACCGGCGGATAGGGGCCGCCGGTCGTGAACAGCCGGTCGACAATGCCGTAATCCTCGAACACTTCCAGGCTGCGCGGCTGGATGCCCTTGCCGCGCGAGCCACGGAACGGCTGCTCCGCCTTCTCGATCAGCCGGAACGCGACGCCGCGCCGGGCGAGGTCGATCGCCAGCGACAGGCCGGCGGCGCCGGCACCGCAGATCAGCACGTCGGTGGTCAGGTGTTGCGTCATGGCGGGTGCCCTGATATGTGTATGATGCACATATTGAGCGCCCGGGAGTCCGTCAAGGAGAAAAGTGCAAAATACACATATGCGCGGCGTGCTGCGCCACCTGCACGAGGCGCTGATCGACGTGGTCGGTGTCATCAACCGGCCCCAGAACGACGTGATCCTGCTGCGCGAGGCCGGCGTGTCGCTGGACCGTGCGCTGTTTCCGTTGCTGGTGGTGATCCAGCGCCGCGGGCCGATCGCGGTGGGCGACCTCGCCGATCGGATCGGCCGCGACTACACGACGGTCAGCCGGCAGGTGGCAAAGCTGGAGCGTCTCGGCCTCGTCACGCGGCGGGCGGGCAACGCGGACCGCCGTGTGACGGAGGCGGTCGTTACCGGCCAGGGCCAGGCCATGTCGGATGCCCTCGATACGGCGCGGGAACGCCTAGCCAGGGTCGCGCTCGCAGGCTGGAGCGAGAGTGATTTGAAGGATCTTGCTCGGCTGCTGCGCCGATTGGCAGATAGCTTGATGCAGGGGCCAAGAGAGCTGTAGGGAGCGCAACGCCGCTCCAAATACTGAACTGGGTAAGCGTCGACGGCCCGACGGCGGGGTTCGCATTGAGATTTGTATCGGAAGGCGCGATTCGGCGAGTGGTCCCGATGCCGATCGACGTCGTCGGTTACAGATCTCTACTGCCGAGGAAGGACCACTGGGCGGCGTGGATTCACATCCGTTGCGACGCTCGTCGGCTCGAGCGAGACATCCAGTCCAACGCAACATAGCATTATATGCACCTCGGCACCGCCTTCCGGTGCGGCCGGCAAACTCATGGTGGCTTCGCTGGCCGTTATGCGGTTGAGAGCGCGTCGAGCACCCGCTCGGAACCACGACAGTTGCCCCCGACTGGCTCAGATCGGGGACAGCGCTTGGAGCAATGTCAGAGGCCAGGAACGGCCTCTGCGCGGCTGGCTTTATTGGCGCCGCCAGTCGGCTTACCGTACGGCGGTGGACGACGAAATCACACCTCCGCCCGACGGGCTACGGATTCACCTTGCGGGTTTCGACGGCCCGCTTGATCTGCTGCTCGACCTGGCGCGACGGCAGCGGGTGGATCTCGCCCAGATCTCGATCGTGACGCTGGTCGACCAGTATCTCGCGGCCGTGGCTGATTTGGTGCGGATCGATCTGACGCGCGCCGTCGAATGGCTGGTCATCGCGGCGTGGCTGACCTGGCTCAAATCGCGGCTGTTGCTTCCCCGCGAGCTCGATGAAACCAACGAAGCCGAGCGGGCCGCGCAAGTGCTGACCGACCGCTTGGCCACCCTGGAGCGCGTGCGATCGGTGGTCAGCTGGCTCGAAGCGCGGCCACAGCTCGGGCGGGACATGTTCGAGCGTGGGCGCCCGGAGTCGGCGCCCGGGCCAGTGGTCGCCGTGGATTTTTTGGCGTTGTTCGAGGCGTGCCTGGCGGTCCTGCGCGATCTGCGGCGACGACCGCCGCAAGTCTACCGCCCGCCGCGGCCCGTGCTGTGGACGCCGTTGCAGGCGATGGCGCGGATGCGCGGGATGCTTGGAAAGCTGCCCGACGGGCATGATCTGCTCGGCTTCGTCCCTCCCCTGCCCGCCGCCCGGCCAAATCACGCGCTGCGTATCCGGGCCGCGATTGCGAGCACGCTGGCCGCCAGCCTCGAGCTTGCCCGGGATGCCGAGGTGGCGCTCCAGCAGGAAGATATGTTCGGCCCGATCGTCGTGCATCCGCGGCACGACGCGACGTTGCAGAGTCCCGAACCCGCCCCGTAGGCTGATCGCGGCGTTGCTGGAGGGGCAGCGAGCAACACGGAAAACGTGCACGCCCACGGCGTCGGCCCGCGCCGCATGGCGATGTAGAGTATGTCGGCCATGTAGAAGCTCAGTCCGATGGAACAGCGCCTCGTTCCGGGAACCGAGGTCGAGCATGCCGGCAAGCGCTGGCGGGTGCTCCGGCCGCTCGGCCCCGACGCGGTCCTGCTCCGGAGCGACGCTGGCGAGACGGTTGCTGCGGATCCGATGCGTGTCAGGTTTCCCGCGGACCAGGAGAACCTGCAGCCGGGGCGCCTCCTCGACGACCGTCGCTATACCGAGGCGCAATGGGCCGTAGCCGCGCGTCGGCGGGACATCGTGGTTGCGCTGGCCGCGCATCCGATGCGGACCCGATCCCGGATTGATGCCGCGGCCCGCGAACTGGGCCTCAAGCGCCGCCGCCTGTGGGGGATCTTGCGGGAGGCGCAGGCCAGCGGGTTCGATGTTGCCGCGTTTCTGCCGCGGGATGGTGGCACGCGGGCCAAACGCCTTGACCCGGGTGTCGAGGCGATCATCACGCAGGCGATCCAACAGCAATATGCTCAGGCGAGCCGGCCGACGATGGCAAGCCTGCACGGTGAGGTCGACCGCCGCTGCCAGGCAGCGGATTTGCCATCGCCGTCGTACCGAACCGTCCAGGCGCGCGTGAAAAATTGCGATCAGGTCTGGCTGACGCGGCGGCGCGAAGGACCGAAGGCCGCGCGGGCCCTGCGCCTGCTGACGGGTGCGCATCCCGGAGCCGCGGCGCCGTGGGCGCGCGTGCAGATCGACAGCACGCCGTGTGACATCCGCCTTGTTCGCGAAAGCGGTCGGACGGTCATCGGGCGGGCCAACGTGACATTCGCGCTCGACCTCTACAGCCGTGCCATCATGGGGTTTTCCGTCTCACTCGACGGCGCGTCGACGATCACGGTCGCGACCTGTCTCGAGCACGCCTGCCTGCCGAAGGAGGACTGGCTGGCCCGGCGCGGTCTCGGCCGATTGCACTGGCCGGTCTATGGGAAGCCCACGGTCCTCGAATATGACCAGGGGCCGGAGAACGAAGCCCGTGGAATTCAGCGCGGCCTGACGCTGCACGGAATCACATCGCGCGTGCGTGCCCGGGGCCATCCCGAGCATCACGGCCATATCGAGCGGCTGATCGGCACGATGATGCGGGTCGTCCATGAGCTGCCCGGGACGACGTTCAGCGACATCAACGAGCGCGGCGAGAGCGAGCCGGACAAGCTGGCCTGCCTGACCCTGCCGGAGCTGGAACGCGTACTCGCGCTTGCAATCGACAGCTACCACCACACGACGCATAGTGCGACGGCGGAGCGGCCGCTCGATCGCTACCTCGCCTGGTATCGGCGCCCGGAGCGGCCTGACGCCGAGCGGGTCCCTCCCCTGCTGCCGGCCAACATGTTGCTGGACTTCCTGCCGTTCGAGCGACGGGCGTTGTCTCGCGGCGGCTTTCGACTGTTTCTCGTGGATTACAGCGCGGTCGACCTGTTGCCGCTCTGGAAGCGCGACAACCAGCGCAGAGTCGAGCGCCTGGTTGTCTACGACCCACGCAGCCTGAAGCAGGTCTGGGTCGCGGACGAGGCCGCCGGCGACTACATCGCTGTCCCCTACCGGGTTCCCCATCCGGACATGACGCTCGCCGAAAGCATCGCGGCGCGTGCGGCGCTCCGGACCGCCAAGGCACGGGACCGCACCGAGCGCCGGCTGTTCGACAATCTCGCCGAGATTCGCGCGATCGTCGCCAAGGCCAAAACCACGACGGCGCGTCGCAAGGCGGAACGGACGCTGCAAGCCAGGCGCCGCGTTCAGGAACGTGATGCCGCCCTGTCTCCAGAAACCGACGACGGGGCGCCAGAGAGCGCTGCCGCAGCCGCACCTTCCTGGGCGGAAACCGACATCGTGCCGTTCTCGGATGTGGAGCGTCTGTGAATGCGTAACCCCGAAGACGCCACGCATCTCGATCCGGCCACACGCAGCCTGCTGCGGCTCGACGACGCGCGGCGGATCGCCTGCATCAGCCGCGATCTGTGGATCGGCTACGGCCGCGCCCAGGCGGTGCACGACGCACTCGAGCGGATCCTCCGCTCGGAACGGCGCATGCGGCCGGACAACCTGCTGATCGTCGGCGCCAGCAACAACGGCAAGACGGCGATCGCGCAGCGTTTCCTCTCGCGCCACACTGTGGTCGAGAATCCGGACGCCGAGCGCGCAAGCGTGCCGGTCACGCTGATTGTGGCACCGAATGGCCCCCGCCTCCGTCCCTTGTTCGCATCCATCCTCGACGCGCTCGGCCGCGCGCCGATCGGATATCGCACCGCCGCGGAGCTGCGCGACGAGACCTACCGTGCCATGCGCGACGTGGGCCTGCGGCTCTTGCTGATCGACGATCTGCACAACGTCCGCGGGTCGGGGGTCGGCAGCGTGCTGGTGGAGCTGCGCAACGTGGGGTCGATCACCGGCGTGTCACTCGGATGCTGCGCGACACGAGAGATCACCTACGTGCTCCATCAGGACGAGCAAATGGCCAACCGCTTCGACCTAGTGACGTTGCCTCGCTGGCAGCTCGCGGACATTGAGTACGCCAAGCTGCTGGCGACGTTCGAGCAACGACTGCCGTTGTGGCGGGGATCGGGCCTGACCGAGCCGGAGCTGGCCCAGCACATCCTCGCCTCGGCCGGCGGGCTGATCGGTGGCATCGCCGGCCTGCTGCGGCAAGCGGCGGTCGAAGCCGTGCGGACCGGGCACGAACGCATCGACCGGTCTATGCTGGCGCGGACAAGCGCGGCCTCGTCAGAGCGGATCGCGGCGATCGCGCAAAGTGCGGATTTTTAGCATGGCGGCGATCCTCCAGCCTGACATGTCGGATGACGCGCTGATCCGCGCCGCCG
>Ga0335074_10001724_pt1 | contig 29529 bp, 23 predicted proteins | sample Lox_Sample_23_FD_206715 | JGI IMG/M metagenome (GOLD analysis project Ga0335074, IMG submission 206715) | Soil microbial communities from Loxahatchee National Wildlife Refuge, Florida, United States - Lox_Sample_2.3 | ecosystem: Environmental > Terrestrial > Soil > Wetlands | place: USA... | reverse complement strand
ACGCCTCGCATCTGAAACTCGACCCGCAGTTCACCATCGTCGATCGCGGGGACGCGGCGGACCTCATGGATGCGGTGCGCCAGGAGCTCGGGCTCGCGGCGAAGGGGGAGCGCTTCCCCCGCAAGGATACCTGCCTTGCGATCTACTCCTATCGCGTGAACACGCAGAAGACTCTGAAGGAAACCCTCGAGCAGCAGTACCCCTGGTGCGCGCAGTGGGAGGCGGAACTCGCGAAGCTCTATCGCACGTACGTGGAGCGCAAGCAGCGCCTGAGCATCCTCGATTACGATGATCTGCTGCTCTACTGGCACGTCATGATGGGCGAGCCGAAGCTCGCACGGCATGTCGGCGAGCATTTCGATCACATCCTCGTCGACGAGTATCAGGACACCAACCGCCTGCAAGCCGAGATTCTCCACGCGCTGAAGCCGGACGGAGCCGGGCTTGCGGTGGTGGGCGACGATGCGCAGGCCATCTACTCGTTCCGCGCGGCCGCGGTGGACAACATCCTCTCGTTTCCCGACCGTTTCAAACCCAAGGCCGAGATCGTGACGCTCGCGCAGAACTATCGCTCGACCCAGCAGGTGCTCGACGCGGCCAACGCCCTGATGGCCGATGCGCCGCGCCAGCATCGCAAGCACCTGCTGGCCGCGCGCGGCGCCGGCCCGCGGCCGCGGCTCGTCACCGTCAATGACCTGCAGGCGCAGGCCGATCTCGTCTGCTCGGAGGTGCTGCGGCGCCGCGAGGCGAATGTGCCGCTCAAGCGACAGGCGGTGCTGTTCCGCAGCGGCAGCCACAGCGACGTGCTGGAGGTCGAGCTGACCAAGCGCAAGATCCCGTTCGTCAAGTACGGCGGCCTGAAGTTCCTCGAGGCGGCGCACGTGAAGGACATGCTCGCGGTGCTGCGCTGGGCCGACAACCCACGCAACACGCTCGCCGCCTTCCGCGCGCTGCAGCTGCTGCCGGGCATGGGCCCCGCGCACGCCCGCAAGGCGATCGAGCATCTCGAGGCGCAGAATCACTCCTTCCAGGCGCTCAAGGCCTGCACGTCCCCGCAGCCGAACAGCCCCGACTGGCGCAGGCTCACGGAGCTGATGCTCGAGCTCGCGGAGCCGGGGCGGCCGTGGCCGGGGCAGGTGCACCTCGTGCGGGAGTGGTACCGGCCGCACCTCGAGCGCATCTACGAGCAGTTTCACACGCGTGTCGGCGATCTCGATCAGCTCGAGCTGCTCTCGGGGCAATATCCTTCGCGCGAGCGCTTTCTCACCGAGCTCACGCTCGATCCGCCGGATGTGACGAGCGATCTCGCCGGGCGCCCGGCGCTCGATGAGGACTTTCTCGTGCTCTCGACCATCCACTCCGCGAAGGGGATGGAGTGGGACACGGTGTACTTGCTCAACGTCGTGGACGGCAGCTTCCCCTCGGAATTCGCGACCGGCCGCGCGGAGCTCATCGAGGAGGAGCGGCGGCTGCTGTACGTCGCGATGACGCGAGCGCAGAACGATCTGCTGCTGATGGTCCCCCTCAAGTTCCACCTCACGAGCCAGTCGCGCCAGTCGGACGCGCACGTCTACGGCGGTCGCAGCCGCTTCATGACGGACAAGGTGCTGAAGGCGTTCGACGCAACGACGCTGCGCACCGCGCAGCTCGAGGAAGCCTCTCTGCAGGCCGGGAGCGATGAAGGATTCGACGCCGGGGCCCGATTGAAGGAGATGTGGTGAGGTCGAGGCGCGGCGGCGCGCGCCGCTCCCCTCAGCCGCCGGGCTTGATGAATTTGAGCGTGAAGCGATCGCTTTCGCCGATCGCCGCGTACTTCGCGCGGTCTTCGTCCCCCAGACGATAGGTCGGCGGCAGCGTCCAGACGCCCTGTGGATAGTCCTTCGTGTCGTTCGGGTTGGCGTTGATCTCCGACCGGCCGACCAGCGTGAAGCCGACCGCCTCGATCATCCGCTCGGCGTAATCCTCGTTGACGTAGCCCGTCTTGGCCTTCGGATCCTGCGGCAGTCCGGGCGTGCCGCGGTGCTCGACGACACCGAGCACGCCGCCGGGCTTGAGCGCGCGGTACATCGCCGCAAAGGCCTGCGGCGCCCACCCCTCCGCCATCCAGTCGTGGATGTTGCGAAACGTCAGCACCATGTCCACCGATCCCGGCGGTGCGATGTCGCCGCCCCGCGGGCCGAGCGTCCCGATGACGGCTCCGCCATAGAGCTCCGGATGAGCGGCGAGCATATCCACGAAATCCTTTCGCTCGCCGCTCAAGTACGCGCTGCTTGGATCGGCAGGCTCGAGCGCGGCATAGTACCTGCCGCGCTCGTGGACGAGCGGGGCCACGATCTGCGTGTACCAGCCCGGCTCGGGCCACACTTCGACGACGCGCATGGCCGGTCGAATGCCGAAGAAGAGGAGCGTCTCCTTCGGGTGACGATAGACGTCGCGCGCACGATTTGCGGCCGAGCGCTGAGCGCCGGCGAGGATCGCATCGAGGCGGGTGGCGGTCGCCTGCTCCGCCGGCGCATCGCGTGCGGGAGGTGCGCCGCCCGCGGGACTCCCCGCGAACGCGATCGCGGCCGCGACGATCAATACCAACCGCTTGCCCGGCGACGGCATGCGCACAGACCGCGAGCACAGCCCCGCGCCGCGGGTACGTAGCACCCGAGGAGCGGTCGATGTGGCGGGTCGTCTAGCGACGGAACGGACCGCCGCCCTGGCGAGGGCGCTGCGGGCGTTCCTGAGCCTCATTGACGCGTAGCGGACGGCCATTCATCTGATGACCGTTCAGAGCCTGAATGGCGCTCTGAGCTTCGCCCTGCGGCATGTCCACGAAGCCGAAACCGCGAGGCTTGCCGGTTTCCCGGTCGTTGATGAGCTTCACCGACTCCACCTTGCCATGGCGCTCGAACAGCGCGCGCACGTCTTGCTCGGTGGCGTTGAAGGGCAGATTGCCCACGTAGATCGTCGTCATCCAATCATCTCACTGAAATGCGGACAGCGGCGAGCCGCACGAGTCGGTCGCATGTACCGCGTGAACGAATCCAAACAGGTCAAGGCTTCAAGGCACATGATCGGCATGCGGGCGCTTGGGGCCGGCGGCCTGCAACTGCGTTCGCGCACCGGAGGCGAGACGAACCGAGGGGAGAGGAGACCTCAAACACACACAAAACCACTGGACGGTGCAGAAACGAACGCCTCAGAGATGCTACTCCCGGCCTCCGCGGGAAGCAAACAGGCCGGCCGGAATGACCGCGGGACCCGGCCGGCATGCTGCACTTGCACTAAGCTCCGGCGTCGGGAATAAGTCCAATGGGCGTGGCATTCGTTGCCAATGCGCTCCGCGGGGGAGGCTCAGTTGCCCGGCTGCTCGAGGTACGCGTAACCGTTCAACTCTCCCTCGTAGAAGCGCTTGAGCGCCTGGCTCTCCGCGACCGTCATGCGCCCATCACGTATGGCGCGCTCGCAGTCGCGCGCGAGTGCCGGGTAGAGCTCGGCCACGTCGTACTCCATGTACTCGAGCACCTTGTTGGCGGTGTCCCCTTTGACGATCTCCTCGATCCACCAGCCGCCTTCCTCGAGCAGCCGGATGTGCACCACATGCGTGTCGCCGAACAGGTTGTGCAGGTCTCCGAGCGTTTCTTGATAGGCGCCGACGAGAAACGCGGCGAGGTAGTACTCCTCGCCCTGCTTGAGCTCGTGCAGCTCGAGCGTCCGCTTCACGTCCCGCTGGCTCACGAACCGGTCGATGTTGCCGTCGGAGTCGCACGTGATGTCCGCGAGCACACCCGTGCGGGTCGGACGCTCGTCGAGCCGGTGGATCGGCATGATCGGGAAGATCTGATCGATCGCCCAGCTGTCGGGCAGCGACTGGAACACCGAGAAATTGCAGAAATAGGTGTCCGAGAGAATCGACTCGAGGTTCTCGAGCTCCTCCGGGGTGCGCTCGAGTCTGCGACAGCAGTCGCGGATCCGCGCGCAGGTCGCCCAGTAGAGTCGTTCGGCGAGCCCCCGGATCTCGAGCGACAGCAGGCCGAGATTGAACATCTGCAAGGCCTGCTCGCGGGCGGTGAGCGCATCGTGGTAGCACTCGACGAGGCGCCGTTCGTTGACCGCGCGATAGGCCTCGAACAGGTCCTCGATCGGCTGCGGCAGCTCGTCGTCGCCTGAGTAGTCCTCCGCCGCCCGCCCGGTCACCCGGAACTTGTCGAGCGCGGAGGAGCCGAGCGCGTTGAAGATGAGCACGCTGTGATAGGCGGCGATCGCGCGACCCGACTCGCTCACGATCATGGGATGTGGAATGTCGCGGGCATTGCAGACGCTCGCGATGCGGTACACCACATCGCTCGCATACTCGTGGAGCGTGTAGTTCATCGACGACGAGAAATTCGTCCCGCTGCCGTCGTAGTCGACCCCGAGGCCCCCGCCCACATCGATGTACTGCAAGCCGGCGCCCATCAGCTTGAGCTCCGCATAGACGTGCGCGAGCTCGTTCACGGCGTCCTTCACACGGCGGATGTCCTGCAGCTGGCTGCCCGGATGGCAGTGCACCAGCTGCAGGCAGTCGAGCATGTCGCGCGCCTTCAGCACGTTGAACAGCTCGAGGATCTCGGTGATGAACAGCCCGAACTTCGATTTCTCGCCCGCCGATTCACGCCAGCGACCGGATCCCTCGCTCAGGAGCTTCACGCGCACGCCGATCTTCGGCCGCACGCCGCAGGCGGAGGCGTGCCGGAGGATGAGATCGAGCTCGTCATAATTCTCCACGACCGGAATGATGGTGCGGCCGAGCTTCGTCGCGAGCGTCACGGCTTCGATGTAGCTGCTGTCCTTGAAGCCGTTGCACACGATCAGGCGGTCGGGCGCATTCTCGGTCATCGCCATCACGGCGAGCAGCTCCGGCTTGGAGCCGACCTCGAGCCCGAAGCCGAACTCCTTGCCGTAGCGATAGACCTCCTCGACGACCAGCCGCTGCTGATTCACCTTGATGGGAAACACGGCGGCGTAGCGGTTACGGTAGTCGTTCTCGGCGATGGCCTGGGCGAAGGCCGCGTGCAGCAAGCTCAACCGATGCGCGAGTATGTCGGAGAAGCGCACGACGACCGGGGTGGTGAGGTCGCGCGCCTTCAGTCCCTCGACCACCTCGAACAGGTCGATCTCCTTGCCCGGCTGAGTATCGGGTCGAACGACGACGTGCCCCGCCGCGTTGATGGAGAAGTACCCCTTTCCCCACGCGCTCGCCTGATAGAGCTCGAGGGAGTCCTCGATGCTCCATGGCTGGGTCGGATTGAACTTGCGGCTGGCGCCGTTCACGGCGCGCGGGTCTGCGGCCACGTGCTATGAGCTCCAAAACGAGCGTGGCTGGTGCCCATTCCGGGCGGCCAGCCACGCGGTCCACTTCGTTGCCGTCGAAGATAGCAAAAAACGGATCACGAGAGTGCGACACGACGTGCGGGATCGCGAATCCACTCGCTCCACGAGCCCGCGTACAGTCGGGCCCCGGCAAACCCGGCGAGCTCCAGCGCGAGCAGATTGTGGCACGCGGTGACGCCCGAGCCGCACATCGAAACGACCGCCGACGGCTTCGCACCCGACAGCGTCTCGCGCCAGCGCTGCTCGAGCTCCGCGCGCGCGAGGAACCTGCCTTGCGCATCGAGATTGCGTGCCAGGGGATGGTTGCGAGCGCCCGGCACGTGGCCCGCGACGGCGTCGATGGTCTCGTTGCGACCGGCGAAGCGGTCGGCCGTGCGCGCATCGACGAGCACGATCTCGCCTCGCTCGAGACCCCGCGCTACCTCGCCCGCGGTGACGACCCAGGAGAGCCGCGGTTCGCCGACGAAGCCGCGCGCCGGGCGAGCCGCCGTGGCGCTCGTCACGGGAAGGCCCGCGGCCTGCCACGCGGCGAGGCCGCCGTTCAGCACGGCCACGCGGGCGTGTCCGAGGAAGCGCGCGAGCCACCACAGCCTCGCGGCGTATGCCCCGCTTGCCTGGTCGTACGCGACGATCTGAGTCGCGCGATCGATCCCCCAGCGGCCGAATGCCGCGGCGAGACGCTCCGGTTCGGGCAGCGGATGGCGGCCGCTTTCCCGGGTGATCGGCCCCGAGAGGTCGCGATCGAGATGCGCGAACACGGCGCCGGGAATGTGGCGCGCGAGGAATGCCGCGGCGCCCCACTCGGGGCGAGCGAGGTCGTGACGGCAATCGATGATCGCGAGGGAGCCGTCCGCCCGGGCGAGCGCGGCGAGCTCCTGCGGCTCGATCAGCATCGTGTAAGTCGGAAGGCTCATCTACAATCGACCGCTCGGTCAACCGAACGAAGTATATGGCGATCGACGTGTACTGGGGCAGCGGCAGCCCGTACTCCTGGCGAGTGCTTCTCGCGCTGGAGTACAAACGTCTGCCCTACGTGAGTCACCTGCTGCAATTCTCCAAGCAGGAGCACAAGTCGCCGCAGATTCTCGCGCTCAACTTCCGCGGGCGGGTGCCGATCCTCAAGGACGGCAGCTACGTCGTCTTCGAATCGCTCGCGGTGCTCTACTACCTCGACCTCAAGTACCCCGAGCCGCCGATCTTCGGGCGCACGCCGGAGGAGGCGGGCGTGATCATGAGAGTGATCTGCGAGTACCAGTCCTACGCGGATGAGCACCTGATGAAGCTGGTGCGCGCGTTCTTCTCCGCGCACCCGCCCGCGCGGTACGACGAGCTCGCGACCTCCATGCACGTGGTGGCGAGCGAGGCGCGCTCGATCGAGGCGCGACTCGCTCGGTCGGACTGGGTGGTCGGGGAGAGTTTCTCGGCCGCCGACATCGTGATCTTTCCGGCCCTCCAGGTGCTGCTGCGCGCGCTCGCGAAGCCCGCGGCACGCGAGCTCTCCGCCCGGTTCCTGCCGCTCGCGGCCAACTATCCGGCGCTCGAGCGATGGAGCAAGCGCGTCGCAGCGCTTCCGGGGTACGATCGCACCTTTCCGCCCCACTGGCGCTGACAACTCCATCATGGCGAACGAGAAGGTTCACGTCGACTTCCCGGGCCGCATCGTGCTCATCGGCTTTGGCAGCATCGGCCAGGGCGTCCTGCCGTTGATTCTGCGGCACATCGGCATTGCGCCCGAGCGCTTGACCATCGTCACGGCCGACGACGTGGGGCGCAAGGAGGCCGAGGAGTACGGCATCCGATTCATCAAGGAGGCGCTGACGCGCGAGAATTTCCGCCGCGTGCTCGGACCTCTGGTCGGGCGCGGCGACTTCGTGCTCAATGTGTCGGTCGAGGTCTCGAGCATCGCGCTCATCAAATTCTCCTGGGAGAAGGGTGCGATGTACCTCGACACGTGCATCGAGCCCTGGCCCGGCGGTTACACGGACCCCACGGTGCCGGCGGGGCGCCGCACGAACTACGCGTTGCGGGAAGAGGCGCTTGCGCTGCGTCCCGGCAACTCGCGCGCGCCCACGGCCGTGCTGACGCACGGCGCCAATCCGGGTCTGGTGTCGCATTTCGTGAAGCAGGCGCTGCTGGAGATCGCGGCCGATGCGGGCCTCGAGGCGGGCAACCCCAGCTCGCGCGCCGACTGGGGCGACCTCGCGCGTCGTCTCGGCGTCAAGGTGATTCATGTCGCCGAGCGCGACACGCAGGTCGCGCGCGCGCCGAAGGCCATGGGGGAGTTCGTCAATACCTGGTCCGTCGACGGCTTCGTGAGCGAGGGCTCGCAGCCCTGCGAGCTCGGCTGGGGCACTCACGAGCGAAACTTTCCGCGCGATGGGCGGCGGCACGACTTCGGCGGCCAGTGCGCGATCTATCTCATGCAGCCGGGCGCGGCCACGCGCGTGCGGACGTGGACGCCACTTGCAGGGAATTTCCACGGCTTCTGCATCACGCACGGGGAATCGATCTCCATCGCGGACTATCTGACGGTGCGCGACGGCGCGCAGGTCGTCTACCGGCCGACCGTGCACTATGCCTACCACCCGTGCGACGCCGCGATCGTCTCGCTGCACGAGCTGGCGGGGCGAAACTTCATCGTGCAGGATCACAAGCGCATCCTGATGGACGACATCGCGGCGGGAATCGACGAGCTCGGTGTGCTGCTCGCCGGCCACAAGCGCAACGCCTACTGGTACGGGTCGCAGCTCTCGGTCGGCGAGGCGCGCACGCTCGCGCCTCACAACAACGCGACGAGTCTCCAGGTGACGATAGCGTGCCTCGCGGGAATGATCTGGGCGATGGAGAATCCCAACTGCGGACTCGTCGAGCCCGATGAGCTCGACTTCCGCCGCGCGCTCGAGATCTGCAGGCCCTATCTCGGGCCCGTGGTCGGCCGGTATACCGACTGGACCCCGCTCCAGGATCGGGAGCACCTCTTTCCCGAGGACCTCGACAAGACCGATCCGTGGCAGTTCAAGAACGTTCGCGTGCTGTGGTAATCCGGTACGGCCGGTCAGGGCGGAGCGCGTAACCGAATATCTCTTGGCAGAACGCCGTGAATACTTCCCTGTAGGCTGCGGGCGCGCCGTCCATGGCGCGCACGCTCTGCCAAGAGATATTCGGTCACGCGCTCTCCACCGGAGGCTCGTACTGGATTTCCACCACGGTGTAGGTGCGCACGCCGCTCGCCAGCTCGAGCGTGACCTCGTCGTTCAGGGCTTTGCGCAGTAGTGCGCGTCCGAGCGGGGAGTCCATGCTGATGTACTCGCGGGCGGGATCGATCTCGTCGGGTCCGACGATGCGATAGCGGAGGATCTTGCCGTCGTCGCGCTCGAGCGCCACCCATGCGCCGAAGTACACGCGTGTCGGGTCCCGCGGGCGCTGCTCGACCACGACGATGCCCTCGAGTCGCTTGCGCAAGAAGCGCACGCGCCGATCGATCTCGCGCAGGCGGCGCTTGCCGTAGATGTACTCGGCGTTCTCCGAGCGGTCGCCTTGCGCCGCCGCCTCGGCCACGGCCCGGGTCACCTGTGGCCGCTCGATGCGCCAGAGCGCTTCGAGCTCGGCGCGCAGCCGCTGCGCACCCTCGCGAGTGATGTACTTGGAGCCGGGTGTCTGCGGTGCTCGGAACCGTCCCATACCAATCGCAGCGACGTTATGTCGCGGAAGTCTTAACAAAAGCAGGGTGATCTGTGGACCGTTTCACGGCCTCTGTCCGCCGCGCCGTCTACGCTTCTTGCCATGGCCGCCAAGTACTACACCCATTTCGTCACTGCAAGTGCGCGGGCACGGCAGGCCTACAGCGACAGCGAGTGGAGCGGAGTCGTCGAGCTCAGGCACCCGCTCGAGTACGGTACGCGCGAGCTGAAGACGTTGCTCGCGCAGAGCTTCGATGTCTCGAGCGACGAGATCCGTATTCTGCACTGGGCACGTTTGCACTGAGGCGACCCCGAGCGCGGGCGCACCATCCCCTAGCGGACTTCCTTCCCTTCATCGAAAGTCCGCATTCTGACCCCAGGCCCTAAAGGCCTGGGGTTTTTTTTGGCGGTCCAACGGACTGTCGGTGAGCGCGCGCGGCGGTGGACGAACGAACGGCGGGTGGCATAATCGACCGCCATGATCCCGTGCCGAACTTGGGTGCGCGCCGCGGGCGTCGCATTCGGCGCCGCGACGCTCGCGGCCTGCTCCCTCCTGGGGGCTCCTTGGCACACTCATCCCAAGCCCGCCCCCCCGCCCCCGCCCCCGCCGCCGGCGCCTGCCGAGGCCGCCCCGGTTGCGACGGAGCAATTCGAGATCGATCCCAAGGACGACGATGTCCTCGGAATCGTCCAGGTCACCAAAACGAGCAAGGAAGACACGCTCACCGACATTGCCCGCCGGTTCAACGTGGGTTACGAGGAGATCGCGCGGGCGAACCCCGGCGTCGACATGTGGCTGCCCGGCGTGGGTCGCGAGGTCGTCGTCCCGACGCAGTTCGTGCTGCCGGATGCTCCGCACGAGGGCATCGTCGTCAATATCGCCGAGATGCGGCTGTACTACTTCCCGCCGCGCAAAGCGGGTGAGAAGCAGATCGTTTACACGCACCCGATCGGTATCGGCCGGGTCGGGTGGCAGACGCCCGGAGGTACGACCAGGGTCGTTCGCAAGGCGAAGGATCCGGTGTGGCGCCCACCGCCCGACATCATCAAGGAGCACCGCGAGGACGGTGACAATCTGCCGGCCGTGGTCGGACCCGGTCCGGACAACCCGCTCGGCAATCGCGCGCTCTATCTCGGGTGGTCGCAATATCTGATCCACGGCACCAACAAGCCGGTCGGCGTCGGGATGCGCGTGAGCCACGGCTGCATGCACCTCTATCCCGAGGACATTCTCCAGCTCTACGACATGGTCTCGATCGGCACCAAGGTGCGCGTCGTCAATCAGCCCTTCGTCTTCGGCTGGCATCAGGGACGTCTGTACATGCAAGCGTTCGGATCGCTCCAGGATGACCGCCGGGACTGGCAGAAGGCCAAGCAGCGATTGCTCGCCCGGGCGCTCGGCGCTCACACGCAGGCGCAGCTCAAACGGCTGAACGAGCAGGTGAACTGGGATCTCGTCATGGCGCTTGCGGCCAACCCGCGTGGCGTGCCGGTGCAGGTGACGGATCCGAACGGCACCGTCGCACAGGTGCTGGCCGATGCGCCGCGGGTCGAGAACCGTCTGCCCGACGGCTCGACGTGGGACGGCAAGACCGATCTGCCGATGGACGAGAAGACCTTCGAGCAAATCGTCTCGGAGAGCCAGGCTGCGCAGACGGGGGACACGCAGCAGCGCGGCTCGCAAGCGGAGCGCAAATCGGGTACCTGAAAGTGCCCCGCAACATGCTCCGGGAAGGGACACGTTGCGAGCCACTCTGTTAGAGTCGCGCTGCCCAGAAAACCAATTAATACTGGGACCAAGGGAGCTTCGTTGGCCGAGCGTAGCGGCTTCGGCTTGCCCATCGCCGTGGACCCGAGGAGCGAGCACGCGATCGCGCGGGCTGCGACGGGTATCACGGCTTTCGTGGGCCGGACGCTGAAGGGACCGCTCCATCGTCCGGTCCGCATCGCGGGTCTCGCCGAGTTCCAGCGGATCTTCGGCGGGCTCTGGCAACCGTCCACGCTCTCGTACGCGCTCGAGCATTACTTCGACAACGGCGGCCGCGCGGCGCTCGTCGTGCGCGTCGCGAACGGCGCACGGCCCCCGACGCTCTCGTTGCCGGCGGGCAGCGGGGCGCTGCGCCTGGTCGGCGTCAACCCCGGCTCGAGAGAGTATCTACGCGCGTCGGTGGACTACGACGGCCTGCCGGGCCATGAGACCGATCGCTTCAACCTCGTGCTGCAGCGGGTGCGGCTGCCCGGCACGGAGCAGATCGAGGACCAAGAGATCTTCCGCGGCATCTCGATCGAGGTGAGCTCCGGGCGCTGCGTTCGCGATGTGCTGCGCGAATCGCGGCTGATGCGGGTCGAAGGCGCCGCGCCGCTGGCGCGACCCGATCGCACCTCGAGCGGGTCCGACGGCGCTGTCTCCTACGTCGGCTCGAAGTCCGATGGAGACGACGGCGCCCCGCTCAGTGATTACGATGTGATCGGCTCTGCGGTCGAGCACACCGGCGTCTTCGCTCTCGACACGGACGAGACGTTCGATCTGCTGTGCATTCCCCCGCTCGGCCGTGAGCAGGATGTGGGACTTGCGACGCTGCTCGTGGCGGCCCGCCTGTGCCGCGAACGGCATGCCATGCTCGTCGTCGATCCCCCGGCACAATGGAGCACGGCGTCCGCCGCGCTGGCCGCGGTTCGGTCGTGGCCGTTCCGCAGCGAGAACGCGGCGATGTTCTTTCCGCGTGTCACGGTGTTCGATCGCCTCCGCAATCGCCTCGAGACGTTCGGGTCCGCGGCTGCTGCGGCGGGCATGCTCGCTCGCGGCGATCACGCGCTGCCGGTCTGGGCGCCCGCCGAAGCCGAGGAACCGCTCCTGCGTCCCGGCATGCGGCTCGCCGCGACGGTGAGCGACCTGGAGCGCGCGCGGCTCGCGCAGGCCGGGATCAATACGCTGCAGAGCGTGCGGTCGCTCGCGGGGAGGAGCCTCTGCGCCTGCACGCTCGCGGCCGAAGGGTCGCCCGATTGGAGGTACCTGGCGGAGCGCAGGCTCGCGCTGTTCATCCTCGCGAGCGTCGAGCGTGGAATGCGCTGGCTGCTCGCGGCTCCGAGCAACGCGGTGACCTGGGCGCGCGCGCAGGGCGAGGTGGAGCGGTTCCTGGAGGAGCTCGACCGGGAGGGCGCCTTCGCCGGCAGCCAGCCGGAGGACAGTTACTTCGTGATCTGCGACGAGCGCGTGAATCGCGTGGAGACGATCGCCCAAGGGAAGACGCAGCTGCTGTTGGGCATCGCCACGGCGAAACCCGGAGCGTTCCATGCGTGGATGATCACGTACCAGGCGGGTCGCAGCCGCGCGCGGCCCGTTGCCGTGAATCGTCTGGCGACATCGCTGCAGCGCGTCGAGCGCGAGATCGAGGCCTCGATCCTCGGGAGCTCTTAGGAACCCGACCCCGGCCGACCGTATCCGCCGCCGCCGGGCGTGAGGAGCTCGAGCTCGTCTCCCGCCTGAACGAGGAAGCTTGCGGTTGCGCCGAGGTCGAGCGCACCGCCCCTGACCCGCAGGATGCGGGCCGCGCCGGTCGCCCCCGCGCAACCGCCGGCCAGGCCGAACGGGGGGACGCGGCGGCGATTCGACAGCAACGACCCCGACAGCGGCGCTCGAAACTGCAGGCGCCGCACGATACCGTCGCCGCCGCGATACGCGCCGCCACCGCCCGACCCGCGCCGGATGCGGAACTCGCGCACCAGGACGGGGAAGCGCTCTTCGAGAATCTCGGGATCGGTCAGGCGGGAATTCGTCATGTGCGTCTGCACGGCATCGCAGCCGTCGAAGGCGGGACCCGCACCCGAGCCGCCCGCGACCGTCTCGTAGTACTGCAGCGTCTCGTCGCCGAAGGTGAGATTGTTCATCGTGCCTTGGGAGGCGGCGAGCGCGCCGAGCGCTCCGTACAGCGCGTCGACGATGCACTGCGAGGTCTCGACGTTACCGGCCGCGACGGCCGCCGGCGGCCGCGGATCGAGCATCGATCCCGGCGGAATGACGAGCTCGAGCGGCTCGAGGCAGCCTTCGTTGAGTGGAATCGGCCGATCGACGAGGGTGCGGAACACGTACAGCACGGCCGCGACGCACACCGCCCGGGGCGCGTTGAAGTTATGGTCGCCCTGGGGCGAGGTCCCCGTGAAATCCACCCGCGCGGCTCCCCTCGCGCGGTCGATCTCGATCCGCACGGCGATCGTCTGTCCGCCGTCCATTTCGTAGCGGAACGCGCCGGGTCGCAGCTGCTCGATCGCCCGCCGGACGCAGCCGGCCGCGTTGCGCTGCACGTGAATCATGCCGGTGCGCACCGCTTCGAGCCCGAGCTCGTGCACCGCGCGCGTGAGCTCGGCGGCGCCACGCGCATTCGCCGCGAGCTGCGCACGCAGATCCGCGAGGTTCTGCGCCGGGTTGCGCGCCGGGTGAGGTCCGTCGCGCAGCCGATCCTCGAGCGCTTGCCTGCGGAGTGTCCCGCCTGCGACGAGCTTGAAGTCCTCGAACACCACGCCTTCTTCCTCGATGCGGCGGCTGGTCGCGGGCATCGAGCCGGGGGTGATGCCGCCGATATCCGCATGATGCGCGCGGGAGGCGACGAAGAAATCGGGCATGCGGCCGAGGGTGCGCGCGCCGCCGGCATCGAGAAAGATCGGACTGACGACGGTCATGTCCGGGAGATGAGTGCCGCCGTGATAGGGGCTGTTGAGCAGCCACGCATCGCCGGGCTGCATCCGATTGCGATGCGCCTCGATGACCGCGCGGACGGTTGCCCCCATCGAGCCGAGGTGCACGGGCATGTGCGGGGCGTTCGCGACGAGGCCGCCGTGTGGATCGAACAGGGCGCACGAATAATCGAGTCGCTCCTTGATATTGACGGACTGGGCGGTTTGCCGCAGCACCTCGCCCATCTGCTCCGCCACATGCATGAAGAGATTGTTGAAGATCTCGATGCGCGCCGCAGTCGCGAGCGCCGCCGTCCTGCGGTCGCGCCTGGAGCGGCGCGGCTCGTTCTCGGCAAGGATTTCCCCGCCCGGCAACGGGCGCGCGACCCAGCCCGGCTCCACGACGAACGTCGAGTGCGGCTCGACGATGAGCGCCGGGCCCCGGATGGCCGTCTGAAGTCGATCGCTGCGGACGAGCGGCACGTCGCGCCAGCCGCTGAACCAGACCGGTGCGGTCGCCGGCAGCTCGGCGCTCGGCGCCGGCACCGCGCGCAGCGACGCCACGTCGACGGCGGCAACACGCGCTTCGACGCAGAGCGCTTCGATGCGCGCCTCGAGCCCTGCGGGATCGAAACCGAAGCGACGGCGGTGGACGCTCGAGAACGTGCGCTCGATCTCGTCCCGCGAGGCGAACGGCACCGTCAGGGCCGTCTCGCTGTCGCCCGCGCGGATCTCGAGCCAGCGCGCCACCTGCACTCGCGCGGCGGCATCGCCGTCGTGCGAGTCTGCGCCGGTTTCTCCCGTGCCCGTGCGCGTGCCCGTGCCCGAGGCGAGCTCGCTGCGCGCCTCGCGCTCGAGCCCGGCGAGCCGCTCGGCCGCGGCGGCGAGCGCTTCCGCGTTCAACGGCATTCGCGCGCTCTCGCGCAGGCGCGCGCAACGATCGGCGACTCCGATGCCGTAGGCCGAGAGCACGCTCGCGAGAGGATGAATGAGGATGCGGCGGATTCCCGCGGCGCGCGCAACGCGACAGGCGTGCTGGCCGGCCGCTCCGCCGAAGGCGAACAGCGTGAGAGTCGCCGGGTCGACGCCCCCTTGCGTCGCTACGCGACGGATGGCGTTCGACATCGCGGCGACGGCGACCTCGAGATACGACTCCGCGAGCTCTTCCACGCGGGCTCCCGCGGCCACGTCGGCGGCGAGCGCGGTCAGCTGCTCGAGGACACGCCTGCGATCGATCGAGCTCGTCCCCGCCATCCCGAAAACCCGCGGCAGGGTGTCGGGGCGCAGCCGCCCGAGCAGGACCTGCACGTCGGTGAGGGTCAAGGGCCCGCCGCGCCCGTAGCAGGTCGGGCCGGGATTCGCTCCGGCCGAATCGGGCCCGACGCTCGCCCGACCGTCACGGAAGCGCAGCACCGACCCGCCACCCGCCGCGATGGTGTGCACGTCGAGCATCGACGTCTGCACGCGAACGCCACCGAGCGCGTGCTCCTCGCGCCGGGGCAGTTCGCCATCGAGAAGCGCCACGTCGGTCGACGTGCCGCCCATATCGAAGCTCACGAGTCGGGTGATGCCAAGCCGGCCTGCAATCTTCCGTGCCGCGATCGCTCCGCCCGCCGGGCCTGAGAGCAGACTCGAGGCCGCGTGAACGCTCGCGACCCCGGCGAGACCGCCGTGACTTTGCATCAGCTCGAGCGATGCGCCCGGACCGAGCGACTCGAGCGCGCGCTGCAATCCCGACAGAGAGCTCGCAAGCGTCGGGGCGAGGTATGCGTTGAGCACGGTCGTGCTCGCGCGGGGCACATAGCGGGCGACCGGCGAGAGCTCGTGCGAGACCGACACTTCCCCGAAGCCGATCTCGCGGGCGATCGCCGCCGCCTGCCGCTCGTGCTGCGGATAGCGCCAGGCATGCAGGAAGACGATCGCCACGGAGCGCAGTCCGCGCGCCCGCGCCCCCGCCAGCTCGCCTCGCAGCCGCTCGCCATCGAGCGGCGTCAAGACCTCGCCGCGGGCGCCGATCCGCTCGTGCGCCTCGATCGTCGCGACGTGCAGGCGATCCGGCAAGACGATCCGCTGCGCGAAGATGTCCGGGCGGCTCTGATCGCCGATCGCGAGGGCATCCGCGAATCCGGCGGTCGTGACGAGCAACACGGGCTCGCCCGTGCGCTCGAGGAGCGCATTGGTCGCAACCGTCGTGCCGACCTTCAATGCGGTGATCGCCGTGCCGCGTTGCGCGCTCGTCCCGCCCGCCGGCTGGCTCCTCGCGCCCTCCAGGATCGACCGGATCACGCCGAGGCCGACATCGCCGGTGAGCTCGCCGGCGGCCGACGAAAGCGCCTTGTGAACGTGGAGCCGTCCATCGGGCGCGACGCCGATCACGTCCGTGAACGTTCCGCCTCGATCGATCCAGAACTGCCAGCCCGGCATGCGCGGGATGATGATGCACGGCGGGCACGACGGGAAGGTCGCACGGGCGCCGCTTGCGCGCTGCTATCATATCGGCGATGGCCAGCCGCTATGTCGTTTTCTCGCACGGCCAGGACGGTGCGCCTTGGGGCCGCAAGATCACCGCGCTCGCCGATACCGCCCGGAGCGAGGGCTACCAGCCCGAGTCGGTCGATTATCGCGGCATCGGCGCACCGCGCGAACGCATCGCGCGCCTGATGGAGTTTTGCCAGGGTCTGCAAGGCGACCTCGTGCTGGTCGGCTCGAGCATCGGCGGGTACGTGTCGGTCGCGGCCGCCTCGCTCCTGCACGCGCGCGGTGTCTTTCTGCTCGCGCCGGCCCTCTACTCCGAGGGGCTCCCCGAGCTGCGCAAGAGCGTGCTCGATTGCCCAACGACGATCGTGCACGGTTGGCGCGACCAGGTAGTGCCCTACGAGGATAGCGCGCGCTTCGCGCAGCTCTACGGTGCGACGCTGCACCTCCTCAACGACGATCACCACCTGCACGCCGAGCTGCGCCTGATCCGCTATCTGTTCGAATACTTCCTGATCTCACTCGATCTACCCGCCCTGACCTGAGGCAGGCATGGCCTGGCTGCTGCGACGCATTCTGGCGCTGTGGGTGCGCTTCACAGTTCGGCCGGAGGACGTGGCGCCGCGCCTGCACGGGCAGCGCCATCCCGTGTGCTACGTGCTCGAGCGCCACAGCGTCACCGATCTGGCGGTGCTGCAAAGCGCATGCGTACGGCTGAAGCTGCCGCGCCCGCGCAAGCGGCTCACGTCCGCGGCGAAGGACCTGCGCTCGTTCTTCTATCTCGGCCGCCCGCTCGGCATGTGGAACGAGCGCATCGATCCGCGCCCGCCGCTTGCGCTGGCGGAGATGGTGGGGCTGCTGCGCCGTGATCCCGAGCTCGACATCGACCTGGTGCCGACGGCTGTTTACTGGGGTCGAGCGCCGCAGCGCGAGGCCTCGTGGCTGCGCCTGCTGCTCGTTGAGAACTGGGCGCTGACGAGCCGGCTGCGCAAGTTCTTTCAAGTGCTGCTCAACGGTCGTAACACGCTCGTCGAGATCGACGAGGCGATCTCGCTCCGCAGCCTCATCGCAGAGAGCGCCGCGCCGAACGTTCAGTGCCGCCGGGTCGTGCGAGCGCTGCGTACCCGCTACCGCAGGCAGCGGGCGGCGCGCATCGGGCCGGACCTCTCGCACCGGCGCACGATCGTCGCGGAGATCCTGCGCAAGCGCGCGGTACGCGCGGCGGTCGCCCAGGAGGCGCGCGAGAAGCGGCTGACGCGGCGCCAGGCGCTCGCGGCCGCCCGGCGCCTGGCCGAGGAGATCGCGGCGAACTACTCGCACGCGTTCGTGCGGTTCATGGAGCACCTGCTCACCTGGCTGTGGAACCGGCTGTACGACGGCGTCGTCTTCGAGCACGCCGCGACGCTCGAGCACGTCGCCGACGGCAGCGAGATCATCTACGTGCCGTGCCACCGCAGCCACATGGACTACCTGCTGCTCTCCTACGTGATCTATCGGTCCGGATTCGCGATTCCCCACATTGCCGCCGGGGTCAATCTCGATCTGCCGATCATCGGGCGCTTCCTGCGCAAGGGCGGCGCGTTCTTCATACGCCGCAGCTTCCGCGGCAGCTCGCTCTACACCGTCGTATTCATGAGCTACATGGCGAGCATGATGGCGCGGGGGCATGCGATCGAGTATTTCATCGAGGGCGGCCGCAGTCGCACCGGGCGGCTGCTGCAGCCGAAGACCGGCATGATCTCCATGACCGTGCGCAGCTCCCTGCGCCACGCCGCGCGGCCGGTCGTGTTCGTGCCCGTCTACTTCGGCTACGAGCGCATCGTCGAGGGGGCGACCTACATCGGTGAGCTCTCGGGTCGGCCCAAGCAGAAAGAAAGCGTCTTCGGGCTGCTGCGCGCGCTCCCACGGTTGCGCGAGCGATTCGGCCGAGTGCACGTGAATCTCGGCGAGCCGATTTTCCTCGCCGACGTGCTCGACCGCTACGCCTGCGACTGGCGCGCGCGCGAGGCGGACGAGACGCGGCTGCCCTGGGTGAACGCCGTGGTGGATGAGCTGGCGCAGACGATCATGCGCCACATCAACGGCGCCGCCGCGGTCACGCCGGTCAACTTGCTCGCGATCACGCTGCTCGCCTCCCCCCATCGTGTCCTCACGGAGGCGGATCTGTTGCGGCAGCTCGACCTGCACGTCGCGCTGCTGCGCGAATGTCCCTACAGCGCGCGCGTGACCGTGACCGCACTCGCGAGCACCGAGATCGTCGTGTACGGAGAGACCATGAAGATGGTCTCGCGGCTCGCGCATCCGCTCGGAGACCTCGTGCAGATGAGCGACCAGGCGGCCGTGCTCGCGGCGTACTACCGCAACAACGTGCTGCATCTGGTCGCGCTGCCCTCGCTCGTCGCGTGCGTGTTCCTCGGTAACGCGACGATGCGGCGCGAGGACATCCACCGCCTCGCCCGGCGCATCTATCCGTACATCGCCTCGGAGCTGTTCCTGCCCTGGAGCGAGGACCAGGTGCCAGCGGTCATCGACCAGGTGCTCGCGGCGCTCGGCAGGCACGCGCTGCTCGAGCGCGGCCCGGGAGAGCAGTGGCGCCGGGCGCGACCCACCTCGGCGGAGGCGATGCAGCTGTCGCTGTTGGCGCAGGCGACGCTGCAGACGATCGAGCGCTACTACCTCACGATCGCGTTGCTGCTCAGGGCCGGGAGCGGCGAGATCACGCAGGCGACGCTCGAGGAGCGCTGCCACCTCATGGCCCAGCGGATGAGTCTCGTCTACGGGTTCAACTCGCCGGAGTTCTTCGATCGCACGCTGTTCGAGAACTTCATCGATCTGCTGCGTCACCGCGGCGTGGTGCGCAGCTCGGCCTCCGGAGCGCTGGAGTTCGGGGACGTCCTGACCCGAGTGGCGGAGGACGCGCAGCTCGTCCTCAACGAGGAGATCCGCCACAGCATCCTCCAGGTGACGCATGCCTGAGCCGTGCTTGACAACGCAACGCCGCTCGGCGCCATCCTTACCCCAACCGCTCATCGGAGAGACCGCCATGCTGGAGCTCTATCACGCCGAGCCCGCCGCCAATTCGCTCAAGACCTTGATCGCCATGAAGGAGAAGGGCGTCCCGTTCACGAGCCACTTCGTCAATCTGCACAAGTTCGAGCAGCACGAGCCCGCGTTCGTGAGGATCAACCCGAATGGGCAGGTCCCGGCGCTCGCGCACGACGGCAAGGTGATCACGGAATCGACGGTGATCAACGAGTACGTCGATGAGGTGTTCGAGGGCCCGCCGCTGCGGCCGGCCGATCCCTACTGGCGCGCGCGGATGCGCATCTGGACGAAGTTCGTGGACGAGTACTTCTGTCCGGCGCTGAGCTTCATCGCCTGGCACCACATGATCCGCAACATCACCGACAAGCTCACGCCGGAGGAGTTCGAGGCGAAGATCGCGCGCATCCCGCTGAAGGAGCAGCAGGACAAGTGGCGCACGTCCGCGAAGCAGGGCTACACGCAGCAGCAGCTCGACGACTGGGGGCGCCAGGTGCGCGCCTCGATCGAGCGCATGGAGAGGCAGCTGCGCGAGACCCCATGGCTCGCCGGAACGGAATTCTCGCTCGCAGACGTGAGCTGTTTCGCCATGGTCGCGGGCATGCCGCGCATGGCGCCGAATCTCATCAATCCGCAGGCCACCCCACGGCTCATGGGCTGGCACGAGCGCATGTCCGCCCGCCCCGGTGTGCGCGCCGCCCTCGACATGCCGAACCCGGTGAGCGAGACGCTCGCGGCCGGACGGAGCCGGATGGCATCGGCACTGTCCTGATCCGGCTCGGCGGCAGCCGCGCGGCACGCCCGGGCGAGCGAGACGGCATGGTCGCGCAAGCGAGGCGTACCCGTGGCGGCGAGCCGGGCGCTCGCGCGAGCGCCCCGTGGCCCACCTCGGCCACGGCTTGGTACACCGTGCTCGTGCTGGCACTCAGCGCCATGTTCGCGAATCTCGACCAGAGCATCGTCTCGCTGCTCGTAGAGCCGATCAAGCGGGATCTCCATCTGTCGGACACGCGGATGGCGATCCTGCTCGGTCCGGCCTTCGCGCTGTTCTTCGCGCTCATCGCGATCCCGGTCGCCCGCTTCATCGACCGCCATGGCCGCACGAGCATCCTCGCGTTGGGGCTTGCCACCTGGAGTGTCGCGACGGCGTGCTGCGGTCTCGCGCAAGGCTTCTGGTCGCTATTGCTCGCCCGGATCGGTGTCGGAGGCGGGGAGGCCGTGAACCAGCCCGCCACGTTCTCGCTGATCGCCGACTCCTTTCCGAAGGAACGCCTGCCGCGGGCGATCGCAGTGATGCAGCTCGGCGTCACGGCGGGAGGGGCGATCCCGTTCCTGCTCGGCGCATTTCTCATGTCTTTGTTTGCGCACGTCCGTCCGATCGCCATCCCTGGGGTCGGGGCCATCCGCAGCTGGCAGCTCGTCTTCGTTGCGGTGGGGCTGCCCGGCCTCGCGGTCGCGCTGCTGCTCGTCACGACGGTACGTGAGCCGGCGCGGCGCGGGCTCGAGGTCGCCGGGGCGCCGCGGGTCGCGCTGCGCAGCGTGATCGCGTACCTCATCGCGCACTGGCGGGTGTTTGCCCCGATGTTCCTTGCGCTCGCATTCGGCATGATCGCAGCGTTCGCGCAGCAGCAGTGGCTCCCTGCGTTCTTCCAGCGGACCTATGGCTGGGACATCCCGCGTACCGGCAACACGATCGGCATCGTGCAGCTCGTTGCGATGCCGGTCGGCTTGGCGCTCGGGGTATGGCTCGCCGAGCGCTTCGATCGCAAGGGACGCGCCGCCGCGCCGTTGCTGGTCGTGATCCTCGCCGGATTCATCCGTGTACCGGCCTCGATTGCCATGCCGCTCATGCCGACGGCGGCACTCGCGGTGCTCTGTCAGACGCTCGTCGCCTGCAGCACCGGAATCAGCGGTGCCTCGCAGAACGCCGCGCTGCAGATCGTCACACCGAATCAAATGCGCGGCCAGGTGACGGCGCTGTATCTGTTCACCTACAACGTGATCGGCTTTGGGCTCGGGCCGTTGATCGCAGGGATCCTCACCGATGAGGTGTTCCGCGCGGAGAGCGCGCTGCGCTACTCGCTGCTCACGATGGCGGCGGTGCTCGCGCCGCTCGCGCTCGCGATGGTCTGGCTGGGCGTGCAGCCCTACGTGCGCGAGGTCCGACGGCTTGCGACCTTCGCCCCGCAGCCGACCCCCGGAGCCTGAGAACACCTCGTCCATGGCGGGCATGATTCCCGTGCCGGATTCGCCGGGATCTGCGCCATGCCATGGCTCAGGCCTCCAGCCCCTGGAGCCGTGCCACTTCGCGCCCGTAGGGCACCACGCCGAGCCAGGCGATGAGGAGCGACAGCGGGCCCCCGATCACCGTGGGCCAGAAGATCCCCCAGCGGATGAGCGACTCGTCGCGCAGCACGTAATCGGTGATCAGGGCGTTGACGAGCGGGGCGAGGGCGACGCCCACGACGGCGTAGATGAAGAGGTAGAGCGCGGTGACCTTGCCGCGGAGCTCGGCAGGCGTGACGATCTGCAGCGCCGCGTTCTGCGCGGTGCCCGCCATGCCGATCGTCAAAAAGCCGATCGTTCCGAGTCCGAAGGCGAGCCACGGGGTCGGCATCAGCACGTTGAAGATGCCCGGCAGGGCGAGCAGGCGGGCAATGACGTACACCCGCATGGCGGCGTCGTTCCGCCGGCGGCGCGAGAAGTACTCCGCGAGCATGACGCTCGCGAGGAGCCCGAGCGGCACGATGAGCAGCTGAGCGATGGCCTGCAGGCCCGCGAGCTTGGCAGGACCCCATCCATAGGTCCGCTGATAGAAGATCGGTCCCCACTGAAGCGCGCCCAAGTTGAAGGAGCTGGCGAGCAAGCTGCCAAACAGCGGTGCGAACACGGTCCAGCGCAACCTCATGTACCCGAGGGCCGCCCCGTAGTCCTGGAGCCAGGCGCTGAGGCCGGATCCTGGCACCGGGCTCACCCCCGGGAACCGCGCCATCTGATTGGGGATGAAGCGGCGGGCCGGCTCCGGCACCGTCGCGAGGATGAGCACGGCGATCAGCACGCTCGGAGCTCCGAGCAGGATGAAGATCAGCTGCCAGCCGTGGATCATCCCGAACGGCACCCGAATGGGCTGGATACCGAGAAAAGCGTGCAGCAGCCACGCTCCGAAGAGCAGCGCGATGGCGGGTCCGATCACGGACCCGAGCTGCAGGACGGCAACCGCGCGCGGCATCTTCTCCCGCGCAAACAGATCGGCAGTGATCGAATAGGAGGTCGGACCGTTGACGCCTTCCCCGGCGCCCACGAGGAAGCGGGCGATGAACAGCTGCGTGAAGGACTGCGCAAGGCCGCAGAGCGCGGTGCCGATGTTCCAGGTGGCGATGCCGAGCGCGAGGATCCAGCGGCGGCTGAATCGGTCGACGAAGTAGGCGATCGGCAGGCCGACGAGCGTGTAGAACAGACCGAACGAAAGGCCGAAGAGCAGGCCGAGAGAGGTGTCCGAGAGCTCAAGGTCGCTCTTGATGCTCGCCGCCAGGTACGGAACGATCGCAACGTCGAGCTGACTCGACGTGAGGCAGAGGACCAGGACGAGGAGCGTGTAGTAGGCTACTCGGCCGCTCGGCCAGGGCGGGCTGGAGGCCGCCAGGGCGCTCACTCCAACGGCACGCGCCCGCGCAGCGCCTTGTTGCGTCCGCGTCGGGTCTTGCTCTCGAGACGCCGTGCCTTGGAGGCGTACGTGGGGCGCGTCGGCCGCCGGGGGCGCGGCTCGACCAGCGCCCGGCGGACCAGCTCGGCGAGGCGCTCGGCGGCCTCGGCCCGGTTGCGCTCCTGGGTGCGATGGTTGCGCGCGATGATGAGAATGGCACCTTCATCCGTGAGGCGACGGCCCGCGAGGCTCCGCAAGCGATGCTTGACGCGCTCGTCGAGCGCAGTCGTCGATGCGAGATCGAACCGCAGCTGCGCCGCCGAGGCGATCTTGTTGACGTTCTGGCCGCCCGGACCCGATGAGCGCACGAACGACAGCGCAATGTCGCTATCGGGAATGGCGAGGCCGGGGGAGATCGCGATGGGCATGAGCTAGAGGGCTCACCTCGACACCGCTCAGGCGTTGAGGTCCGGGATGAGCTCGCTCTCGAGACGCGTGATCTGATCCTTCAGCATGAGCTTGCGCTTCTTCAGGCGCTTCAGTTGTAGCTCGTCCACGTGGATATCGAGGGTCAGCCGAGTGATGATCTCGTCGAGATCGCGGTGCTCGATCCGCAGCTGACGCAGCTTCTCCACGTTGCGGAACAGCTCACGGTTGACGTTGTCTTCGATGTCCGCCATAGCCTGCGAAGGGGTCAGCGGCCCGATCCGGAGGCGATCATACGCCCATCCGGTAGTCTACGCGCCTCGGTGGCCATGCCGCTGCCGTGGCCCGGTGCGCTGGCCGCGCTGACGGCCTCGCCCGGGTGGCGCTCGGCCACCGCGGCCACCGCGTCCGCCGGGGTCACCGTGTCCACTCGCTCGGCTCGGGGCGACGGGTTGACTCAACAGCTCGGGCGCGATGGCGGCGGCGGGGATCTTGTGCCCCAAATACTGCTCGATGTCCGGCAGCGAAACGGCGAATTCCTCGCAGGCGAAGCTGATGGCGTCCCCCTCGGCGCCCGCGCGGGCCGTGCGGCCGATGCGGTGGACGTAGTCGGCCGGATCCTGCGGCAAGTCGAAGTTGAAGACGTGGCTCACATCCGGGATGTGCAGCCCGCGCGAGGCCACGTCGGTCGCGATGAGCACCGCCAGGTCGCCGTTGTGGAAATCGCGCAGGAATTGCAGCCGCTTTGTCTGCGGCACGTCGCCCGAGATCGCCTGCGCATGAAAACCGTTCGCGCCGAGCACGTGCTCGAGACGCTCGGCGTTGCGCTTGGTGTTGGTGAAGATCAGCGTGCGTCGGGCTTCGGCCCGGCGCAGCAATCCGATGAGCAGCGGGATCTTCTCCTCGGTAGCCGGGTAGTAGATCAGCTGGCGCACCTCATCCACCGTACGCTTGTCGGGTTCGATGCGAACCAGCTCCGGGTTCGCCATGTGCTCGTAGGCGAGCTCGAGCACGCGGTACGAGAGGGTTGCGGAGAACAGCATCGAAAGCCGGCGCTCCGGGGCCGGCAGGCGCCGCAGGATATAGCGGATGTCCGCGATGAAGCCCAGATCGAACATGCGGTCCGCCTCGTCGAGGACCAGCACCTGCAGGTGGCGCATGTCGAATACGCGCTGTTTGAAGTAGTCGATGATGCGTCCGGGCGTGCCGATCAGCACGTCCACCCCCTCGGCGATGTGGCGGCGCTGCTTGTCGTAGTCGGTGCCTCCGTAGACCACGCCGAGCTTCAGTCCCGTGTGGCGGCCGAGGAGCTCCGCGTCCCGGTGAATCTGGACGGCGAGCTCGCGGGTGGGGGCGACGACGAGGGCGCGAATCGAGGCGCGTGCGCGGCCGTGCGGCACGGGGCGCTTCGCCAGCGCATGAAACAGCGCGATGAGGAATGCGGCGGTCTTCCCCGTACCGGTCTGCGCCTGGCCGGCGACATCGCGCCCTGCGAGGGCGATCGGCAACGTCTGCGCCTGAATCGGGGTGCAGCGCACGAAGCCGGCATCGGCGATGCCCTGCATGAGCGCGGGCTCCAGCCCCAAGGAATCGAAGGTTACGGAACTGGGATCTGGTTCACTCATTAGGTATCCAGGATGTTGGGCCCGCGACTTGCGCGGACAAGCGTGACTTTTGCAGGACAGGCCCTTGAAAAGCGCCTTCGGAAGCGCTACAAAGGTGGTCAAGACAGCGAGACCCGTACGATGGCTCGACGCCTCGGGGTCAGCACCTGCCAGTCCAGGCTCTCCTTGAATAGGCTTTAATCGGTACTCACCTAAGACGTAGTGTAACCGTTTGTCGGGTGCTTCTGGCACGGCTTTCGCCGTTCCGCCCCTTGTCCGTCCAGGCCTTCGACGCCCTATCCAAAACCCGTTGCTCTCTCCTTCAGGAGGTTGAACCGCGTGAGTAGTCCGCACATTGTGCACACGACCGACGCCACTTTTAATCAGGATGTTCTGCAGTCCGACAAGCCCGTGTTGCTCGACTTCTGGGCCGAGTGGTGCGGCCCCTGCAAGATGATTGCGCCGATCCTCGATGAGATCGCGGGCGAATACCGCGAGCGGCTGAAGATCGCGAAGCTGAACATCGACGAGAATCCGCACACCCCGCCGAAATTCGGCATTCGCGGTATTCCGACGCTCATCCTCTTCAAGAACGGCACGGTCGAGGCCCAGAAGGTCGGGGCCCTGTCCAAGTCGCAACTGCTGGCATTTCTGGACAGCAACCTCGACGAGGTCCGGTCGGCGGACGCGCGGTCGCTCGGGCGGGGCACCCCGTGAGGGGCTATCTCGGCAATCAGGGCCGCAACCGGCCCAAGGGTCCGCGCCACGGCAACCGCGACGGCAATCGCGGCAACGGCCGGCCGGCCGACGAGATGGTGAACGACATCGACGTGTTCGATGGCGGCGATGACGCAGAAGTCATCAGTCCCGCGGAGCTCACCCAGTCCCGCAGCTCGATGAATCTCACCGAGCTCAAGCAGAAGCCGATCAACGAGGTCGTCAAGCTCGCCGAATCGATGGGCCTCGAGAACCTCGCCCGCTCGCGCAAGCAGGACATCATTTTCTCCATCCTCAAGGCGCACGCTCGCAACGGCGAGAACATCTACGGGGATGGGGTACTGGAGATCCTGCAGGACGGATTCGGATTCCTGCGCTCCGCCGACAGCTCCTACCTCGCCGGTCCGGACGATATCTACGTGAGTCCGAGCCAGATCCGCCGCTTCAATCTGCGCACCGGCGATACGATCTCGGGCCTCATCCGCCCGCCGAAGGACGGCGAGCGCTACTTCGCGCTGCTCAAGGTGGGCGAGATCAACTTCGACTCGCCGGACAGCTCGCGCAACAAAGTTCTGTTCGAGAATCTGACGCCGCTGCATCCGACCAAGCGCTTGAAACTCGAGCGCGGGAACGGCTCGACCGAGGATCTGACGGCGCGCACGATCGATCTCGTCGCCCCGATCGGCAAAGGACAGCGCGGCCTCATCGTCTCCCCGCCGAAGGCGGGCAAGACCATGCTGCTGCAGAACATCGCGACCTCGATCACGGCGAATCAGCCCGAGGTGTATCTCATCGTGCTGCTGATCGACGAGCGGCCCGAGGAAGTGACGGAGATGCAGCGCACGGTGAAGGGTGAGGTCGTGTCGAGCACGTTCGACGAGCCCGCGGCGCGCCACGTACAGGTCGCCGAGATGGTGATCGAGAAGGCCAAGCGGCTCGTCGAGCACAAGAAGGACGTCGTCATCCTGCTCGATTCGATCACGCGCCTCGCGCGCGCGTACAACACCGTGGTGCCCTCATCGGGCAAAGTGCTCACCGGCGGCGTCGATGCGAACGCTTTGCAGCGCCCGAAGCGCTTCTTCGGCGCTGCGCGCAACATCGAGGAGGGCGGCAGCCTCACGATCCTTGCGACGGCACTCATCGACACCGGCTCCAAGATGGACGATGTGATCTACGAGGAGTTCAAGGGCACGGGCAACTCGGAGATCCACCTCGACCGGCGCATCTCGGAGAAGCGCGTGTTTCCGGCCGTCAATATCAACCGCTCCGGGACGCGCAAGGAGGAGCTCATCACGGATCCGGGCGAGCTGGCGAAGATGTGGATCCTGCGCAAGCTCCTGCATCCGATGGACGAGCTCGCCGCGATCGAATTCCTGCTCGACAAGATGAAAGACACCAAGTCGAACTCGGAATTCTTCGAGGCGATGAAGCGCTGACGGCGAGCGAGACTTCCGTCACAATTCCGTTTGAATCGGCCGCGCGCGCGCTCGCGAGGCGCGCAGGCAGGCGGGCATAAGTCATGTCTCTCGGCCGCGACGCTGGCGCTGCGCCTTCGATCTATATGATGATCGGCGCATGCTCATCAGGGTTGCGCCCGGCGCGCGCATCGCGTCCGGCGTGCTGGGTCTCGTGCTCTCGATCATCGCACCGTGCCTCGCCCCGCGCGCGGCGGCGGCGGACGCGTACACGGGCGCGGACGGGTACTCGCCTGCGAGCGGGGTGACTGCAAGTCCGATCACCGATCTGTTCGATCTGCGCGTCTCGTATTTCTCCGCGATGGTGCATACGCGGATCAGGCTCGATCCGACCGGGGCTCCGTACGGCGGCACGCCGCTTTCCGGCGAAAACGATCTGGGCCTCGCGCGCAACAATCCGACCGGGCTGGTCGAGCTGACGTTCCGCATGCGCAAGCGCAATCGGATGCGGGTGGACTATTTCGATCTCGACCGCTCCGGTAACGTGACGCTCGGCCGCACCGTCGTGTTCGGCAACGAGACCTTCGATGCCGGCAACGCCGTACAGACGACGCTCGACTGGAAGATGATGGGATTCACCTACACCCACGCGTTCATCCAGACGGACCGGTTCGAGCTCGGTGCGGGCTTGGGCGTGCATTTGCTCGATGCGGACGTGACCGGCTCGGATCCGACCCTCGTCGAGAATCACGAGACCGCGCGCACGGCCGCCGTTCCGACCGTCGCGCTCGAGACGATGTGGCGCATTTCCAGCCGGTTCGCCTTCACCGGCCGTGCGCAGTACCTCGGGGCAACCGTCGATCGCGTCTCCGGGTCGCTCGGAGAGTATCACGGCGACTTTCAATACCGCTGGCAGCCGAGCTTCGCGCTGGGCCTCGGATATTCCTACGTGCGCGTGAGCGTTGCGTCGGTCACCGGCAGCACCCCGGGGCGGGTGACCCTGTCCACCCAGGGACCGGAGATGTTCGTGCGCGTGAGCTTTTGATCGAGAGCGCTGCTCAAGTACGCGCGAGCGCGCGCCGCCCGATATCCCGGCGGTAGTGCGCGCCATCGAAGTGAATCTGCTCGACGGCCGCGTATGCCGCCGATCGAGCTGCCTGCAAATCTTCTCCCAGTGCCGTTACACCGAGCACGCGTCCGCCGTTCGTGACGACGTTCGCGCCCGCCCGCGCCGTCCCGGCGTGAAAGACCTTCACACCCGGTGAGGCTCCCGCGGTCTCGAGTCCCGCGATGGTCTTCCCGCGTGCGTACTCGCCCGGATAGCCGCCGCTCGCCATCACCACGCAGACGCTCGCGTGCGGACTCCACTCGAGCGGCACGGAGCCGAGCGACCCGCTCGCGCTCGCATCGAGCAGCTCGAGCAGATCGGACGTGAGCCGCGCGAGGTACGCCTGCGCCTCCGGGTCGCCGAATCGCGCATTGAACTCGAGCACCCGGGGCCCCGCAGCCGTCAGCATGATGCCGGGGTAGAGGATGCCGCGATAGTCGATTCCCTCGGCCGCGCACCCGCGCAGGAAGGGCTCGAGAATTGTCGCGGCGGTCTCGCTGAGCTGCGCGTCGCTCAGGAACGGAGTCGGAGAGTACGCGCCCATGCCGCCGGTGTTCGGCCCCCGATCGCCGTCGAGCGCGCGTTTGTGATCCTGGGCCGTGGGAAAGATTCGTGCGACGCGGCCGTCGCAGAGCGCGTGCAGGGAGATCTCGATCCCATCGAGGAGCTCCTGCACCACCACCCGTGCGCCCGCCTCGCCGAACGCGCGCTCGATCATGATCCGGTCCACGGCGCGCTCGGCCTCGACGCGCGTCGGGCAGATGAGCACCCCCTTGCCGAGCGCGAGTCCGTCGGCCTTCACGACGCAGCAGCCGAGCGTCGCGGCGAATTTCTTCGCCGCGACCGGGTCGTCGAAGGTCCCGCCTGCCGCGGTGGGTATGCCGTACTTTTCCATGAAGCGCTGCGCGAAGACTTTGGAGGACTCGAGGCGCGCGGCCTGCGCGCTCGGGCCCCAGATTCTGAGCCCGCGCGCCTGGAACAGATCGGCGATGCCGAGCGCGAGCGGATTGTCGGGTCCGACGACCGTCAGGTCGATCCGCTTCTCGTGCGCGAGCGCGGCGAGCCTGCCGAGGTCCTCGGCGCCGACATCGACGCATTCGACGGCGACGCCCGTGCGCGCCAGCCGTTCCTGCGCGATGCCGGCGTTGCCCGGCGCACAGAACAGTGCCGACACGTGCGGCGATTGGGCGAGCTTCCAAACGAGCGCATGCTCGCGCCCGCCGGAGCCGACGACCAGGACTCTCATGATCTCGCGACGCCGCTCATACCTCGGGCGGGCTCCTGATATGGAACGACCTGTCAAGTACTCGCCAGATCAAGCGATCTGGTTCTTGACTCGACCCAAGCACAAGTGAACAGCGGCCGGGGCAGCGTGTGTCGACGGTTG
>Ga0335074_10001723_pt1 | contig 29532 bp, 24 predicted proteins | sample Lox_Sample_23_FD_206715 | JGI IMG/M metagenome (GOLD analysis project Ga0335074, IMG submission 206715) | Soil microbial communities from Loxahatchee National Wildlife Refuge, Florida, United States - Lox_Sample_2.3 | ecosystem: Environmental > Terrestrial > Soil > Wetlands | place: USA... | reverse complement strand
ATGTGGTCAAGACTTTCGAATACCTGTATCCGCGGATATCCAGGAATGGCGTCTACATGGTTGAGGATCTCCACACTGCTTATTGGGAAGAATACGAGGGTGGTTTTCGCAGAGTAGGAACATTCATCGAGCGCTGCAAGACGCTGCTCGACGAGCTAAACGCCGATCACACTCGCGGCGCCTTCCCTCCGACCGACTTCACGAAGAACACCTTGGCCATGCACTTCTACGACAGCGTGGCTGTCTTCGAACGCGGCACGCACACCAAAAAGTGGGCTCCCCGAATCGGCAAGGAGCGCTGAACCGCTTGTATTGAACCAGCCTCCTGTCATGTGTCACGGCTGGCACATGGGGAGTATGATGAGCTTTCGTTGCCGAGGAATTCGGCGTCACGGAACGAGAACCCATGTCCGACGACCTATCCGGCTTGAAAGACGATATGACGGCCTTCATCCTGGGGCACGGCTTGAGCCGCTACCAGGGATATGTCACGGAAGAGGTCCAAAGCGTGATGTGGGATCCGCGGGACAATCCCGAGAGCTGGAAGGACTTTGTCGAACTAGCCAAGAAAGCAGGCGCGCAATTTCTCTCTATGGATGAGGAAGCGTTGCAGCGTGACGAGTTGGATTACCTGATCCAGCGCCTGCAGCACACCGCTTTCCCCAGCGATGACGACTTGGAAGAGGCGCGCTGGTTGCGCAATTACATCGGCAAGACCGGCTTCATCCAGTTGGGTTGGCCGCACCAGGGCATCATGTTTCTCTTCGAAGTCTCCACCGAGTGGTATGAGCGCTACCAGCATCTGCTGGACCTGGTGGAGGACTTCGGCAGCGTGGCCATCGACGACAACGATCAGGACGACGAACACTGACGTGCGCTGGCTGCTTCGCAATGCCGATCCGCAGGACGTGCAACGGCTGGCCTGTGAGTCCAACCTGCCTCCTTCATTAGCTCGGCTGTTGGTGGTTCGCGGTATCCGTTCAGCCGAGCAAGCGCACAAGTTTCTTACTCCATCACTCCAGGATCTCCACGACCCCTATTTGCTGACTGGTCTTGGCGTAGCCGTCGCGCGTCTGCGTGCGGCGATTGAGCAGGGCGAAACCGTTCTCATTTACGGCGACTACGACGTCGATGGCACCACCGCCATCGTCATCCTCAAGACTGCGCTGGAGTTGTGCGACGGCAAGGTTGACTATCACGTTCCGCATCGAATCCGCGACGGCTACGGCATGCGCGACGAGGTGATCGAGCAGGCGGCCGAGCGAGGTATTCGGCTGATCGTCAGCGTCGATACCGGCATCCGCGCGTTCGCTGCGGCCGCGACAGCGGAACGTTGCGGCGTCGACCTCATCGTCACCGATCATCACCTGCCGCAGGCAGACGGCGTCCCCAAAGCTCTGGCCGTCGTCAATCCGAATCAGCCGGGCTGCGAGTATCCCTGCAAGTCGCTTTGCGGAGCTGGAGTCGCCTTCAAGATCGCGCAGGCGCTGCTTGTAGAAAGCGGACGCGAGCGTCTATTGCCGTCATTTCTGAAGATGGTCGCAATCGCGACGATTGCCGATGCCGTGCCCCTGACGGGCGAGAACCGTGTCTTTGCCAAACTTGGCTTGCAAGGCCTGCGCAAACCGGTGAATGCCGGACTGCGAGCGCTGCTGTCCAACTGCGATCTGGATGGCTCGCGTCCGTTGAGCGCTAGCGATATTGCCTTTCGGGTTGCGCCGCGCCTGAACGCAGCCGGCCGAATGGACATTGCGGAGCGGGTTATTCAGCTGTTCACCGAGAAAGACCCCGGCAAGGCTGCCGAAATGGCGATGCAGCTGGATGCACTCAACGGCAATCGCCAGCAGGAAGAGCAGCGAATCCTTGAGGAAATTCAGCACAAGATCGAGTCTTCGCCGGAGATGAAGGACGCTTATTGTCTGGTCATCGATGGGGAAGGCTGGCATCGCGGGGTGATCGGCATCTGCGCTACGCGCGTGGTCGAGCGTTACCATCGGCCGGCGCTTGTTTTTTCCTGCGAGAACGGCGAAGCGCACGGCTCAGGCCGCTCCATCAGCGCATTCCATCTTCTGGACGCACTCGAGTCCTGTCCGGAACTGTTCACGCGCTACGGCGGCCACTCCCACGCTGTTGGCTGTGCGCTGCCAGTAGAGCGAATCCCTGATCTGCGGTCGCGGCTCGACGCTTATGCGCGTCAGCGGCTGAGGCCTGAAGATTTCGTCCCCGTTCTCGAATACGATGCTGAGGTCTCGCTGGACGATGTCAACCACGACTTCTGGCTTTCGCTGCAAAGGCTGGAGCCGTTTGGCACCGGCAATCCACTTCCCGTCTTCGTCTCGCGCAGCACGAAGCTGATCCAGCCGGCTCGCGTGCTGAAGGAGAAGCATCTTAAGCTGAGAGTTCTTCCCGGCGAGGCCGACGGCGACCGCTCCTGGCGGCGGGCGCATGACGTTTTGGGTTGGCGTATGGCCGACCGGGTTGCGCAGGAGTCGCTACTCGCAGGCGACCTGCTTGATCTCGCCTTCACCATTGGCTACAACGAGCATCCTGAGCTTGGTGGAGTGCAGCTCAACTTGATCGACTTCGCGCGCACGACTGCAGTAGTGACGGCAGCGGTCACTGGGCAGAATTCGTAGCAACAGACGGCAGTCGTGTAACTACTAAATGCGCCACTCAAGTGCCGGTCCGCACTTTACACCCCGCACGAGGCAGCGGTACTATCCAGTCCGATGGAGACAGTGCTCGATGAAGTATGCGCAAGCTGCGGCAGCCGCCGCTTGCCGGACGGACGCTTTTGTCTCTTCTGTGGCGACTTGCTCAGCGAACCTGATTCCTCTGCGGTAGCGGCCAAGTCGAATTCCAACCGCGTGCCCGGTACAGCTGACAGAATCGAATACGCAGGCTTTTGGCTGAGATTACTGGCAGGAGCCGTGGACGTTGCCCTGGAAGCCTTCGGGGCACTGCTGATAACCTTTGCCATCGATTTCGTCCTGCGACGCTTCGGGCGCACATTCGGAATTGATCGCTGGAACGCGAAGGTCTTTACGGGTTTTGCCTACATCTCCATCCTGGCGTTCGGGTCGTGGCTCTATTGCGCCTCCATGGAGAGCTCCGCCTGGCGCGCCACCGTGGGCAAACGTCTGCTCGGGTTGCAGGTCATGGATACCGAGGGCAGGCGTATTTCCTTCGGCCAGGCCACAGTTCGCCACTTCATGAAGTTTCTCTCGCTGTTCTGCCTGATGATCGGTTTCCTTATGGCCGGATGGACCAAACGCCGCCAGGCGCTGCACGACATACCTACCGATTGTCTGGTCATCCGGCTGCCCGCAAAGCACGCCGCACTCCCGAGACGTTGATCGGCGTAGCGTTGGGCGCCAGCGTCGGCCTGGCGTAATATCGAAGCAGATGTTCCAATCGTTAGCGCAGGTTCGTAAGTGGCTGGTTATCAGTGGCTGCGTGCTGGTCGCCGTAGTGACCATCTCCTACTGGATTGCCCGCTCGCGGGTGCAGCCGATCCTGCACAACGTTCCCAAATCTCTCGGAATTGATATTCAGCAGACCAGCGACGGCTTTTCGCTTTCCAAGTCAGAAGGCGGCAGGACCATTTACACCATTCGCGCTTCCAAGGCTGTCCAGTTCAAGGCCGGCGGTCACGCCGAACTGCGCAACGTGCACATCGTGGTTTACGGAAAGAATCATGACCGCTTCGATCAGATCTACGGTGACCAGTTCACGTACGACCCCGAGAGCGGTGACATCAAGGCCATCGGAGAAGTGCACATTGATCTGGTGGGGAATGCGGAAGGACCAAAGCGGCCTGATCAGGCCGCGCCCGAAGAGCTGAAAAATCCGCTACACCTGACAACAAGTTCGCTGACGTTCAACCAGAAAACCGGCCAAGCCAATACCGACGAGGTGGTGGAATTCAAGACCGAGCAGGCTGCCGGCACGGCCAAGGGCGCCTTCTACGATACCAAGCAGAACGAGCTGGAGCTGAAGTCCGACATTCATTTCGTCACCACCGGCGCTCATCCGGCGACAATTACCGGTACCAGCGGCGTTATTCAGAAAGTCCCGCGTCAGGCGGTACTGCTGAACGCGAGGATCGAGCAGCCGGAGCGGACCTTGACAGCCGATAAAGCGACCTTGCTTTTTGAACCGGACAACACCGTAAAGCATGCTGTCGCCGAGGGCAATGTCCACATACAGAGTCGCGGTTCTGCTGTCGTGGATGTCGTCGGCCCTCGTGGCGACATCAACATGGGTCCGAAAAACACGATCGAGCAGGCGATCATCTCGGGTGGAGCGAAGTTCGACAGCCGCGGTAGCAGCGTTGCGCACGGCTCGGCCGACACGTTCATTCTGGATTTTGAAGATCAGAACCAGCCGTCGCGCATGCACATGGTGAATAACGCGAGCGTAAGACAAGATCCCGCGCCGAACAAATCCGGGACCAGCGGACAGCCGATGGAAATCGCCGCCGACCGCCTGGATTTTCAGCTGGTGAACGGGAATCAACTCAAGTCGGGTGACACCAGCGGCAAGGCGTGGATCACGATTCTGCCCATGCCGCAGAGCTCGAAGACGGCGGCGAGCAACGCCAGCAAGAACCAAACCATGGGCGGCAACAACTCCACGACGGTGGCCACCGCCGGCAAGTTCCACGCGACCTTCGACGACGAAAATCACATCCAGATGCTGCACGGCGCACCGGATTCGCGAATCGTCTCCAGTACGCCCGGTCAGCCCGACAAAACCAGCACCGCCGACATGGTCGACGTCACCTTCGATGCCGACGGCAGCCTGCAGAAGATCGTCCAGACCGGACACTTTGAGTATCACGAGCCTTCCGGCAATCCCAATACTGGAGGCCGCGCCGCTTTTGCCGACATGGCGACCTACACGCCCGATGATCAGATCTTTATTCTGCAGGGATCGCCACGCATTATCGACGGCGGCATGACTACCACGGCGGTGCATATGCGTATCAATCGCGATACGGGTGAGGGCTTTGCCGACGACGACGTGAAGACCACCTACAGCGAACTGAGGGCGCAGCCCGACGGCGCGCTTCTGGCGAGCTCGGATCCCATTCACATCACCGCGCAGCACATGGTCGGCTTTCGAGATCCCGGTATGGCGCACTACAACGGCAACGTCAGGTTGTGGCAGGGAGCGAACATCGTGCGTGCGCCCAAGATCGACTTCGATAACACGAAGCGCGCCATGGTCGCCGAATCAGACAAGACGCAGAAGGTTACCAGCCTGTTCGTGCAGCAGTCGCCGGATGGAAAAATCACCCCCGTGGACGTGGTCGCGGATCGTATGACCTACGTTGACGGGGAACGTCGCGCACGGTACAGCGGCAACGTGCTGGCAAAGAGCCCGACAGCGACGGTGACCGCTGAGCAGCTCGATGTGTACTTGAAGAAGGCCGATGAGGATAGCGACCAGACCCCAGCGGCAGGACAGAAGCCCCAGCCGCAGCAGGCGAGCCAGCAGAAGGGGCCGGTGCTGCCGGGCTCAGATGCTCCAAGCAAGATTGACCGCATGATAGCGATTGGAAGGGTGGTAGTCACCGAGCCGAACCGTCGTGCGGTGGGCGACAAGCTTGTCTATACGGCCGACGACGCCAAATATCTCCTGACCGGTAGATCGCCTAGCATTTTCGATGCCGAACACGGCACCGTCTGGGGCGATTCGTTGACTTTCTATAATCACGATGATAGGGTTTTAGTTGAGAGTAAGCGTTCCTCCCCCACCATCACACGCGCACGTACCGCGAAGTAAATGCAGACCTTATCGGCTGAGGAGATCGGCAAAAGTTATCGCGGTCGCAGGGTCGTCGATGGCGTCAGTTATCACATAAAACAGGGCGAAATCGTTGGTCTGTTGGGACCTAATGGTGCCGGCAAGACCACGAGCTTCTACATCGTGGTCGGGCTGATCCCGGCCGAAAGCGGGCGCGTCCTAATCGATGGCGAAGACATAACCCGAGTCCCGATGTACCTTCGGGCGCGTAACCACGGCATTAGTTACCTGCCGCAGGAGCCCTCGATCTTCCGCAAGCTGACGGTCGAGGACAATATCCTGGCGGTGTTGGAAGCGCAGTCGATGTCATGGCATGAGCGCCGCGAGCGGATGGAGCGCCTGATCGAGCAACTCGGTCTGCAAGTCATCCGCAAGAATCGTGGATATGCGCTTTCAGGTGGTGAGCGGCGGCGTGTCGAGATCGCACGGTGTCTCTGTATTTCACCGTCGTTCATTCTGCTCGACGAGCCTTTTTCCGGAATCGATCCCATTGCGGTTTTGGATTTGCAGAGAATTATTTTTGATTTGAAAGCAAGTGGCATCGGTGTGCTGGTCACGGATCATAATGTTCGTGAGACGTTGTCGGTGACCGATCGCGCTTACATTATTAACGAAGGAAAAATTTTCCGCACCGGTACGCCGGATCAGCTTGGCAATGATACGGAAGTGAAACGAGTTTACTTAGGCGAGAGCTTCTCGTTGGTTTAGAATTTGAACGAGGGGCGACGCTCCTCAGGGTTTCCCTTCGATGGCCTTATTACAGCCCAGACTAAACCTCAAGGTTTCCCAGAAGCAGATTCTGACCCCTGGGCTTGTGCAGATGGTCAGTGTGCTGGCGCTCAACAAACTTGAGCTGGCCGACATGATCAATGCCGAATTGACCGAGAACCCCGTCCTCGAGGAGTTGGATAATTCGGTTCCCTTGTTGGATGAAGTTTCCGCTCGCGAAGAACAGAAAGAGCGAGACAGCTCGCTGGCGACGCAGGAGCAACCGGCCGAAACCAAGGAGGAAAAAGATCCCTTCGAAGAAATTGATTTCGGTTCCTTCTTCTCGGAGTATCTGGACCCAGGCCTCCGCACGCCCATCGAAATGGAGGATAGCGAGAAACCCTCGTTCGAGAATTTCCTCTCCAAGCCCAGCACTCTAACGGATCACCTGATGTGGCAGCTTGGATCGCTTCACGTCAACGAGGATGTGTACCGCGCGGCGGAGTTGGTAATCGGTAACCTCAACGAGGAAGGTTACCTCATCGCCACAGACGATGAGTTGCTGGGATTAGCAGAAGAGGAGGCGACCGGTTCTACCCGACCATCCCCTACTGCTCCCGGTAGCGTGGTTGATTTGGGGACGACGGCGTCGGCAAGTGCTCTCGAGCTGCCGGGTATCGCACAGCCAGACATGCCGCGCATCGGCGGGCAAGCAGAAGCCGACTTCGGTGTAGCCGTGGCGGAAGCGCTTGCGGAGGACGAGCCTCCATCGGCGCAACAGGAACTCGCTGCTAGCGAAGCGCTGCCGCAAAATGCAGCTCCGAAGATTCCACGCCCGAAGCTCGTCCCACCGCGGACTTCGCTGGCAAGAGTTCCTTTCAGCCGCGATGCTCTCCGCGAAGCGATTGACCTCGTCAGGCAGATGGATCCGATCGGCGTGGGCGCACGCGACCTGCGTGAGTGTTTGCTTGCGCAATTGCATGATCTGAAGCGTGTTCCACGCAAGAACGGCAACGGCACGCATCAGGCGGAACTGGAAGCCTTGGACGACGCCTTGGTGATCGTGGACCAGCACCTGCACGCCGTGCAGAACAAGCATTTCAAGGAAATCGCCAAGACGATGGGCCGTCCGGTCGAAGCGGTCATGCAGGCGATGGAGTTCATTCGCACGCTCGATCCTCGTCCCGGCCTGCGTTACAACAAGGCGGAAACGCGGCTGATCGAGCCTGATGTGGCCTTCGTCAAGCAGGGCGAAGAGTACCTGGTTTTGATGAACGACGAGGAAGTTCCGCAGCTGCGCTTAAATCCCTCGTATCGCCGGTTGCTGAGCCGCGACGCCGCAGAAAAAGACGTACGCAACTACGTCAAGGAGCGCTACAAATCGGCAATTCAGCTCATCAAGAATATCGAGCAGCGCAAGCAGACCATTCTGCGTGTCTGCTACTCCATCCTGGAGCGGCAACGCGACTTCCTCGATCACGGTATCGATCATTTGAAGCCGATGATGATCAAGGAAGTGGCGGAGGAGATCGGTGTACACCCCTCGACCGTCAGCCGCGCCGTAGCCAACAAGTATGCTCATACCCCGCAAGGCGTCTTCGAGCTTCGATACTTCTTCAGCGAGAGCGTCAACGGACCTGAGGGCAGCACTACCTCGCTGCTTATCCTCAAGCGCCGGGTGAAGAAGCTCATCGAGGAAGAAGATCCCACCAGGCCGTTGACCGACGAGCAGATCACCCGCATCCTCCAATCGCAGGGCATCCAGGTCACTCGCCGCACGGTTGCAAAGTACCGGGAGGACATGCGCATCCCGAGCACCCACCAGCGCAGAGTCAAAAACTAGCAGCTGTACCGGCGTTCCGATTACTACGTCTAATGCGACGGGAACTAACGCTGATCGGATGCCATTGTGGTGAAGCCGCCGCGGTCGCAAAGACACCACAAAGAAGGCCGGGCGAGAAGGGAGCTCAATGACTGTAGAGTACTTTGGCAGACAGTATGAAATCACTCCCGCCATTCGTGACGAGGTCGAATCCGGCCTCGGCAAACTCACCAAAATCTTAGGTGACAACTTCAAAAGCAAGGTCATTCTGACCGTCGAAAAGCACCGTCATATCGCGGAAATTACCGTCAAGCGCCGCCGTGGACATCTGGTCGGCTTGGCCGAAGCTACCGACATGGTCGCTGCCGTAAGTCAGGCGTTGGAACACATCGAGACGCAAGTGCTCCGGCACAACGGCCGTCGCCGCAACACCCACCGCAAAGCCAAGGACAAAACGTGGCAGGCCCCGGTGGAAGCCGAATCCGACACCCAGATTGCGGTAGGCAATTCCCCGGCTACCGCAGTACCGGTGGTGGTGCACAAGTTTCCTGCCATCGCGCGTACCACGGAAGCGCACCTGGTGCGTTCGAGTGATTCTCTGGCTTTGCGTCCGATGACCGTAGAGGAAGCAGTCAAGGAATGCGAATTCCGCGATCGTGACGTCTTCGTCTTTCGCGATGGCAAGGGCAAGGTGAAGGTGCTGCACCGGCGGAAGGACGGCAAGATCGAGCTCATCGAAGTGCCGTAACGAGGACCGACAAGCTGTGGGAAACGGGCGCCTGATCGACGCCCGTTTTCACTTCCATTCAGCGCTTCCGCCGCTTGTCTCAAATGTGTCCCATAATCTTTGCAAGTTAACTACTCAGTAAGTCGCCGCTAGGCAACCTCGCCTCATCCAATACCCAGACTTGGAAGAAGCTGGCTGGTGCGCAAGTTGGCGTTCGGCAGCGTCGTTGCCGAAACAACTCATCGGGCGCGTCTTCCATCTCAATATTCGGCTTGGTCGCTGCTTCTGCGGCCTGCCGTAAGCTGGCAGCCATTATGAAGACCGGATTGAACGCTGTTCTGGATCCCACGCGACATAGCAACGAAGCGCTTGAATTTGAGACCACCTTGCGGCGAAAGATCGTCGGACAGGATGTTGCGGTCGAGAAGGTTGCCGAGATCTACCAGATGTTTCTGGCAGGCTTGAACCCACCTGGGCGCCCGATCGGCAATCTTCTGTTTTTGGGACCGACCGGGTCAGGCAAGACGCGTGTGGTTGAGGCCATGGCAGAAGCGCTATTCGGCGACAGCCACGCTTGCATCAAGATCGATTGCGCCGAGTTCCAGCACTCGCACGAGATCGCCAAGCTGATCGGTTCACCTCCCGGCTATCTCGGTCACCGCGAAACTCATCCGCTACTGACGCAGGAAGCACTCAATCAGTGGCATACGGAAAAGCTGAAGCTCTCGATTCTGCTCTTCGACGAAATCGAAAAGGCGTCCGATGCGCTGTGGCAGCTGCTTCTCGGGATTCTTGATAAAGCCACGCTCACGCTAGGTGACAATCGTCGTGTCGACCTTTCCCAGTGCGTCATCGTGATGACTTCGAACCTCGGTGCTGCCGAAATGAACGAGATGATCAATGGCACCATGGGCTTCGCGCAGACGCCCGCACAAATGGATGCCAAACTCGATCAGAAGATCGATCGTACAGCGGTCGAAGCGGCGCGCCGCAAGTTCTCGCCCGAGTTCATGAACCGCATCGACAAGGTCGTGGTCTTTCGCATGCTGCGCCCCAAGCACTTAGAGCAGATCCTGGAGATCGAGCTTGGGCTGGTACAGCAGCGCATTCTTCAAGCCACTGGAAACAATCAGTTCGTGTTTAGCTGCACACTACCGGTGAAACAATATCTGCTATTCGAAGGAACGGATCTGCGCTACGGAGCTCGCCATCTGAAACGAGCGATTGAGCGCAATATCGTTTTCCCGCTGGCGAATCTGGTGGCCACGGGACAGGTGAAGCTGGGAGACTTCATTCGCATCGACATCGATGGCCCGGGCAAGCTCTCCTTCGTGAAAGAAGCGGAAGGCGCACTGGTTCCGGTCCTGCTGGAACGGTATGGACCGGAGGCGACGGCTCACGCTGCCGCAGCTACGAAATCGGGCCGTAGCGTCTCCGGGCGGGCCCGAGAGCTGGGAATCGCCAGCGACAAGAAGTAAGCTTCGCCTGGAAGGCGTCCATCTGCTCGGCAGTGGAGGCATTGATATTCGATACGTTAGATTCGGGCCTGCGGATGAACTACTGATTCGCACCTAACGCTTTGAGGATGCGAGCCTCCATGTCATACGCCCGCTCGTCGGTGTGCTTGCTTAGATCTCTGCCTAACTCCTGCATGCGTTGATCAAAATGCTCTCGCCGGCGATCTTCCGTTCCCTTCCAAGTACTGCACAAGATCGGCATCTATGGCCAACTGCTAACACGGAAAGAGATCAGCACTGGGGCACGACGTGAGGGCCGATCGCTTGAGCTTAGGCCGACGCGATCGGCGTCAATGAACAGTTATGGGGTCCACCTCTGGCGTAGCTTGGACGTCGACGAAGATGATCTGACCGTCCAACAAGTGAATTTGCCAATATAGCGAAAAAGAAACCGAGTCTTGATGTGGCCGTGGCGCACCCTTACTGAGAACGACACGACTAACGAGCTTGAGTTCAGGTGCTCTCGCCTGGCACGAGAGCGAACCTTCGTCAATGACGCCTGCATAGTGCGTCAGGAACTGATGCCATTTCACCGTGTCGTCGCAGACAATCGTCGGCAGCCGGTATCTTTTAAGCAAATTCCTCAGCTGTTCCCTAAAGGCCTCAAGAAATATAAACTCTCGAAACATTCCGTGTTTGCTGTCTAGGTCAGAGGCTCCAGCGAGAACGTCGGCGACGAACTCCTCAACCCTCTCAACGAAGCGTCGTGTGGTTTCCTTGTGCGAAAGAGCGACATGCAAAGCCCAGTTGCAGTACATCCTCAGCGCAAAAGGGTATGGTTCGGGACGGGAATGATCCAACAACTTGCGACATTCGCAAAGGACATAAACCACCTTGCATTCACTATCGATGCCTGCAGACAGCACGTCCCGTAATTTCTTCACGATCCGATTCTTCATAACTAACCGACTCGGTGAGGCCGCCGAAATCATAGCACCCGCGCAGGGGCGTATGAAGAAGCGACATAACGGGGACGCCGGCTGACACTGCTGCCCGGCCTACTTTTACTTTCCGTCCGTCCTTTTGGGGCTGACCAAATCACTAATCGTCGCAACCCCCATCACATCCTCGCTTGACCTCGCCATTTACAATGCCTTCGGCTGCAAAACCGCCAGGAGACTGTATCCATGGCCGCACCACCACCTGCCTCTGAGCTCGAGACCAAGTCCCTCCCCGCTAACGCTTATCAGCCCTTGAAAGAAGGCGAACTCTACGAGCCGTTGGTTCCAGCCAGCGCCAGCGCGCCAGAAGTTACGCTGCGCGCGGTGCTGTGGGGCACACTGTTGTGCATCATCTTCAGCGTGGCCTCGGCGTACTCCGCTTTGAAGGTCGGCCAGGGAATGGAGGCGGCGATTCCCATCTCCATCCTGGCGATCGGGTTGGCGCGCCTGTACAAACGTCGCTCCACCGTGCTGGAGAACGTCATCCTCACCGGGATCGGTGCGGCGTCAGGCAGCGTGGTAGCCGGCGCCGTCTTCACCATACCAGCGCTCTATATCCTCCATCTTGACCCGCATCCGGTGCAGACGATCTTCATCTGCCTGGCCGGAGGCTGCCTTGGCCTGCTGTTCCTCATTCCCTTGCGGCGCTATTTTGTGCAGGAGATGCACGGCAAGCTGCCATTCCCCGAGGCCACGGCGATTACCGAGGTACTGGTTACCGGCGAGAAGGGCGGCTCGCAAGCCAAGCTGCTGATCCAGGCTACCTGTATTGCAGCGGTTTACGACTTCTTCGTCACCACGTTCCACATCTGGAAAGAGTATCTGAACTTTCAGTTTGTGCCGGTTATGAAGTCGCTGGCCGAGCGCCAGCGGATGGTCTTTAACTTCGACGCCATCGGCTTTATTCTCGGCCTCGGCTACATCATGGGATTGCGTATCGCCATGATCTTTTGCGCCGGCGGTGTGCTGGTGAACTTCGTACTGGTCCCCGTGATCTGGTTCATCGGCAGCCATATGGGTGACGCGACTGTCTATCCCGGTACCATCCCCATCTCGCACATGACCGCCGGCGAAATCTACCGATTCTATGTCCGTTACATTGGCGTGGGCGCCATCGCCACGGCTGGCCTGGTCGGCATCCTGAAATCGCTCCGTGTTGTTGCCGGGTCGTTTGGCATCGCGCTGCATGCCTTCCGCCACGGCGAAGCCCCGCACATGGAGCGGACGGATCGCGACATTCCCATTCTCGCTATACTTCTTGGCGTCCTGGTAAGCGCTATCGCGGTTGCCATCTTCTTTGGACAGTTGCATGTCACCTGGACTGTGGTTGCCGTCGGGCTGGCGCTGACGTTGCTGTTCTCTTTCTTCTTTACGACCGTAGCTGCCAACGCTATTGCCGCGACGGCGAATAATCCTGCCTCCGGCATGACCCTGCTGACTGTCATAGTTTCGGCTGTGGTGCTGCTGAAGTTTGGCCTCTCCGGAACCACCGGCATGTTCTTCGCGATGGCCCTAGCCGCGATGGTGTGCGTTGCGCTTTGCGTCTCAGGTCAGTTCATCACCGACCTCAAGGCTGGCTACTGGATCGGCTCGACGCCCTCGGCGCAGGAGAAGGTCAAATTCATCGGGGTCGCCGCCGCGGCGATCACCGCCGGCCTGACCATCGTCCTGCTGGCTAAAGCCTTCCAATTTGGAGAAGCGGCGCCGGGAGATATGCGCCAGGTGCTGGTGGCGCCGCAGGCCTCCGCAATGAAGGCCATAGTCTCGGGCTTCATGAGCGGTCAGCCGGTCGCCTATATCCTGTTCGGCATCGGGGCCATGATCACGGTGGTGCTGGAGATGCTGGGCCTCTCCTCGATGGTCTTTGCGCTAGGAATTTACCTTCCGCTGCAGCTGACCACGCCGATCCTGGCCGGCGGATTCGTTTCCCACTTCGTCAATAAGCGCGCGGAGAAAACTGACGGTGAACAAGGCCGAAGCATCCGTGAGCGAGGCGTCATCGTAGCCGGCGGGCTCATGGCGGGCGGGGCGCTGGGTGGCGTCTTTGGCGCGGCGCTGCGCCTGCTGCCCAAATATAACGAGGAGCTAATACAGACTCCCTTCTATAACAACGAGCCCATATCGCAGACGATCTCTGCAATCATGTTTGTAGGTCTGTGTCTGTATATATGGTTGGCCTCAGTCAAAGAAAAGAGGGCTTCATGATGGATCAAGTGGGACGATTTGTTGCAGATGCCGTGCTGGGCATCGACACACTTTGGGGCGGAGACGTGATGTGTCCGTCGGGAACGGGACGTTTTATTGCGGATTCATGGTATTCCGACGAGCCTTTGCCGGCCGCGTACACGGTAGCTTCGGCCGCGCGCGTGCGGGAGACGGGCGGAGTTGCCGGAAAGACCGTCGATCGCGAAGCGGTCGAGAAGTATTTGCGCGACGTGAACATCCCGGCGGCCATTGCCGGAGTGCGGCAGGAAGCCGACAACCTCCATGGGCTTCGCGGTCAATTTTTAATTGGTCTGGCGAATTGCCTGGAAGTGATGTGGGATCTGGCAATGGAGATTCTCGGCAAGGGTCCAGCCGTTCCGTATACGCGGTGTGTCGAGGCCTCGACCGGGCGCGCTCCGGAACCGTCCAAGCCCGCAGCCAAGCATGATCGCGTAGCTGAGCTGTTGAACCGCGCCGGCTACTCCACGGCGGGCAAGGGCGGGTTGCTCGGCGCCGTCGACGAATGGCGGCACGAGCGAATCACCCCAATGGGTTCGGTCAAAGCCCTCGGCGCTGCCGTCATCGCCTACTTTGACAATCTGAGCAAGGCTAATCTGCTGCCCTACTTGCCGAAGGACCTGGCGCCCGTGCCGCGCGCCAATATCAATTTCCTGCCCATCAAAGGTGCCTGGTTTTCGGGCTCGATGAACTATCTGGGCCGGGCACGCAATGCCGATGGATTGCCAAAGTACGATGCCAGCTACGAGATCAACGCCTCGCTGCAGATCAGCTTTCCAGAGTTCCAGCAGCTGGTCAGCCACGAAGTTGTTCCCGGCCACGTCACGACATTTGCTTACCTGCAGAATCTCTACGTCCGTGGGCTGACCGGTTTCGAATCGACGGTGCTGACCATGAACACACGTGCAGCGACGCTGTTTGAAGGTCTGGCGAACAATGCCATCCTTATCGCGCATGGCGTCATCGAGATCGATCAACTGCCGGATGAGGATATGCAGATTGGCGTATTGCTGGCTCTGTTGCAGGACGATGCCAAGAATCAATCTTCGTATCTCACCTGGGGCGAAGGCAAGCCGCAAGCGGAGATCGCGAAGATGCTGCGAAACGATTTCCTGGTCAGCGAAGAGCGTGCCGACAAGCTCTCCGGCGCCTGGGGACGGCATCCGCTGCTGGGAAGGATGTATCTACCGGCATATCGTGCTGGAACCGAGAAGGTCGCGGCACTGCGGCGAACCTTCCCGCCCGAGCGTGTGCTCCCCGCAATTTACGGCTGCTTCGGATTAGTCGATATCAATACGATCGACGAGGTGCTGCGCGCCAAAGCGAAGGCGCAGGCGTAGTTCGCTGTTCATTACATTCAGGTATCAATTTGGTTAGATCAGCGCCAGAGGTATTGGCCCACCCTGATCTCGGTTATCAAGAGCTAATCATGGACATTAAAACCGTTGGAGTAATCGGCGCAGGCACCATGGGCAACGGCATTGCCCACGTGTTTGCAAAAGGTGGATTCCCGGTCGTGCTCGTCGACGTGGAACAGAAATTTCTGGATCGCGGCCTGGATATTATTAAGAAAAACCTTGAACGCGAGGTGGCAAAATCCAAGCTAACTGCCGAGCAGCGCGACCAGGCGGTTGCTCGCATCACCTCCACCACCGACCGTAAAAAGGTGGGAGCATGCGACTTCATCGTGGAAGCAGCGAGCGAACGCTATGAGACCAAAGCGGAACTGTTCCGTGATCTCGACGCCCTGTGCCACCCCGAGGTCATCCTCAGCTCCAATACGTCTTCGATCTCCATCACCAAGCTGGCAGCGGTGACGAAGCGGCCGGACAGAATCATCGGAATGCACTTCTTCAACCCGGTGCCGATGATGAAGCTGGTGGAAGTCATCCGCGGACTGGCAACTTCGGATGAGACCTTCGCGACGGTCAAAGCGCTTGCGCAGAAGCTGGCGAAAACTCCAGTCGAGGTCAACGATGCCCCCGGCTTTGTCTCCAATCGCGTGCTGATGCCGCTGCTGAATGAAGCCATGTATGCGGTGATGGAAGGTGTGGCTACGCCCGAAGCCGTAGACGAGGTCTTCAAGCTGGGCATGGCGCATCCGATGGGACCGCTGACGCTAGCGGACTTCATCGGGCTCGATGTCTGCCTCGACATCATGCGCGTGATGCAAGCCGGTCTCGGCGATCCCAAGTACCGGCCTTGCCCTTTGCTCATCAAGATGGTCGACGCGGGTTGGCTCGGCCGCAAGTCCGGACGGGGGTTTTACAAATACTGATCCGCAGAAAATCCAGGAAAGAGGTTAAGCGGCTTTGCCATCGCGCGATCGGGCAGGAGCCTACTTGACCACAACCCCGCCGAGGGGCGTATCCGCCACATCCAACCAGCGTTCTCCGATTCCCTTGACGAAGGTGAGCGACTCGATCCGGGCCGTCCGAGGGCCATCGTAGGCCCGCCATCGATGACGAGCGACTTCTAACACCCTTAGGGCCTCATCGATCGTGTCCATCTTGGCTATCGTGAGATGAGGCATATATGGCCATGGCTCATTGAAATACAGCGCGTCGCGATTGAACTTGTCGTGTAACTCGCGCAGGCGGTAGGCGCCTCGCGCCACGCGCAGGAAAACGGTCGGGGTCGCGGGGATAAAGGTTTCCACCTCACCTAACGTTACTTCAAAGGGAAGAATCGATTGGCAGCCTTTTTGCAGTTGATCGAAGGCTTGCCGCTCGCCGCCATCGAGGGTGCGCGGGGGCAGAATTGTGATGTGCGCATCCGCGTGAGTATGCGAAGGATGCATCTCGCGGCGCAACTCTTCTACGAAGCACCCTACCGGGCTGCGCACATAGGCAACCACGGCGTATACGAGGCCAGTCATGAAGCTCCCATTATAGCGGTGACCCGCTATCGTTGCGCCGGTTCAGGCTGCCACGTTCATCCTGCCTAAAACTGGAACTACTTCTGTACCCAACGCATCTATCGATCATGCTTTCCCGTCCAGATACAACCGAATACGCGGACTTTTACAGGAACTACATTGCCCGTGTTCCTGATGGATCTTTGACTGATTTCCTCGCTCAGCAGGCCAAGCAGTATCGCCAGCTACTGAGCGGCATCTCCGACCGTGATGCAAGCGCTCCCACTGCTCCCGGGAAGTGGAGTATCAAACAGGTCTTAGGGCATGTTTGCGATGCCGAACGCGTCATAGCATATCGCGCTCTGCGCTTTGCCCGTGGTGATCAGAAAGAACTGCAGGGTTTCGAGCAGGATGACTATGTTCGCGAAGCCGGCTCCAACTCGCGTAGCCTAGGGGATCTGTTGGACGAATTCGACAGCGTCCGTCAGGCGACCATCGTCCTGCTGAACTCGCTGCCTCCAGGCGCGGATACGCGAGCCGGTGTGGCGAACGGCAATCGCGTAACGGTTCGGGCCCTGGCTTACATTGTCGCCGGACACGCCCAGCATCATTACGAGCTGCTGAAGGCGCTTCCACGACGCTGAAATTGTCGCTCTCCCGGTCTTGCCTGATTGTGGCAGGGAAGGGAGTCCAACCTGCACGCACGACGTTGTTATACTGAAGGCATATGGGGATCGTGAAGAACATAGCCGCCATCGCCAAGGGCATGAGCGTAACGTTTATGGAGATATTCAAGCCGACGGTCGTGGAGAACTATCCCGATGGTCCCGGTCCTACGCGCGGCGCGATGTTTCAGGACCGCTTCCGCGGTATGCACGTTTTGCAGCGCGATGAGAATGGTCTGGAGAAGTGCGTGGCCTGTTTTCTCTGCGCCGCCGCTTGTCCCTCGAACTGTATTTACATCGAAGCCGCCGAGAATACCGAAACCAATCGCGTCAGCGGTGCCGAGCGTTACGCCAAGGTCTACAACATCGATTACAACCGCTGCATTTTCTGCGGCTATTGTGTGGAAGCGTGCCCGACCGACGCCATCACGCACGGCCACGGCTTCGAGTTGGCGACTTACAACGCCAGCAATCTGGTTTATCGCAAGGAGCAGCTGCTCTCCGGTGTTCCGGCGCACATCGGCGCCAATGCCGTTTTCAATCAGGGTGACAACTACCGGCTCGCGCCCAAGCGATAAGTTCCCCTTCGCGGGTCAAGCTGATGCAGCCGTTCGCTTACACGGTCTTCAACTGTCCCAGAAGGCCATGCACCGGAATGCGGATCCACGCCGGCCGCTGCTCCAATTCGTGCTCAATCTCCATCAGGGTGCGCTCGATCATGTAGGCTCCGAGCAAAATGTTGAACTCGTCGGCTTGTTGCGGCAGGAACGCCGCCGCCGCCGCGGCTTGCAAATAATCTCTGAGGAAAATGGTGCCGACCCAGCGATTCCAGGTCTTAGCCCACCTTTCCAGCTGGGGATGCGCTTCGCGGCTGGGCACAATACCGGGCACGTCGCCGAAAAGCGCCGCATGCGAGACGTAGTGGAAGGAGCGAAGCATGGTCGCAACATCGCGCAGAGCCGAGCGCTTGATGCGACGTTCGCCTAACGAACGGCTGAAGTCGCCTTCGAAGTTGGTGATCAGCCAGTCGCTGCCGGCAAAAAGCACGTTTGAAAGGTGGTAGTCGCCGTGACAGCGAATGCGGTTGCCGGACATGCGCTTGTCGCGCAAGGCCAGCAGGTGCTGACGAATTTCTCCTTCCCGGTTCAGCAGCTCATTGACGTCGGCCTGCGCTTCCGCCGAAAGACCGCGCACCCGGGCGCGCAACAACTCGAAAGAACGGTTCAACTGGCCCAGCATTCCGTGATACACGCCTTGCCGGTAGAACGTGGTAAACGGCTCAGGAGAAAAGTTAGCTATGTCCGGGCGGCTGCTCAATGCTGCGTGCAACTCCGCCGTGCGGCGCGCTAACAGACGGATGCTGTCCAGGTAGCTCCCCAGCAATTCCGCAATGATCTGCGGCACCGGATCGCTGACCGGCTGCAAGAGCCCCGGGTCCATCAGTTCGCCAATGCGGGCGTCATCCTGAGGAATCGCCAAAGCGTGCTCGAAGAACAGGCCCAGATGGTCCAGCGTGTATCGCCAGCCGCCGGTAGCGTTTGGGACATAACTGATCAATGTGCCTACGCAGGTCTCACCAACCACGGCGTTGTCCTGCAGCCGACGATATGTAAGCGATCCGAGGGCACGCGGTGTTGCCTTGAAAGGCGTTTGCTCGCCCAAAAATTCCGGGACTTCTTGCCCTGGATTAATTCCCTCTTCCAGCTTGCGATAGAGCTTCAGGACGAAATCAGTGCCATAGTTGATGACCGTTAAACACTGATCGGTCTGTTGCAGAGTCGGCTCGAGCGCGGAGCGGGCCGAGGTCCAGGCTTGACGAAACTCGCGCGTGTGCGCTCCCACCAATTCTCCTGGTTGGCCGCGAATGCGTTTCCGCCGGACGATGGCGCGCAATAAAGCGTCACTAAAATCGCGATCCATGGTGGCTGCATAGAGGACACCATTGACCTCCTCGCCGAGCCTGTCTAGCTGCGCCAGCACTGCGTTAGGATGCTCGCGCAACACCGTCTCAGCCTTCTCGCCGACCGCTATCGAAATGGGAGCCAGGTAGACTTCCGGATCGCTGTCGCTGTACTCGACATTCAAGGCAAGCAGATGCGCCGATGTTTCCGGCAACCGCAGTACGGCTTGCATGGTGACGCCGGTAATGTAACGCCGCTTGCCAAGGAACCAGGGACGGTCGCGCAGCATCCTGGGGATGAACGGTTGCAGCCCTTGCATCGTCTCCTCGGTGAAAATGTTCTCCACCGACTCAGCCCGTAATACCGGCGCCTGCTGCGGCACTCCGCTGACGTTCAGAGACTCCTCAATGATCTCCCGCGGTTGTAGGTGGAACCAGTAATAGGCATGGGGGCCGAGCGACAGCAGATAGGGACTCTCGGTGATGACCGGGAACTTGGCGCGCCCGTACACTTCCACCGGCACCATGCCTTTGCGGCCCGCCAGGTCGAACTCGACAAACTGTGTGAAACGCGAGAGATTGGCCACAACCCATATGCTCTCGTCTCTAAACTGCCGGATAAATGCCAGGATCTTGCGATTGCTGGGATAGAGAAACTCCAGCGTGCCGCGGCCAAAAGCCTGATATCGCTTGCGCTGCTGGATCAACCGCTTGGTGAACCACAGCAGGGAGTGCGAGTTATTTTGCTGAGCCTCGACATTGATCGTTTCGTAGTGATATGCAGGATCGATGTTGACTGGCAGATACAACCGCTGCGGATTGGTACGTGAGAATCCCGCATTGCGGTCCGAACTCCACTGCATTGGGGTTCGCACGCCGTTACGATCGCCCAGGAAGATGTTGTCTCCCATGCCGATCTCATCGCCGTAATAGATCACGGGCGTTCCCGGCAGCGAGAACAGGAGTGCGTTCATCATCTCGATGCGCCGGCGATCGTTTTCCAGTAGGGGCGCCAGGCGGCGGCGGATGCCGAGATTGATGCGCATCCCGCGATCGCGGGCATACGTGCGGTACATGTAGTCGCGCTCTTCGTCGGTGACCATTTCCAGCGTCAACTCGTCGTGATTGCGCAAGAACATTGCCCATTGGCAGCCCTCTGGAATCGGCGGCGTCAGCTTCAAAATATCGGTGATGGGATACCGGTCTTCCATTCGCAATCCCATGAACAACCGGGGCATCACGGGAAAATGAAATGCCATGTGGCATTCGTCGCCATTGCCGAAATAGGCAACTGCATCCTCCGGCCACTGGTTTGCCTCGGCCAACAGCATCCGGTTTCGATACTTTTCGTCGACGTGCTTGCGCAACTCGCGCAATGCAGTGTGTGTCTCCGGCAAGTTTTCGCAATTCGTGCCCTCGCGCTCGAACAGGTAGGGCACCGCGTCCAGCCGCAGCCCGTCGACTCCGAGATCGAACCAGAAGTCCATCGCCGCAAACATGGCTTCCCGAACCTCGGAGTTGTCCCAATTCAAGTCCGGCTGATGCGAATAGAAGCGATGCCAGTAGTAAGCTTTCGCCACCGGATCCCACGTCCAGTTCGAGGCCTCGAAATCCTTGAAGATGATGCGCGCATCGCGATATTTCTCCGGCGTATCGCTCCACACGTAGAAGTTGCGCCAGCGCGTACCTGGCGCAGCCCGGCGCGAGCGTTGAAACCAGACGTGCTGATCAGAGGTGTGATTCAGCACCAATTCGGTAACCACGCGCAGACCGCGGCGATGGGCTTCACGCAAGAAACGCTGGAAGTCCCGCAGCGACCCGTAAGCCGGATGGACGTCGGTGTAATTGGAGATGTCGTAGCCGTCATCGCGCAGTGGCGAGGGGCAAAGCGGCAGTAGCCAAACAGCCGTGATGCCGAGATCCTCGAGGTAATCCAGCTTCTGGGTCAACCCGCCAAAATCGCCGACCCCATCCGAGTCGCTGTCGTAAAACGCGCGCACGTGGACTTCATAAATGATCGCGTCTTTGTACCAGGTCTCATTGGGCGAAAGATTCATGCGGGCTATGGGCGGAACTCCACGTTGACGGCGGAAAAGCCGTTGCGCGGCCAACCCACATTGGATGAGGATTCAGCCAGGATGGCTGCCGAGATTTAGCAACGCCGGGGAGAAACTCATGCGTGGCAGTTACCACTTTCGTCGAGCCCGCCGGCAGAAAAGCCTTGCGCAACCCTTGACAGGCCTCTACTATGTATTAATATACGTTGATGCGTATATTTATTCGATGTCCAAACTGTCGCGCCATGCCGTCACTCGTGAGCTGATCTCGGAACGGGAGATCGGCAGCCAGGACGAGTTGCGGAGGGCGTTGTTTCACCGCGGACATCGAGTAACGCAGGCAACGCTATCGCGCGACATTCACGAGCTTGGGTTGGTGAAGACGGCGGAAGGTTACAAGCTGCCGCAGGGTGAAGAGAGCGAGCTATCCCTTCCGTCGATCGAGCGTCTAATGCAAGCGTTTGTTTACGACGTGAAGACGGCTCTGAACCAGGTGGTGATTAAAACAAGCCCGGGCAGCGCCCAACCTGTTTCGGCGGCAATCGATGCCGAAGAATGGGAAGAAGTAGTGGGCACGATCGGCGGCGACGATACGATTCTGGCGATAACGCCGAATGCAAAAGCCGCCGCCCAACTCGCGCACCGCGTGCGCAGATATTTTGCTTGAGCGATGAGAAATGGCGTACAAACCGCGATCTTCGGGGCCACCGGATATTCCGGATTTGAACTGGTGCGTCTGCTCTCGCGTCATTGCGGGGCCAAGAAGCCTCTGTTGCCGCGGCGCAATGGCGAGAGCGGTGGCTACTCCGATCTTAGTGACGTTTATCCGCAGCTTGCGGGAAACGGCGGTTTCCCGTTTCACAACTTCTCCTGGCAAGAGATGAAGAACGCCGGCGTCGACGTCGTGTTCTTTGCCACGCCACATGAGTTCTCGCGCGAGGTTGTGCCGGAGGCCCTTGCACAAGGCTTTCGGGTGATTGATCTGAGCGGCGCCTGGCGACTGAAGCAGGCGGCGAATCGAGCCATCTACGGCTTTAATGAGAAGCCAGATGACGCTGTACTCGACGGCTCAGCTGTTTACGGATTGCCCGAGATTCATGCCAGCGAGATCAGGAGTGCGCAACTGCTGGCCAATCCGGGCTGTTATTCGACATCGATCATCCTCGCCTTGGCGCCGTGGATTCGCGAAGGGTTGATCGATCTCGAGCACGGCATCATTTGCGATTCGAAATCGGGCGTTTCCGGTGCCGGAAAGACTCCTACGGCGAAGACGCACTTCGTAGAGGTGGACGGCGACTTTTCGGCGTACAGCGTTTTTGGACACCGGCACTCGGGGGAAGTGCTGGAGCAGCTCGGGATCGGCGGTGGATCGTTGCAATTTACACCGCATCTGCTGCCGATCCCGCGCGGCATCCTGTCCACGATTTACGTGAAGCTAGCCAAACAGGTGACCGCGGAAGAGCTTGAGCAGTTGCTGCGTGAGTTCTATGCAGGCAAGCCGTGGGTACGGATCTTCGGCGCTGCGCGTCTGCCGCAGGTCAAGTTCTCGCTCAACACCAACTACTGCGACATCGGCTTCTCGCTTTCGCCCGATGGCAAACGCGCCGTGCTCGTGTCGTGTCTTGACAACCTGCTCAAAGGCGCCGCCGGCCAGGCTGTCCAGAACATGAACCTGATGTTCGGCTTCGACGAGAAGGAAGGGTTGCAATGAAGCTGGTGATCAAAATCGGCGGCGCGACGCTCGACGACAAGGAACTGGTCAGCACATTTGTGAAGACCATTCCCAGCCTCTGCCGTGAAGGACACAAGCTGGTCATCGTTCACGGCGGCGGCGCAGCCCTCACTCGTACCCTGAAGCAGCTTGGCTGCGAGTCCACCTTCGTTAACGGGCTTCGCGTCACCGACTCGCAAACACGCGACGTGGCGGTGATGGTGCTCGCTGGCCGGCTGAACAAGCAGCTGGTCGCGGCTATCGGCGAAGCCGGCCAGCCGGCGATCGGCATCTGCGGCGGTGACTTGCGCATGGTGCTGGCGGCGAAGCAGAAGCAGCCCGATCTGGGCTACGTCGGCGAGGTTTGCACGGTGGATGCGAGCTGGATCGAACGCCTCTGGGCGGCCGGCGTCGTACCGGTAATCTCCAGTCTCGCTCTTGGTTTCGACGGCGAGTACTACAACGTCAACGCGGACCAGATGGCCTCGGCTTGTGCGGTGGCGTGTGGCGCTGACGCGCTTGTCTATCTAACTGACGTTGCGGGCGTCAAGAATGCCCAGGGTGCTGTGATTCGCTGGCTCGACGTCGATGCAATCGCTGCCATGGTGGAAGAGGCCACGGTGACCGGCGGCATGCTACCCAAGCTGCAAGCCTGCATTGCTGCGCTGAAGAAAGGGGTGACGCGCGTGCGCATTCTTCCCGCGGCGCGCGCCGAGGTTCTACCCGGTTTTTTTACCCAGCCGATTGATTGCGGTACCGAGGTGATTGCATCGTGAAGCGCACCAACCAACTCATTTTTCGCCCGACCGAGCGCAAAGACGGCGCCTGGCCAGGGCCGCGCTTCGATCGCGCCCTCGAGCGACGCTGCTAGACGGCAGTTCTCGCGTCGCTGTTCCCAGACAATTTCATTGCTTTTACCTCTGCGTCGGCACAGAAGGAGGTGCGACCTTGATTGCAACCACTATTCCCCCAGGAACGGTTCCGGGTTCATACGCGCATCGTAGAGTCACCGGCCGCGACCTGATTTCCATCCAGGACTTTTCGCCGGACGAACTCGCTTGTGCTCTGGAACTGGCCTTGGCCATGAAGATGCGTCCCGCGGATTTCCGCGGCAACCTGGCCGGCAAGCAAATCGTGCTGTTCTTCGAGAAGCCGTCGCTGCGCACGCGCCTGACGTTCGAGGCCGGCATCAGCAGCCTGGGTGGCAGCTCGTTCTTCGTAGATCAGACACACTCGCGCTTAGGCGCGCGCGAGCCTCTGTGCGACGTAGCGCATAACCTGGAGCGCTGGATTGATGGGATCGTGCTGCGGACCTTCGCGCACGACACTGTGACCACGATGGCGCAACACGCTTGCATACCGGTGATCAATGCTCTGAGCGATGTCGAGCATCCCTGCCAGGCGATGGCCGACATGTTGACGTTGCAACAGCACTTCGGAGAGCTGCGTGGCGTTCGCCTCGCCTACGTTGGCGATGGCAACAACGTCGCGCATTCGCTGATGTTGGCTGCAGCCAGCCTGGGCTTGTCGATCAACGTTGGGACGCCGCAAGGCTACGAGCCGAACGCCGCCATCACTGATGCTGCCCGCGAACTCGCAGCCCTATCAGGCGCGACCGTGCAGGTGGTCAATGATCCGGTCGAAGCCGTTGCCGGCGCCGACGCCATCTACACCGATGTCTGGGCGAGTATGGGCCAGGAAGAAGAAACCGCTGACCGCAGCAAGATCTTTGCTCCCTTCCAGGTCAACCAGAAACTGTTCACGTGTGCGGCAAGGCATGCGGTCTTTATGCACTGCCTGCCTGCGCATCGTGGGGACGAAGTTACTGCGGCAGTTATTGATTCGCCGCGTTCCGTTGTTTTCGATCAGGCGGAAAATCGCCTGCATGTTCAAAAATCCATTCTTGTTTTGTTGCTGGAAGGCGGTGTCCACCGCTTCCCGCCGAGGAGTGCACATGCGTGAGAAAGTTGTTCTTGCTTATTCGGGTGGGCTCGATACGTCCATCATTATTCCGTGGCTGAAAGAAAATTATGACTACGACGTCATCGCCTTCGTTGCCGACGTTGGACAAGGCGACGACATCGATGCGGTCGTCAAGAAGGCCTACGATACTGGCGCCAGCAAAGTTGTGGTCGAAGATCTGCGGCAGGAGTTCCTGACCGACTACGTCTTCCCGGCGATCCAGGCGGGTGCGGTGTACGAGCATAAATACCTGCTCGGCACGTCGCTGGCGCGGCCGATCATCGCCAAGTATCAGGTCGAAGTGGCGCTGCGTGAGGGCGCAACCGCCGTCGCTCATGGTTGCACCGGCAAGGGCAACGATCAGGTCCGCTTCGAGCATGCTTATCAGGCGCTCGCCCCTGAGCTCAAGGTGATCGTACCGTGGCGCGAATGGACGCTGCAGTCGCGCGAAGATTGCCTCGACTACGCCGAGCAGCACGGGATTCCCGTGGCCCAGAGCCGCGAAAAGATCCACAGCCGCGATCGTAATCTGTTGCACGTGAGCCACGAGGGCGGCGAATTGGAAGATCCTAACAACGCGCCGTTGCCCACAACCTGGACGTGGACGAAATCGCCGCAGGATGCGCCTGACGCTATCGAAAAGATGACGATCGAGTTCGCACATGGAGTTCCGATTGCGGTGAACGGTGTTGAACTGGATCCCGCGGCGCTGATCGAAATCCTGAACGAAATCGGCGCGCGCAACGCAATCGGACGCGTCGATCTGGTAGAGAACCGGTTCGTTGGTATCAAATCGCGCGGCTGTTACGAGACGCCCGGCGGCACGCTGCTGCTGACGGCGCACCGCGAGCTGGAAGCCCTATGTCTCGATCGCGAGCTGTCGCACTTCAAGCAGCATATCGCGCTGAAGTATGCGGAGATCGTCTACTTTGGCCTCTGGTTCACGCCGCTGCGCGAAGCGCTGCAGGCGTTCGTTGAGGCTTCACAGCACGACGTCAATGGGACGGTTACGCTTGCGCTCTACAAAGGAAATGTGGAAGTGGCCGGCCGCAAATCGGCTACTTCGCTGTATCGTCCGGACATCGCCAGCTTCACCATGGGCGCCAGCTACAACCAGAAGGACGCGGAGGGTTTCATCCGGATTCTCGGGCTGCCGGCTCGCTCGCGAGCGATCATCCACGCCAAGCAGTTGGGAGTGCGTTCCCTGCGCGGCGAGAAGAAGGAAGCCGCATCCTCAGCGAGCGCGAAAGTTGCGCTCACTGGTGATTGAGGAGAGTTGCAATGAAGATGTGGTCGGGCCGGTTTAGTGAAAGCCCGGATGCCGAATTCGAGCAGTGGCAGCGGTCGTTTCCCTTCGACCGCGTGCTACTGCCCTATGAGGTCGCCAGCACGAAGGCGCACGTCTCCGCGCTGGCCAAGGCGGGGGTGCTGAGCGGCGGCGAACTCTCGGCCGTGCTCTTCGCGCTCGATCAGATCGCGCGCGAAGGCGTGCCGTCGGCGGAAGATGCCAGCATCGAAGATGTGCATCATTACGTCGAAAAGCGGCTCGTCGTGCTGGCAGGGGAGGTTGGCTACAAGGTTCACACCGGCCGCAGTCGCAACGAGCAGATCGCCACCGACCTGCGGCTCTACATTCGCGAACAGATCGAGGAGATCAGTCGGCTGTTGGCGGAATTCGTCAACACGTTTGTGAAACAGGCGGAAGCTGCAGGCGAGAACGCCATGCCGGCCTATACCCATTTGCAGCGAGCGGAACCGGTCCTGGTTGCACATTGGCTACTGGCTTATGTCGAGATGTTCCTGCGCGACATGGACCGTCTGGCGGATTGTCGCCAGCGGGTGAATGCTTGCCCGCTCGGCTCGGGAGCCATCGCAGGCACGATCCTGCCGTTAGACCGCGATGCGATGGCAGCAGAGCTCCAGTGCGACGTCGCGACAGCGAATAGCATGGACGCGACCAGCGATCGCGACTTTGCGATCGAGTTTGTGCAAGGGCTGTCGTTTGTGGCATTGCACCTCAGCCGGTGGGCGGAGGAACTCATCGTCTTTTCGACGACCGAGTTCGGCTTCGTGAAACTGCCGGAGCAGTACTCCACCGGCAGCAGCGCGATGCCGCAGAAGAAAAATCCGGATGCGCTGGAGCTGACTCGCGGCAAAGCGGGCAAGATTCTGGCAGAAGCGAATGCGCTGTTTCTGAACGTGAAGGGCCTGCCGCTGGCCTACAACAAGGACCTGCAGGAAACTCAGCAGCCGGTGTTCTCGGCCGTGCAGCAGATATCCGGCATGATCCGTGTAGCCATGGGCTTCATGACAACAGTCGGATTCAACTACAACCGGATGCAGCAGGCCGCAAGCTGCGGCTTTATGAACGCGCAGGCGGCAGCCGCCCATCTAGTTCAACAGGGCATACCCTTCCGCCGCGCACATGAACTGATCGGCAAGGCCGTACGGCTCTGCGTCGAACGAGGCTGCGAACTGGAGCAGCTGTCGAAAGAGGAGTTTGCTTTCTGCGGCATCGCCGCCGATGAGCAGTTTTACAACGCGCTAGCGCTCAAGGAAGTGTTAGCCATTCACAACGTCCCGGGAGGCACCGCCCCAGCACGTGTTCGGGAAGCCTTACAGACGGCGAAGGAAAAACTATCCCAATATTTTGGAGTCGCCCATGCATGCACGTAATGCCAAGCTTCCCGACGCATTTGCAATTGAGCAGCTGATCCAGGTCCACGTTGGAGACGGGACACTGCTCCCGCGCTCACTCGCCGAAATCTGTGAGAACATTCGCGACTTCATCGTTGTCGAGAACAATGGTGAGATCGTAGGCTGTGGCGCACTACACCTGTATGGCATGCACCTGGCCGAGATCCGTTCCATCACCGTTACCAACAGGTCGGAAGGAAAGGGCGCGGGGCGTGTGCTGATTGACGCGCTGATGAAGGAAGCGCAGAAGCAAAGCGTGACCTGCGTCTGCCTGTTTACCCGCATTCCCGGCTTCTTCGCGAAAATGGGATTCTGCGAGGTGGAAAAGGAAGCGCTGCCTGACAAGATCTTCAAGGATTGTATGAAGTGTTCGCGGCGCAACGCTTGCGATGAGGTCGCGATGTACCAGGGGACGCTACCGAAAGTCACCGCCCGTACGCTGCGTTCTCCGAAGGACTACGTGCAGATCGCGCCGTTGCACGCGTAGGTCTTGCGGTCCCACACAATCCAAAAGCAGGATTGTGTGGGGCACCTGCTGCTTGCCTGACGGGAGTGCCGGACGGCGTCTGCGGCCGTCTACTTCAGATACGGCAACAACTCCTTGAATTGCGGTGTGCCCGAGCAGCGCAGGAGCTCATACATCATCATCTCGGTCGAGGAAATCACCGCTCCGGCTGCGCGCATCCGCTCCATCCCGACCTTCCAGTTCCATTCCGCGCGAGCTCCGACAGCGTCGGATGCGACGTGTACGACGTAACCCTCGTTCAGTGCAGCCAGAGCCGTCTGCATTACGCAGATGTGCGCTTCCATGCCGCACAACAGAACGGTGTTGCGCCTTCCAGGCAGTGACTTCAAGCGCGTGCGGAAATCGTCGCTACCAAAACAACTGAATTCCATTTTGTCGAATGCTGGAACATCCGCCAGCAGCGAGGCAATCTCCGGCACCGTGTCGCCGAGTCCTTTCTTGTATTGGGTAGTGACGACCAGAGGAATGCAGAGGATCTTCGCCAGGCGTATGAGCAGCCGCGAGTTCTTGACGAGCGCCTGCTTGTTGAAGATCGGCGGCAGCAGCTTTTCCTGGATGTCGATTACAACCAGCGCGCACTGATCGGCTGCGAGCGGCCGGCGGGCAACTTCGGTGGAGTCGGCAGCAATCGCGACATTTCCTATCATGGACGACATAAGGTGATCCGATTGAGATAACTTGTCTATTCTACCGTCCCAAGATCCCTTGGGCCGCGCGTATTTGCCGGTCGAGTTCGTATCCCTAAGGCAGCAAGGTTCCTCCGGAGCCGTTAGCAGGAGGCATTTCGCTCCTAGTATGACGCGAACACGCGCCCGTTTCGCTGGTTATGTCTACTGGTGCTCCAGAGCTTGCGATTCGAGTACGTCACCACCCCGACATCGTCCGATGATTGCTTTCTCCGTTCAGAGTTATGACAAAAGTTGTAGAGCAGACGTTGTTCCTCGCGGTTGACGCTCGATTCACGCTGCTCATACAATCGATTCAGCGCGATATTTCTTTGGCGCGAGTGCAATCACTGCCCCCTCGTTCAACGGCAGGACAGCTGACTCTGGATCAGCATATCGGGGTTCGAATCCCTGGGGGGCAGCCAAGAACCAAGGACTTAGCCAAAGCTGCGGTCCATTTGCGGTCGACTAAGCGACTCTCTCACTGAATTACCATTCCCACGACAGCGCTGGCAATCTGGCGACTGGTTACTTGGTTCCGCTACCGATTCGCTATGTTGTGGCGGGGAGTAAGTGCCGGTTACGGCGCGGGCGAATACAACAACGTGCCACTCGTCAGACCGTGTTCTGAGCGTCGGTACCTCGCAGGGCGCGAACGTATCGCTTCGTTAACTCTTCGTTGTCTTGCAATTGCTCTGCGTGGGTGAGGAGATGCTGGCGAGCCAGTCTCAATTCCGCGTCTG
>Ga0335074_10001721_pt1 | contig 29539 bp, 26 predicted proteins | sample Lox_Sample_23_FD_206715 | JGI IMG/M metagenome (GOLD analysis project Ga0335074, IMG submission 206715) | Soil microbial communities from Loxahatchee National Wildlife Refuge, Florida, United States - Lox_Sample_2.3 | ecosystem: Environmental > Terrestrial > Soil > Wetlands | place: USA... | reverse complement strand
CGCGGCGCTGCCACCGCTCTCCGAGGTCCCCCTCGCCGGCCTGACGCGAGATCCCGGGAAGGTCCTGCGGGACGAGAAAGGCCGTGATCGCTCCGCGGGCGCCTCCCGAAGTGACCTTCGCGTAGACGATCGCGGCGTCCGCGTCCTCGGCGAACGCGGCCTCGCTCTTGGTGCCGTTGAGCACGTAGCTCTCGCCGTCCGGCGCCGCGGTCGTCTCGATCGCGACGGCGTCCGACCCCGCGCCCGGCTCGGTCAGGTGGTTGCCGACGAGACACTCCCCCCGCACCATCGGCCGAAACCAACGCTCCACCAGCGCCGCGTCCCCGTGATCCGCCAGCACGGAGGAAAACTCCGGCTGGAGCGAAAGCTTCGCGAACGTGGTGCCCGCCCCGTAGGCGAGATGGAAGAGCGCCGCCCCGACGGTCGGAAGCGGGAGTCCGCGCCCCCCGAGGCGCACGGGGGTCCGCAGTCCGAGGAGGCGGGACGACCCGAGGCCGCGGAACTCGACGCGGGGGAATTGCGGATGCCGGTCGAGCGCCCGATACCGCTCGGCGAGCCCGAGCCTCTCGACCGCGCCCCGGACCTCCGCCACGATGGGGTCGTCCGGCAGCGGGGGGAGGTAGGCGCTCAGAGTCCCTCCGTCCGGTAGAACGCCGGGCCCGCCGCCGGAGGAGCGGAAGGGCGATGCTCGCCCACCACCCCGGCGCGACGAAGTTCCGCGACCCGGGCGGGCGGATACCTCAGCATTCCCTCGAGCACCGCGGCGTTGTCCTCCCCGAGCCAGGGGGCCCCGCGCCAAACGCCCCCCGGAGTCGCGGAGAATCGCGGAGCGACCCCCGCTCCCTTCACGCGACCAGCGACCGGGTCCTCCCACTCGAGGAACATCCCGCGCTCGCGATAGTGGGGATCCCGGGCGATGTCCGCGATGTCGAACACGCGCGAGATGGCGACGTCGTGCTCGCGGCCGACCCGCTCGAGCTCCGCGACCGTGCGGGCCGCACAGAACTCGGCGATCGCCCGGTCGACCGCCTCCCGGTGAGCGAGCCGGTAATCCCGATCGTCGAACGCGGGGTCCGTAAACCCGATGACCCGCTTGAGGGCTGACCATGCGTCGGGCGTCGGGGCGGCGACGACCACCCATCCGTCGGCCGCGCGGTGCACGTCGTACGGATGCAGCCGAGCGTGCCCGGTGCCGAACCGCCCCCGCACGATGCCGCGCATGAAGTAGTCGAGGGCGAGGTTCTCGAGCAGCACGAAGAAGATCTCGTACTGCGCAACATCGACCGACTGCCCCTTCCCGGTGCGCTGGGCGTAGATGTACCCCATGAGCCCTGCGGTTGCCGACGCGAGCCCGGTGACCGTGTCGTTGAGCGCGGTACCCGAGCGCATCGGCGGCTCGGGGTCCGGGCGCCCCTGCAGCGAAAGGTAGCCGCTGTACGCTTGCGCGGTGAGGTCGTAGGACGGCGCACCCACGCGTGCGGGGTCCCCCGTCTGACCGTGCCCCGAGACGTGGACGATGGTGAGCCGAGGATTCGCCGCCCATACCTCCGCATCCGACAGCCGGAGCTTGTCGTAGGTGCCGGGTCGCGACGACTCGATCCAGAGGTCGGACGCCCGAACGAGGTCCAGGAAGACCTCGCGCCCCTCGGGGGCCCGCACGTCGAGCCCGACGGAGAGCTTGTTCCGCGAGTACTGCACCCACGACTCGGAGACGTCCTCTCCCGTCGTGCCTCCGGGCAGGAGCGGCCGCAGGCTACGCGTCGCGTCCGCGTACGGCGGGCCGAACGGGGGACCCTCCACATGGATCACCTGCGCACCGAACTCCCCGAGGTAGGTCGCGGCCCAGGGGCCGGCGACGAATCGGGCGGACTCGAGCACCCGAAGTCCGGCGAGGGGGCCGAACGGGGGCACGATCGCCGGGGCGGTCGCCTCACCGGACATGCTGCTTCAGCCCGGCTGCGGTCGATAAACGGCGGGGTTCACGGTGGAACCTCGACCCCCAAATAGCGAACCCCGGTCGCGAAAGTGATGTCCGACGCACCGTGGGACCGCTTTGAGGGCGAGAAGTTCCGGGACGAGCTCACCACGTTCAAGATGGCGAACCACCCGTTCAAGACCCATCCGTTCTTCGACCAGCTCGAGCACGGCAAGGTCCCGAAGCCCGTCGTTCGGGCGTGGGTGAAGCAGTTCTACCCGTGGCTTGCCTCCGTTCCGATCGCCATGGCGGAGCGGTTTTCCAACTGCTCTTGGGAGCCGTCGAACGACCGGTACCGTCGGATGATCCTCGACCAGCTCGTCGAGGAGGCGGGCGACCCGAAGGGAAAGGAGCCGGGCCACCCCGAGCTCTGGTTGCGCTTCTGCGAAGGCCTCGGCGTGCCCCGAGCCGAGGTGCAGTCCGCTCCCCTCCTTCCGAGCACGATGGTGGCGATCGACGACTTCCTCTACACCAATCGGATCAACACATTCTACGTGTCGGCCGCCGGTTCCTCCGAGCCTCCGAACGTCGAGCTCTGCGCCCGTTTGCTGCCGGCGTTCCAGAAGCACTACGGGGTCGACGACGCGCACCTCGAGTACTACCGACTCCACGTGACCGCCGACGTCGAGCACAGCGAGTGGATCGGGCAGATCGTCGCGGGGTTCGCGAACACTCCCGCGGTCCGCAAGCAGATGTGGGACCAGATGCTCCGCGGGTTCTCCATCCACGCCCTGCTCGTCGACGGGGTCCTCGCGGCCAACGGGGGCTCGGGCAACCATAAATAGGGGGGTCCCGGTTCCGGAAGTCGATGGCAGACCCGCTCGTCCGCAAGCCGTTCGCGCGATCGAGTCCCCGGACTGCCACGACCTGGCTCTGGTGAACGGGAGGCGCCGGGAAGGCGCCCCCCGACGTGCCTCGCACTCGGACGGGTCGAACCTTCTCGGCTGCTTCCCTTCGAACGAAAAACGAAGGTGAACCACCGATGTACGGAAAAACGATACGACTGCGGCGACTGTTCCCGTCCCCCGAGCGGCGGCTCTTTTCGGTGCCGCTGGACCACGCGCTCTCCATGGGGCCGATCGACGGCCTTGAGGAGCTCGCACCGCTCGCCCAAGAGCTCCAGGACGGCGGTGCGGACCTCCTGATCGTGACCAAGGGGGCCGTCCGCGAGCTCGCTCCGGTCCTGAAGCCATCGACCCTTCTCGGGGTTCACGTCTCCGCGTCCACGAGCCTCGGCACCTCGGCGAATCACAAGCGTCTCGTGGGCACCGCCGCCGAGGCGGTAGGGCTCGGCGCGGACCTCCTCTCGGTCCAAGTGAACTTCGGGGTGCCGGAGGAGGGGGATATGCTCTCGGACCTCGGCATCGCCGCCGACCAATGCCGGCAGCTGGGTCTCCCGCTCCTCTGCATGGCGTACGTGAAGAAGGGCGCCGGAGGGACGCCGGAAGAGCTTCGGCACGCGGCGCGGGCCGCGGCGGACCTGGGAGCGGACATCGTGAAGACCAGCTACCCGGGCTCCCTCGACGAGTTCCGGAAGCTATGCCGCACCACCCCGGTCCCGGTGCTCATCGGCGGGGGGGTCCGCCTCGAGGACGAGGCGGCGTTCCTTCGCCTGGTCGACGAGAGCATGCGGTCCGGGGCGGCCGGGATCTGCATCGGACGTAACCTCTTCCAGCGCCGGCCAGTGGCCCCGCTCGCACGCCGCATCGCGACCTTGCTCCACGGTGGCTGAGCGGGGGGCGCCTCGTGTCGGCAGAGCGAGTGACCATCGCGGTGGCCTCCCCGGAGGAGTCGGTCCGCGCGGCGATCCTCGAGCGCGCACGCCGACGGGGATTCGCCCGGTTTCATTTTCTCGCGGGTCACGCCCCGCCCGCGGGACCGGGAGAAGAGGTCGTGGTCCGCGACGGCGACCGGCTGGTCGCGGCGGGACCGGGGGGAGCCGATGTGAAGATCCTCACCCTGGCCGACTCCATCCAACTCGAGGCCGCAGCGACCCGGGTCGGCGACGGAGGGGTCCTCGCGCTCGAGTGGACCGCGGATCGGGTCATTCCGCTGGAGAACGCGCTCGCGGCCCGCGGTCGACGCTATGCGGTCTGGGTGTACGCCCGGACTCCCGCGGAGGCCCCCGGCGCGCTGGGAGCGCTCGAGCACGGGGCGGACCGGGTCTTCGTGGAAGTGCGACGACCGGAGGAGGTCGACGATCTCGAGTCCCTGCTCGATCGGCCCGCCTCGACCGACCTGACGTGGGTTCGGGCCCCGGTGGTGGCGGTTCGTCCGGCCGGGCTGGGGGACCGCGTGCTGGTGGACACCACTTCGATCCTCCGCCCCGAGGAAGGGCTGCTCGTAGGGAGCGCGGCCGCCTTCCTCTTCCACGTGGCGAGCGAGGCGGTCGGTTCTCGGTTCAGCCGGGCGCGGCCGTTCCGTGTGAACGCCGGCGCGGCGCACTCCTACGTCCTCTTGGCCGACGGCACGACGCGCTACCTGTCGGAGCTCTCTCCCGGCGATGCGGTGCTCGTGGCGGCACCCGAGGGACCCGTTCGGTCCGCCCGTGTCGGCCGGATCAAGATCGAGCGACGGCCGATGGTCATGGTCACCGCCGACGACCAAGGGATCTCCCGCACGATCTTCCTCCAGGAGGCGGAGACCGTTCGGCTCTCCGGCGACTCGGGTCGAGTCGCTTCGACGGACGCGGTCCCGGGCCTCGTCGTGCGAGGCGTCCGGCTGCCCGCCGCGCGTCATCTGGGGCGCGCCGTCGAGGAGACGATAGAGGAGCGATGACCGCCGACCGCCCGCTCCTGATCGCGACGTTGCCGGGCCGAACGATCGACGAGCTCTCGGCGCAACTGGGCGTGGCGCTTCGCGCCGGAGCGGACGTCGCCGAGGTGCGACTCGACCGCCTCGACGCCTCGGAGCGTCCCCGCCTTTCGCGACTCTTCCCCGCGGCGCTGCCCTTGCTCGCGACGCTCCGCTCCCGAAAGGAAGGAGGCGAGGGTCCGGACGACCCCCGCGAGCGGGAGTCTCAGTTGGCGGAAGCGGCGCAGCTGCCGTTCCTTTGGATCGACCTCGAGGAGGGGCGGGACCGCGCCCTGGCCGACCGACTGGCCTCGTCCGGGCACTCGATCGAAATCCTGTCCACCCACCTACGGGGCGAGACGACCGCGGTGGAGCTGGTGGGCCGCGCGCGAGCGCCGCTTGAGAACGGCGCCGTGCGGAAGCTCGTCGTACCGGCGTCCGTGAGCGCGCTCCTCGGAGAGATCCTGCCCGCGTTGCGAGCGGCCGCGCTCGGTTCCGTCGTGGTCCTATCGACCGGCGCGTCCGGACCCCTCCTGCGGGCCTGGGCGATGCGCCTGGGCTATCCGTTCGTTTTCGCGAGCCTTCCGGTCGAGCGCTCCCCGAGCGCGGCCTCCGCCGTCGAACCGAGCCAGATCCCGGTGGACCGGCTGCGGTTCTTCTTCGACGGGGGGGGAAAGAGCCCCCTCTTTGCCCTCTTGGGGCACCCCGTGGCCCACTCGCAGAGTCCGTACTTGCACTCGCGTTGGATGCGCTCGGCGGGGGAGCGGGGACTCTACGTCGCGCTGGACATCGGTTCCGAGGCCGAGTTCGTAGAGTCGCTCGCCCCGCTCGCGTCCATGGGGTTCCGTGGGGCGAACGTGACGCATCCTTGGAAGTCGGCCGCCCTCGCGTCCGCCACCCGGGTCGGCCGAGGCGCCGAGCTGTGCGGGACGGCGAACTGCCTCTCGTTGGACGGCGACGACGTGACCGCCGAGAACACGGACCTGGTCGCGATGCTTCGCCGACTGGAGGAGCTCCGGGCCGACCGGACCTGGGACGGGAGCGAACTGGCGGTCGTCGGCGCCGGGGGCGCGGCAGCGGCTACGCTCGCCGCCGCGCGAGAGGTCGGAGCCCGCGCGTTCGTCCTCGCGCGGTCCCCCGAGCGGGCGACCGGCCTCGCGGACCGGTTTGGCGCCGCCCTACTTTCGGAACCGCGCCCGTTTTCCCTTGTGGTACACGCGACGGACGTCGGGCGCAGCGGTTCCGGTCCGTTGCGCCTCCCGCTCGCTCGGCTGCTCGCGCCCGGCGGACGCACCCTCGACTGGGTATACTCGCCCGACGACCCGGCCGTTCGCTCGGTCGCGGAGAACGCCGGCGCGACGTACGAGGACGGGTGGAGGCTACTGGCGTACCAGGCCGCCGCGAGCTTCGGGCTTTGGTGGGGCACCGAGCCGGCGGCCGAGGAGCTCGAGCGGACGATCGCGGAGGGCCCGTGCGCGGCGTAGGCCAGGCGACCGCCGCGATCACCATCGTGAACGCCCTCGCCACCGGGGTCGGCTCCGCGGTCGGGATCGACCTCGCGGTTCGGGCCGAGATCGAACTCCACCCGGCCGGCTCCAACGGACGGTGGGACGTCGAAGTGGCCGAGCCCGCGCGAACCCCCCTCGTCATCGCCGCCCTAGATGTCGCGCTGAACCGGTTCGCTCCGGGCAGCTCGGGCACGGGTCGCCTGACCCTGCGTTCGGAGATCCCTGCCGGACGGGGGCTGAAGAGCTCGAGCGCCGTCGGCGCGGCGATCGTGATCGCGGTCGCCGAGGCCACCGACTCCGCCGTGTCCCCGACGGAAGTGGCCCGGCTGTCCGCGGAGGTCGGACGGTCCGCGGGAGTGAGCGCCACCGGAGCGTTCGACGACGCGCTCGCGGGGGTGTCGTCCGGTGTCGTCGTTACGGACAACCGTCGATGCGAACTGCTGCGGGCTTACCCGCTCGGGGAAGAGTTGGGGGCCGCGCTCTGGGTGCCCCCGGCGACGCATCGGCCCTCGCCGGAGTGGGCGGAGGCGTTCTCCGCGCGTGCCGGCGAAGGTCGCGTGGCCGCCGACGCGGCGCTCTCCGGAGACTGGCAACGCGCCATGCGCGCCAACACCGAGCTCGTCGAGCGCGTCCTCGGGTACGACTATGCCGAAGTCCGCGAGCGGCTGACGCGTGCCGGCGCGCTCGCGGTGGGGGTCACGGGGATGGGCCCCGCGCTCGCGGCGATTGCTGCTCGGGGGATGCTCCCGGCCGTCGAGACCGCGTTCCCGGATCGACCGGGCGAGCGGCGATCCGTACGGTTCTCTCTTCCGCCGCGTCCCCGAGGGAGCGTGCGCCCGTGACGACTTTTCGAGTGAGTCCGTCGAGGGTACACGGCTCGATCCGGGCGCCGCCGTCGAAGAGCTACACTCACCGTGCACTCGTCGTGGGGCACCTCGCACGTCGACGATTCCAGGTGATCCGCCCCCTCGACGCCGACGACACCCGCCTCACCGCGCGAGCGCTCTCGGCGCTCGGCTCACGGGTCCGATTTTCCCCTCACCGGTGGACTGTCGAGCCTCGAGCGGGCCGTCCCGCGGGGTCGGTCACTATCCAGTGTGGAGAGTCCGGGACGACGCTCCGTTTCGTGGCTGCGCTGGCCGCGTTGGGGGAGCGGCGAGTGCGCCTCGAAGGCCGCGGTCGGCTCCCCCACCGACCGATCGCGGAGCTCTTCGAGGCGCTCGAGCGCCTTGGGGCGACGGTCGATCGCCGGTCGGCGACCGACGGGTTGCCCGCGACGATTGCCGGGCCGCTGGAGGGGGGCGTCGTTCGGCTCGACGCCTCCCAGAGTTCTCAGTTCGTCTCCGCGTTGCTCCTGAGCCTCCCCACGGTCTCGGGAGATTCCGAGCTCCGTCTCGAGGGTCCGATCGTTTCGGAACCGTACATCGAAGCGACCCTGGCGGTACTCCGACGCTCGAAGGTTCGGCTGCGTCGGACCGGGCGGACCTTCGCGATACCGGGACGCCAGACCTACCGAGGGGACCGGTTTGTCGTGCCGGGGGATGCGTCGTCCTCCGCCTACCTCTGGGCCGCGGCCGCCCTGACGCGCGGACGGGTCCGGGTGGGCGGGGTTCCGCGCGACCTTCCGCAAGCGGACCTTGCGTCGCTCGAGATGTTGCGCAGCGCCGGAGCTTTGGTCCGCATGACGCGCGACGGAGCGACCGTCGTGGGCCGCGCGCTGCGCGGGTTCTCGATCGACCTCACCGCGGCGCCGGATCTTTACCCGCTGGCCGGGGTGCTAGCGGCGGCGGCGCGTTCGCCTTCGAAGCTCTCCGGTGCGTCCCACGTCGTCCACAAGGAGTCGGACCGGCGAGCCGGGACCGTCCTGATCGCGCGTGCCCTCGGAGCGACCGTACGCCCCACACGGACCGGCCTATCGATCCGGGGGCGCAGTCCGCCGACCCGATTCCGCCTTCGCGGGCTCGACGATCACCGGCTGGTGATGAGTGCCGCGGTCGGCGCGCTCGGCGCGGACGGTCCCTCGACGATCGCCGACGCGTCGGTGGTGGCGAAGTCCTTCCCGGGCTTCTGGGACGCACTGCGCGCGATCGCGCGGGAGGGCCCGAAATGATGCGGATCGGAGAGCGCCTGCAGGCGACGATCTTCGGCTCCAGTCACGGCCCCGAGGTCGGGGTCGAGATCGACGGCATCCCTCCCGGCACCCCCATCGATCTCCCGGGCATCCAGGACCAGCTGAACCGCCGGCGGCCCGTCGGACGGCGGCTCGCGACCAAGCGACAGGAAGAGGACCGACTGGTCGTGGACTCCGGTTGCGTCGACGGGCTCGCGGTCGGAGGCCGTTTCCGGGCCCACGTGGCGAACGAGGACGTCCGTCGAGAACCGTACGATCGGATGCGCGACACCCCGCGCCCCGGCCACGCAGACTACCCGGCTCGGGTCCGCTACGGGGCCGACGCCGATCTCTCGGGAGGGGGGATCTTCTCCGGCCGGATGACCGTCGGCCTCGTGATTGCCGGATCGATCGCGCGTCAGATGCTAGCGCGCCGGGGCGTTGAGGTGGCGGGGTATACCCGGTCGATCGGGCCGGTCGACGCCGAAGTGTCCGAGGCGGCGACCCTCGACGAACTGCGTTCCAGGGCAGCCGCTAACGAGGTCGCCACCCCGGACCCGGTCGCCGCCGCCCGGATGGAGGAAGAGATCGCGCTCGCGCGCCGCGAGGGCGACAGCGTGGGCGGAGTGGTGGAGGTCCGGATCGACGGGCTACCGGTGGGGCTCGGCGAACCGTTCTTCGACTCCATCGAGAGCGTCATCGCGCACGCCGTGTTCTCCGTCCCGGCCGTCAAAGGCATCGAGTTCGGCGCCGGATTCCGGGCCGCGCGGATGCGCGGGAGCGAGCACAACGACCCGTTCCTCTGGAAGGACGGTCGGGTCCGCACCTCGACCAATCATTCGGGGGGGATTCTGGGGGGGCTGGCGACCGGCATGCCGGTCGTGTTCCGCGCCGTGGTAAAGCCGACGTCCTCGATCGCGCGACCCCAGCAGACGGTGGACCTGGCGCGCGGAACTTCGGCGACGCTGGGCGTCACCGGCCGCCACGACCCGTGCATCGTCCCCCGGGCGGTGGTCGTTCTCGAGTCCGTGGCCGCCTTCGCGCTCGCGGACCTCGCGCTCCGTGGGGGGTACCTGTCGTGACGGCGGAGCGACTCCCGTGCGCGATTCTTGGGGCGAGCGGCTACATCGGCCAGCATTTCAGCCGGCTGCTCGCGGAGCATCCGTCCTTCGAGCCTCCCCTGCTGGGGTCGAGCGACCGCTCGGAGGGGAAGACGCTCGAGGACGTCTGGCAGCTCGCCGAGGCGCCTCCCGGCGCGCTCGCCACCCGGCGCCTGGTGCGGACAACCCCCGCTCGGCTTCGCCGGGCGGGGGTCCGCGTCGTGTTCTCCGCGCTACCCTCCGGGACCGCCGGCCCGCTGGAGAGCGAGATCGCGCGTCGAGGGATCTCCGTGTTCACCAACGCCGCGGATCATCGGATGGACCCCCGGGTGCCGCTCCTCGTCCCGGAGGTGAACGCGGACCTCCTGCGGATCGCCCCCCGGCCCACCCCTACCCGGGGTCTGCTGGTCGCGAACCCGAACTGCTCGGCGACCGGACTCGTGATCGGGCTTGCGCCGCTGCTCCCGCTGCTCGCGCCCCGATCGATCCACGTCACGACCTACCAGTCCCTCTCCGGGGCCGGGTACCCCGGGGTGCCGTCGCTCTCGATCACCGACAACGTCGTTCCCTTCGTTCGCGACGAGGAAGAGAAGCTGGCGGCGGAGTCCGCCCGAATACTCGGCCGGCGACGAGACCGTCAGGTCCGCGAGCTCACGACCCCGTTCGTGGTGCATTGCGCCCGCGTGGCGACGCGCGAGGGTCACCTGGAAGCGGTGACCCTCGAAGCGACCCGACGCCCATCGCGCCTTGCGATCGAGCGGGCGCTCCGCTCGTTCGACCCGCTCGCGGGGCGAGAACTCCCGAGCGCGCCGCACCCTCCGATCGAGCTCCGGTCCGAGCCCGACCGGCCCCAGCCGATCCGGGACCGCTGGGCAGGGAGCCCCCCGCGCGCCAGGGGCATGGCCGTCGTGGCCGGACGGGTTCGATGGACTCCGCCGTATCTTCGTTTCTTCCTGCTCGTACACAACGCCGTACGAGGGGGCGCCGGCGCGTCGGTGCTCAACGCGGAGCTCGCGATCGAGCAGGGACTGCTCGCGACCCGACGGGGAGCGAACTCATGACGCGGGCCCGCGCACCGGTTGTCCTCAAATTTGGCGGAGCGTCGCTCGAAGACCCAGCCCGGGTCGCCCGCGAGGTCCGAGAGGTCCGTCAGGAGGGGGCTCCGGTCGTCGTCGTCGCCTCGGCCCGGGAAGGGGTTACCGACCTGCTCGCGAGCGCGCTCGCGCGACCCCGGTCGGCCGTCCGCCACCGCAGCGTGGTCGACGAGGTCCGTCGCCGACACCCCGGACTCACTCCGGTCGGCCGTCGCCACGTGCTCCGCCTGGCCCGCCTCCTGGCGCAGGTCGAACGTACCCCCGGGCGGGACGCACCCCTCGGGGACCGAGTCCTGAGTCAGGGAGAGCGGCTCGCCGTGCACTGGCTGGCGGCGCGGCTCACGGAGGAGGGACTCCCCGCGGTTCCGGTGGAGGCCGACCATCTGGGGCTCATCACGGACAACGCCTACGGGGCGTCCTGCCTGTTGCTCGACCGTTCGGGCCCGGCGGTCCGACGCGGGCTGGGACGGCTCCTGGCGGCCGGCAAGCTCCCGGTCGTCACCGGGTACTTCGGCCGCAGCCTCGAGGGCCGAGTGGCAACCCTCGGGCGCGGTGGGTCGGACTACGCGGCCGCGGGCATCGGCGCCCTCCTCGGCGCGTCGCGGGTCGAGCTCGTGAAGCGCCACGTCGCCGTCCTGTCGGCCGACCCACGGGAGGTCCCCGGCGCGCGGCCGATTCCGGAACTCTCGTACGAGGAGGCCGAGGAGCTGGCCCAGTTCGGCGCCCGAGTGCTCCACCCGTTGACGATCGAACCGGCGCGAGCCCACGGCATCACATTGCGCGTCCGTTCGCTCGAGGACCCCGCGGTCGTCACCACGATCGCTCCTCCGCGCGCGGGGCGTCGGAATCGCGCGCTGACGATCCTGCGCCCGCTGCGCCTCCTGCGGCTCAGAGTTCCCGGTGGCCGCCAGCGCCCGGGGATCGTCGCGGAGGTCTCCGAGCGGCTCGCGGCCGCGCGGGTGAACCTCGTCCAGCTCTACACATCGTCCGCGCTGCTCTGCCTGGTGCTCGAGCCGGCGCAGGTCGTGAGCGCGATCCGGGCGCTCGCGCCCGTGACACGAGATGCGGCCGCGATGCTCGACGGCCCGTACCGGGTCGCGATCGTGACGGCGATCGGCGACGGCGTCCTGGACGACCTGGCCCGAGTACCCGAAGGCGTGGTGCTCGGGGCGGAGGGGTTCAGTGCCACGCCCCGGGCACTTTCCATCGCGGTACCTCTCGCGCGGGGGTCTCGGGTGCTGCGGGAGCTCCATCGCGCGCTCGTGGAGGGTGAGTCCGCATGACGGACCCGTGGGCGGCGTTCGCCCGAGAGGCGGAAGGACGCGACGTGGCGGGGTACTTCGAAGTCGCTCCGCAAACTGGGGCGGGGGCGGGTCGCGCGGTCTCGTTCGTCTCGACCGACGAAGTTCGCGAGATCGAACCCCGTTCCTCGCCGGACGCGGAAGCTCGGCGCGCCGCACGGTTCCTCGCGGGAGGGCCGGGTCGCGCGGTGATCGGCTACCTCGGGTTCGACGCGTTCGGGCTGTTCGAGCCGCGCCTCGCTCGAATCCCCGCCGGCAGTCCGTTCCCTCTCGGCGCCTTTGCGTTCGTCGACCGGACTCGCCGTTCCCGGGTCGCGCGACGGACTCCTCCCCGCCGCCCCCGGGCTCGGGCCCGGGTCGGCCGACCGCTCGAGGACTCTCTCCCCGCGGCGCCCTACGAGCGTAGCGTACGTCGGCTGGTGGAGGAGATCCGGAACGGCGAGGCGTATCAGATCGTGCTCGCCCATCGGAGAGCGTGGCCGCGTCCGGACGACCTGCTCCGGCGCGCGGGCGAACTTCGGGCTTCGGAGCGATTTGCGTTCTTCTACTACCTTCGTTTCGGAGACCACGAAATCGTCGGAGCGACCCCGGAATCGGTGGTCGAGGTCTCGGGGTCCCGGGCGTTCCTCAACCCGATCGCGGGGACGATCCCGCGGGGACCCGGGGGCTCGGGTCGGGCGCCCCTCGACGTGGACCCGAAGGAGCTCGCGGAGCACCGAATGCTCGTGGACCTGGCGCGGAACGACCTCGGCACGGTGGCACGTCCCGGATCGGTCCGGCTCCTCTCGCGCGAGCGCCTCGAGCGGTACGCGCGCCTCGACCACCTGGTCACCCGGGTGGGGGCGACGCTTCGGAGCGGCCGGGGACCGTGGGATGCTCTCGCGGCCGCCTTTCCGGCCGGCACCGTCTCGGGGGCCCCAAAGATCCGGGCGACCGAGCTCCTCCGTCGCGAGGAGCGTACCTGGCGAGGCCCCTACGCGGGGACCGTCGGGCTCCTCGAGCCCGGCGGACGTGCCATCTGGGCGCTCGCGATCCGGACCGCGTTCGCGGCGGGCTCCCGCCTGTACACCGCCGCGGGTGCCGGCATCGTCCATCGGTCGGAGCCGCGCCGGGAGTTTCTCGAGACGCTCACCAAGCTCGCCCAGGTCGAATCGACGCTCACGGAGGGAACGGGATGAAGGTGCTCCTCGTGGACCACGAGGACTCGTTCGTCCACAACATCGAACAAGCGCTCGCCGCGGACGGCGCTCGCGTTACCTGTGTTCGGGCGACGACCTCCGTTGCCGAGTCGGTCCGCGTGGACCCGGACGCGGTCGTCCTCTCGCCCGGGCCCGGGCATCCTCGCGACCGTCGAATGACCGGACTTGCCCGGGCCCTGCTCCGGAGGTGGGAGGCGGACCGTCCGTTCCTGGGGGTGTGCCTTGGGCACCAGCTGATCGCGGAGTTCTACGGTGGCCGCGTCGTGCGCGCGGAGGCGCCGGTGCACGGAGAGACCAGTGTCATCCGACACGACGGCCGGGGGATCTTCGCGGGGCTGCCCAGCCCCACGGAGGTCGCGCGCTACCACTCCCTCGTGGTCTCCCCAGGGTCCCTCCCGGCAACCCTCGAGACCTCGGCCCGGAGCGAGGACGGGGTCGTGATGGCCCTGCGGCATCGACGCCACCCGGTGGAGTCCGTGCAGTTCCATCCCGAGTCGTATCTCACCCCCGCCGGCCCGGCCCTGCTCCGGAACTTCCTTCGAGGGGTGCGTCGGTGACGGTCCACCCGTTGCGTCGGCTGCTCGATCCTCGGAGGTTGGCCCCGGGCGAGGTCCGAGCTACGTTCGACGCGCTCACCTCGGACGCTTCGGACGATGTGGAGCGGACCGCCCTCTTGGTCGCGCTCTCGGCTCGCCGTCCCGAACCGCTCGAACTGGCGGCCTTCGCGCGGGAGATGCGTCGCCGGGCGGTCCCGTTCCCCATCCCCTCCCCCGAGCACACGATCGACCTGTGCGGCTCGGGCGGGGCCCGTCGGCCCTCGTTCAACGTCTCAACGGTCAGCGCGTTCGTCGTGCGCGCGGCGGGGGTGCCGGTCGCGAAGCACGGGAATCGGAGCCGCGGTACCTGCGGTTCGAGCGACCTCCTCGCGGCCCTCGGACTCCCCGTCCTCACGTCGATCCCCTTTGCGCGGGCCTCGTTCCGCCGCTACGGCATCGCCTTCCTCCACGCCCCGCTCTTCCATCCGTCGACGCGCGCGGTCGCGCCCGTCCGCGCACGACTCGCGGTCCCCACGATCTTCAACCGTCTCGGTCCGCTTTCCAACCCGGCCGGCGTGCGGCGTCAGGTCAGTGGCGCGATCGACGTCCCGAGCGCGACCGGCACCGCGCGAGCGCTCCGGGCGCTCGGCGTCTCGAGGGGAGTCGCGATGACCTCCGACGACGGGTGTGACGAGTTCTCGCCCCGCGCGACCACGACGGCGATCGCGTGGACGCCGTCGCGAGTTCGGACCCTTAGGATCCGGCCCTCCGATCTGCTGGACTCCGACGATCGGAGGGGGTCATGGGAGGCGCTCCCCCCGCCGTCGGCGGCCGAAGAGACGGAGCGGATCCTGGCGGGAGGGGGAGGCGCGCGTCGAGGCTCCGTCCTCCTCACCAGCGGCGCCGCACTATGGATCGTGGGACGGGCGGCATCGCTGAGGTCCGGGGTCGAGCGAGCGCGAGCCGTGCTGGACTCGGGCACGCCCGAGCGACTGCTGAGCGACCTGCGCTCGCTCGCCGATCGGTTCCCGCACAGTCAGGAGGCGTGATCGTGGGTTTCCTGCGCGAGGTGACGGAAGCGACCCGGGCGGCGGTGGCGGACCCCGCCTACCTCGAAGGGCTTCGCGCGCCATCGCACGAGTCACGTCCGAGCGGGCTGGCCGAGGCGATCCGGGCGGCGGGTCGCCCGGGGGCGTTGCTCGTGGAATTCAAACGGGTTTCGCCCGGGTCGCAGACACCGGAGCTTCCGGTGCGATCGGCGGCGGAATTCGTTCGGGAGACCGAGCCGGCCGGAGTCGTCGGATACTCATGCATCGCCACAGCGTACCGGTTCCGTGGCTCACCCGCGGACGTCGCCGCCCTCGCTTCGTCCACGCGACGGCCGGTGCTCTTCAAGGACTTCCTGGTCGACCCGGTCCAACTGGACGCCGCGGTCCGGGTGGGCGCGGCCGCCGTGCTCCTGATCGCGCGGCTCGAGACCGAGGGGCTCCTCACGACCCCTCTGGCAGAGCTGGCGGAAGGCGCCCACTCCCGCGGGCTCGAAGTACTGCTCGAATTTCACGACAAGGGAGAGTTAAGACTGGCAGCGGACGTGGCGGCCGATATGTACGGCGTCAACTCCCGCGACCTGGACAGCCTTCGCATGGAGCCCGAGGTCGCACGAGCGACGATGCTCGCCGCCGACGGATTGCGGCCGATCCTCGGCCTGAGCGGGGTCGCTTCGGCCGAGGACGCCCGACGATTCTGGGAGGCCGGCGCCGACGGCCTACTGGTCGGCAGCTCGGTCGCGCGCGCGCGCGATCCCACCCGGTTCCTGCGAACCCTCTACCGGCCGCTCCCGGGAGGCGCGCGATGAAGACGTTCGTGAAGTTCTGCGGGCTCAAGGACGAGGGGGCCGTCCGTGAGGTCCCGTCGGGCGGCGCCGCGGGCTTCGTCGTGGAGGTTCCCACGTCCCCGCGCAACCTGAGCCCGGAGGCCGCGGCCGCACTGATCGAGTCGGTCCCGACCGAAGCCGAAGCGTGGGCGGTGGTCGTCGACCCTTCCGCCGAACTGATCCACCGGCTATTCGAGGAGGTCGGCGTGGACCGGATCCAGGTGTACGGCAAGATCCCGTCGGGCCTGGAGTTCCTCGAGGTCCACCACCTCGTACCGTCCATCGCCGTCGGTCCCCCCGGAGGCGGCGTGCCCGAACCCACGGTGCCCCCCGCCGAGGACTACCCGCGCATCCACCTCGACGCCGCCGGCCAGCCCGTCCCCGGAGGAAGCGGCGTGCGTCCCGACTGGGAGGTCTGCGCTCGCATCGTCGACGCGAACCCGGGGCGGAAGTTCGTGCTGGCCGGCGGCCTCTCCGCGGAGAACGCGGCGGACGCGCTCGCCACGGTCCGCCCGTGGGGACTGGACGTCTCGTCCGGGATCGAAAGCGCCCCCGGGGTCAAGGACCTCGGCAAGATGCGCGCGTTCGTCGCGGCGGTCACCGAGTACGAGTCGACCCATGCCTAGACGCTTCGGCCGCTTCGGCGGAGCGTTCGTCCCCGAGACGCTCGTCCCCGCCCTCGAGGAGCTGGAGGCCACGTGGCGGTCCGCCCGCAGGGACCCGGCGTGGCGCGCCGAACTGCATCGGTTGCAGACCACCCTCGCCGGTCGCCCGACTCCGCTCTATCACGCACGACGGCTGAGCCGCCGGGGGCGCGGCGCGCAGATCTGGCTCAAGCGGGAGGACCTCGTGCACGGAGGCGCCCACAAGTTCAACAATGCCCTCGGGCAGGGTCTCCTCGCGGTCCGGATGCGCAAACCCCGTCTGATCGCCGAAACGGGGGCGGGACAGCACGGCGTGGCGACCGCGATGATCGGGGCCGCGCTGGGTCTCGAGACCGAGGTCTACATGGGGGAGGTCGACATGGTGCGGCAGCGGCCGAACGTCGAGCGGATGCGGCTGCTCGGGGCGACGGTCGTCCCGGTGCGGAGCGGCACGCGGACGCTCAAGGACGCGATCAACAGCGCGCTCCGCGACTGGATCGAGAACGTCCGCACGACCCACTACCTGCTCGGCTCGGCGGTCGGACCGCATCCGTTCCCCACGATCGTCGCGGACTTCCAGAGCGTGATCGGGCGGGAGATCCGGCAGCAGTCGGTTCGCTCGTTCGGGCGCCTCCCGAACCTCGCGGTCGCGTGCGTGGGCGGGGGGTCGAACTCGATCGGCACCTTCCATCCCCTCCGGCGCACGAAGGTCGAGCTCCTCGGAGTCGAGGCGGGGGGTCCGCGAGGTTCGAAGAGCGGCGCGGCGTCGCTCACGCGCGGCCGCCCCGGGGTCCTGCACGGCAGCTACTCCTACGTCCTCCAGAACGCGGACGGCCAGGTGGCCGACACCGAGAGCGTCTCGGCCGGCCTCGACTACGCCGGCGTCGGGCCCGAACACGCGTTCCTGAAGGAGTCGGGGCGGGCACGGTACGTTGCGGTCCACGACGAACAGGCGCTCGCGGCGTTCCACTGGCTCGCGAAGGACGAGGGGATCCTCCCCGCACTCGAGCCGGCTCACGCGATCTTCGCCGCGGTGCGGGAAGCCCGCCGCCGGCCCGAACGCGAGCGAATCGTCGTGACCCTCTCCGGCCGGGGCGACAAGGACCTGGAGGTCGTCGCGCGTGCGGCTCGCTGACGCCCTGCGGCGTGCCCGGGACCGGGGCGACCCGATCGTCGCGCCCTACCTCATGGTCGACCGAGGCCGGCGCGCGACGTTTGCGGCGACGGTGGATGCGTTGCGGCAGGGGGGGGCCACCGCGCTGGAGCTCGGCTTCCCGTTCTCGGACCCGATCGCCGACGGGCCGATACTCGAGACGGCTCACGCGGACGCGCTCGATCACGGAACGCGGTGGTCGGACCTGCTCGAGGCCACGCGGACGGCGAGCCGAAGCCTGCCGGTCGCGGTGATGACCTACGCCAATCCGATCGTTCGTCGCGGGATCGAGCCCGCGCTCGCCGGGCTCTCCGAAGCGGGCGCGACCGGACTCATCGTGCCGGACCTCTCCCTCGAGGAGAGCCCTCCCTACCGAGCCGCCGCGCGCCGGCACGGGCTGTCGCTGGTCCTGTTGGCCGCGCCCGGAGTCGGACCGGATCGGGTCCGTCGCATCGCTCGGGCATCGAGCGGGTTTCTCTATCTCGTGGGACATTACGGCACGACGGGGGGCGCGTCCCGGGGAGCGCGCGTCGACCTCCGCCCGATCGTGCGCGCGGCTCGAGCGGCCGCTCCCGGACTTCCGGTGCTGGTCGGCTTCGGGGTCAAGGACCCGTCCAGCGCTCGTCGTGCCCTCGCTTCGGGCGCCGACGGGGTGATCGTGGGCACCGCGCTGGAAGAGCGCCTCCGCCGGAGGGAAAACCCGGTCGGCCTCGCGCACTGGGTCCAGGCGATCGCTCGCGCGTCGCGGTCGCGGTCGCGCCCGAACGGGTCGCGCTAGTCGGAGCCGGACGGCGCCCGCTGGAAGCGAGCGATCGCCGAGCGGTTGATGACCCCGGCCAACCGGTGGGGGTCGGCCGCGTCGGTGACGATGACCGCGTCGATCCCTTCGGCGTCCATCGTCCCGACGGCGTCGAGAAGAGTACCGGACGTCGGGATGCTCGGGAACGAGTCGCGCACGATCGACTTGACCAGCTCGGTCTCCCGTTCGGCGGGCGGCACATCGAGGATGTCCGCGAGGCGAAGCTCCCCGACGAGGCGCTCGCCGTCAAGCACCGGGAGGACCTGCTGGGCGCTGCCGGAGAGCTGGAACATCGCGCGGCTCACGGACGTCGCGGGCGACGTCGTGGCGACGCTGCGCTCGATCGCGGCGGTCACCGGCATGTGGCGCAGGAACTCCGCGAAGTACTCCGTCGTGTGCGCGGGGGACGCGAGCCGGTTGCGGACCTGCTCCTCGTAGAGGTGGTACTTGCCGGCCACGTAGTAGCCGATGAAGATCGCGATCATCGCCGGGACGAGCAACGCCTCGGACCCGGTCATCTCGACGACCATCAGGATGGTCGCGATGGGAGCCTTCGAGACGCTGCCGAAGAACGCCATCATACCGATGATCGTGAACGCGGTGACGTCCCCAGCGGTCGCGACCGCGGGGAAGACCAGATCTACGACGTTCACTGTCGTGAAGCCGATCAGCGCCCCGATCACGATCGCCGAGCCGAACAGTCCCGCGCTGCCCCCCGAACCGACCGTGAGGGCCGTCGCCCCCATCTTCACGAAGATCAGGGTGACCAGGATCAGGAGCACGATCGGTGCTAAGTGACCCTGGTAGAGCAGCCACTGGACGATCCCGTACCCGATGCTGATCCCGCCGACCGCGAGCAGGTGGTTCTCGTAGGGAACGAGATAGTAGAACGCGACGAACACGATGCCCATCACGCCCACCCCGATCGCAGGCCAGCTCCAGTCGGGGACGCGAAGGCGCCGGAAGAAGTCGCGGGTGCCGTAGAAAGTGACCACGTAGAGGATCCCGAGCAGACCGGCGATCGCCCCCAGCAGCGCGAAGACCGGCAACTGCGCGGGGACCCATCCGACCCCCGGCGTCGCGAACTCCGGACCGAACCCGTCGTACGCGCCGAAGATCGAGTACGAGATGACCGACGCCATGATCGACGGCATGATCACCTCGGGCTCGAAGTCGGAGAGGTAGAGCACTTCGCTCGAGAGCAGCGCCGCGCCGAACGGCGCCTTGAAGATCGCTCCGATGCCGGCGCCCACGCCCGCCATCATCGCCACCCGACGTTCCTGGGTCGAGAGCCCGAGCGGGCGCGCGAGGAAGCTGCCCAGGCCGGAGCCGATCTGGGCCGTGGGGCCTTCGCGGCCCCCGCTCCCGCCCGTCCCGAGGGTGATCACCGACGCAAGGAACTTGAGCGGAGGAACTCGGTAGCGGACCACGCCGCGTCCTCGATGGAAGGCGCGAATCGTCTGGTCGGTCCCGTGCCCCTCGATCTCCGGCGCGCCCTTCCATGTCAGGAGGCCCACGGCTAGCCCGCCGGCGACCAGTAGGGCGGGTAACAGAAAGAACCGGGACGGGTCGGTCGACCACGAATAGACCCCGATCGGAGGGGCGCCGTTCACCGGGAGATGGATCCCGATGAGGTCCCCGAGGGCGAAGTTGGTCATCAACGTGAGTGCCGCGAAGAGCGCGATCGCGACCACTCCGGCGATGACGCCGACCGTGATGCCGATCAGTGCCCAGCGGTAGAGGCTCCGCGCGCCACCGAGGCTGGGGTGTCGCAGTAGCTCTTTCACTCGAGCGAGGCCGGTGGCCGGAGGACCTTCTTCCGGCGCGGGCCCCGTCATGCCGGGGCGACCCCTCTCTGCTCGGGCCCGGACCCACTGCCGGAACCGTGAGGAGACTCGTTCGCGCTTCCGTGCTTCGCAATCACGGGACAGACCTCGCACCTGGCGCGAATCGCATGGCCGAGGAGCCGCAGAGGCGGCGGACAGGGGTCGGTGGTACGATACGAGCCGGGGCGCCGATTGGGCATCGGTACAAATAATCATCCCCCGCACACGGCCCTCACTGCCGAGACTCCCGTGGAGCCTCGACGGAGTTCGCCGGTGCCCGGACACTCCCTAGACCCCCCGTCGACGCCCGGGAGCCGCCCGATTTCTACCACTGGGGCATGGGGGACTCGTGCTGGTCGCCGAGCACCTGACCAAGCGCTTCCCGGGCCGACTCCAACCCGCGCTGGACGACGCCGACCTCGAGCTGCGCGACGGGGAGATCCTCGGCCTGGTCGGGCTGAACGGCGCCGGCAAGACGACCACCATCCGAGTGGCTGCGGGTCTCTCGCTTCCGACCTCGGGACGGGTCCTCGTGGACGGACGGGACATCGTCCGTGAGAAGCGCTCGGCATCCCAGCACATCGCCTGGGTACCCGAACTCTTTCCGTTCGACCCGAGCGCCCGGGCGCTCCCCCTTCTCGTCTATTTCGCGGGATTTCACGGCCTGCGCCGTCGCGAGGCGCGAGCCGTCTGTCGTGAGCTGCTCGCGCGGGTCGGGTTGGGAGCCGAGGAACAGGGGCGGGTGCGCGACTTCTCTCAGGGCATGAAGAAGCGGCTCTCGCTCGCGAGCGCGATGATCGCGGACCCCGAGAACCTGTTGCTCGACGAGATCCTCAACGGGCTCGACCCCGAGGGGATCGCGTTCGTGCGGAGGTGGGTGCTCGACCTGCGCCATCGAGGGAAGGCGGTCCTCCTCTCCTCCCACCAGCTCGGCGAGCTCGAGGCGGTCGCCGATCGCGTCACCTTTGTGCACCGGGGAAAGGTGCTCCGCACGATCGACCGGGCGGAGCTCGCGCGGGCCGGCGGAAGGTCGCTTCGGATCACTCTCCGCAACGTCGACGCGGCGGCCCTCGAATACCTCGGGGGAATCGGTCCGATACAACGAGACGGGCCGGTGGTGTGGGTTACCCACCCGACGGTCGAGACTCACGTCCTGGTCGGCGAACTGGTCCGTCGCGGTTACGAGGTGGACGAAGTCCGAGCGGAGTCGACCTCCCTCGAGGCGTATTTTCTCCAGTTGATCGGTGCGGCGAAATGAACCCGTACTGGCACGAGCTACTCTCCCGACTGAAGGGGCGGACGACGATCGCGGTCCTTATCGTCACGGCGCTCACGCTCGCCCTGGGGTTCTCCTCGATCACGTCGGTCACCAGTGACGTTTCGCTCACCGGAGGAGGCTTCGAGTACTACTCGGCGGGCGCCTACCACGTCAGCCTGTGGGTCTACGACATCGCGGGGCTGCCGGTCTCGGGGGTCCGGATCGATCTCACCGTGACACCCCCCCAGAACGAGTCGGTGTTCCCTCCCCCGCCCCCGCCGCCGGCGATCTACAACGAAACCCGGGTCAGCGATGCGGCCGGAGCGGTCGACTTCGTCGTGGCGGCGCCGCACTCGGAGTACACGGTCGACGTTTACACGCACTACAGCCCGATCCCGAAGGCGCAGCTCAACGGCGTCCTGTCCGGGGGGTTCTTCCTCGGACCGAGCCCCGCAGGGGTCGTCACGATACTCGGGCCCCCCGTCAACACGGTCGAGAGCGGGTACTACCTCCTTGAGGATCGTCTCGCCGTCCTCTGGTCGGGCCCGAACGGCACCGTCCCGACCGGCGACAGCGTGCAAGCGTGTGCGGGAGTCTACACCTACGGCGTCGGTCCCGGCGGGCCGGTGAACTGCACCGGTCTCGTGCCGGTCTCCCTTGGACCGTTGACGGGCTTCGTCACTCTCCTCCCGTACCCGTCCTTGCCCCTCCCGCCGCTCTCCATCTACCAGCAGCCGGTGCTGTTCGTCCAGATCGTCAACGCCTCGGGAGCGGTGCTCTATCTCACGGGCCTCTCGACCGCGGAGGGCCCCACGACCTCTCCGGGCTACGTGGTCACGGGTCCGGGACCCGGCCTCCTCTCGGGGATCTCCTTCTTTCTCGGACTGCTGCTGCCGCTCGAGGGTTTCGTCGTCGTCTATTGGAGCTACGCCCGACCGCGCCTGACCGGCACCGTGGACATGGTACTCGTGCGTCCGGTGACCCGACGCGGACTGTTCTTCGTGCGCACGCTCGCCGCGGTCCTTGGCCTCGCGGTCTCCTCGGCCGTGATCGTCCTGGCCCTCGACCTCGGCCTCTACGAGCTGCTCCGACAACCCCTGCCCGGCGCGTTCCTCGCGCCGCTGATCGGTGGTCTCCTGGCCGCCGGGGTGAGCTTTGCCGCGCTCGTGCTCCTGGCGTCGCACCGACTCCGCTCCCCGAGCGCAGTGATCGCCCTCGGCGTCACCCTCCTGCTCGCCCTCTCGCTGTTCTGGAACGAGCTCGTTGGCCTCTTCGAATACGCGACCGGGACCTCGCTCGGTTCGTCGTCCTACACTACCGCGCTCGTCCAATCGCAGCTCCTCGCGCCTCCGCAGCTGCCCTCGTTGGTCGTGGGGCTGCTCACGCTCGCTTCGGGCGCGACGGGCGGAACGCCCTACGCTGCGGCCGGGGTCGGCGCTCCGGTCGTGGCCACGGCCGCCGTCCTGTGGGTCGCGGTGCCGCTGCTGCTCACCTATTGGTGCGTGGTGCGTCGGGACTGAGTCTCTCGGTCGCGGCGGCGACCCGGAGCGCTACGGTCGGATCCGCTCGAGGGAGAGGAATCGAACGGCGGCTTCGGGAGCGACCCCGGCGAGCACGAACTCCTTGCGCACGCCCTGCGCGACACGCACGCCGCCGGCGATCTCCGGCCACGCGGCGCGGTGGGTGGCCGGCACGGCCTGGACGAGATAGCGCGCGTGCGCGTGGTCGGGGTTCCGGGGGTAGGCGCGAAAGTGGGCGCCGTACTTGAACCCCGTCTTGACGACCAGCTTGCGTCCGCGCAGCTCGCGGTAGGCCGCCCGGCGCTCGTCGAAGTGGGGGTCGAGTCGGCGTGCCCGGCGTTCGAGCCGGTCGCGCGGGACGGAGCGCCCGGTCGTGGCGTCCCGCAGCGAAAGCTGTCCGGTGTCGACCAGATACGCGGTCTCGAGCAAGGAGAGTTCGAGCCGGTCTCCCACGCGGCTGCCGTAGGCGAGCGAGCGCCCGAGCTCCTCCACGGCCACCGGGTCGTGCACGGTGACGCGGTCGTTCGAGAGCCATCCCTCGGTGGGTGCCGCGAGCGGGCGGGGCGGGAGCGCCCCGCTCGGCGACGCTCGACGCACCCGATAGTACGTGAGGTCGGATTCCTCGTCGACCAGGGCAAGCAGCAGGAGCTTCTTCGCGCTCTGGGCACGGTCCGCGAGGTCGAAGAGTCGGGCGAGGTCGAACGGCACCCGTTCGCTCAGCGCCTCGACCCAGTAGCGGGACGGGGTCTTGTGGAGGACGCCTCCGCGGGGAAGGACGGAGAACGCGACCGGCGGCGGAGTCGCGCGCACCACGTATCCCCGCTGCCGCAGGTCCCGGTAGACGAGGTAGCGGACGGGGAAGCCCGGGTCGGCGCGGACCGCGCGGCGGAACATCTCCGGCCACGGGATCGCACGCCCGGCCGCCGACGCGAACTCCGCCCGGCCCATCTCCCCGAGATAGACCGACTCGTACCGGTCGAGGTCGAGGCCCCCGCCGGGGGTCGGGGTGCCGTAGTAGCCCTTTCCGTAGATCGCGCTCGAGTCGGCGGGGTCGCTGAACCGTACCGTTCCGTCCGGGTTCGCCTCGCCGCTCACCGACGCGCGCTCCGCAGCTCGGAGAACGTGAGGAGCGGTTCCAGGTGGACCCCCGCCGCGGCGAGGCGCTCCGCCGCGCCCTCTTCCCGGTCGACGATCACGAGCGCCCGGTCGACGAGACCCCCCGCCGCACGGACGATCTCGACCGAACGCACCGAACTCCCACCGGTGGTCGTCACGTCCTCGATCAGGAGGACGCGAGCGCCCGGCGGGATCTCCCCCTCGAACGCCTGGCGCGTTCCGTGCTCCTTGGGCGCCTTGCGCAGGATGGCGTACGGTCGGCGAAGTCGGAGGGCAGTTGCGACGACGAGCGGCACCGCACCGAGCTCCATGCCGGCGAGAATATCCTCCGACCCGGCGCGCGCGGCGAGCGCCCGGGCGAGAAGGTCGAGGCGCGCGGGGTCCGGCCACGCCTTCTTGACGTCGACGTAGACGTCGCTCTTCCCACCCGAGGTCAGCGTGAACTCGCCGAATCGGACCGCTCCGGCGTCCAGGAGCTCCCGCACGATCTCTTCGCGCGTCGGCGCGCCGTCCTCTCGGGTTCCGCTCACCAGGGCACCTTCTTCAGGCCGGCCTTGTAGCCGATCCAGTTAAAGAAGGCGTGGAGCCCCAGGGTGTAGACCAGGAGCCACAGGACGCCCTCCCACGAGACGAACACCGGCACGAAGAGCGACGGGTAGAGCGCGAACCCGAGGGCGATCGGGACGAGCACGAACGGCAGCTGGTCCAACAGCAGCGTCCGCGCCCCGCTCGGCCGACCCAGGCGTCGCTTGACGAACGACCCCAGCGCGTCGCCCGACATCGCACCGAACGTGAGGAGCGCGACGACCGGGACCGCCGCGGCAACGGTCGCGGCGAGTCGCGGCACCAGCGCGAGATTGGGGGGCGCGAGAAGGATCAGCCACGCCTCCAAGAGACCGACCGGCATCGCGACAAAGCCTCCGAACAGGAACCCGGACCAGGTCTTCGACGTCCCCAGGATGCGTCGGGCGTCCCGGGCCCAGGTCCGGCCGAAGTCCATCGGGGGACCCCGTCCGCCGGGGATCGTCGCGATCGCGTTCGCGACGTACGCCGGCAGGAGGACCCAGAGGACGGCGAGGCCCGACGACTCGAGGGGGTCCAGCACGGAGCCCCGCTACGGCTCCCGAACGAACCGCTCGATCGCCTCGGCGACACCCGCGATCTTGCGGGGGTCGGCGTTCTCCTCGGCCTCGTGAATGTGAGACTCCGGGTCCATGCAACCGAAGACGAGGGCCGGGAGCGGCGCGCCCCCGGGCGTCTTGAGGTCGCGCAGCGCGCTCGCGTCGGTTCCCCCGTACTCCCCACGGATCCCCTCGGCCCCGAAGATCGCACGGACGATCCGCTCGAGCTTCACCGCCGCGGGATGGTCGACGGGAAGGGCGTAGCCCGAACGGGAGCGGGCGGGGGGGGCGTCCAGGCGGGCCTCGGGAGCGTGCGCCGCGGCCCAGTTCCGGCCGTACGTCATCGCGGCGCGCAGTCCCTCCTCCAGCTCCATTTCGGGGGTGAGCCGCAGGTCGACCGCGAAGGTAGCGCTGCCCACCGCGCGACCGTCGAGCCACCCCCGGTCGATCGCGGCCCGCAGGAGCTCGAGCGTCACCGGCACCGGATTGTGGCCCCGGTGAGGATAACCGGCGTGCGCCGACTCCCCGACCAGCTGGAAGGCAACCCCTCCCGCAGGAACGGCGAGCGCGGTCGCCCCATCGGGTTCGAGTCGGAACGGTGGCGGCACCAGCGCCCCGAGGCGAGTTCGTAGCGTCTCGACCTCCGCCGCGGGCCCCCCGATGACGAGGGTCACGGCCCGGGCGATTTGGTTGGCCGCATCGTTCTCGGCGTGGGCGGCGAGGAGCCGTATGTGGGCCGGGTCGGGGCCGGGCCCCTGGAGGTCCATTCGCGTCAGCGTGGCCCGCCCGGTGATCACCGGCTCGGGGGCGTGCCCGTCGGGCCAATCCGGCGACAGATACTCCGACTTCCACGTGCGGGCGACCTCATGGAGGCCGACCAGCGCGTGGCCGTACGCGACCGCCTCGGTAAGGGGCACCGGCCCGGCGAACGACGCGTCGAGAAAGATAAGGCCGCTCGAACCCGCGGTCGTCTGGGGGCTCCCGTCCGGGATCAGAGCCACGTCGGCGCGGAGGATCCGCTCCGGGTCGTCCGGGGCGCGCGGCCCGTCATGGCCCTTGATCGCCTCGATGCCGCCCTCCCCACCGGTCTCCTCGTCGCAACACGCGACCAGGCGGACGTTCCTCGGGGAGGGGGCGGAGGCGTTCGCGAGTCGGCGGAGCGCAAGCAACGACGCCACGACCCCGCTCCCCAGGTCGTCCGACGAGCCCCGGCCGTAGAGCCGCCCGTCCCGACGCAGGGTCAGCGTGTGCGGCGGGCTGCGCCACCGCGGCCACTGTTCTTGCGGGACGGGGACCACGTCGTAGTGCGCGAGGATCAGCACCGTCTCGGACGCGCCGACGTCGAGGTCGGCGATCACGTTCGGGCGGTTCTGCCCGTGCCAGTCCCCGGGCACGTCGCCCGCGACGACCGGGTCGTAGACTCGCGTCGCGAGGCCCGCGGCGCGCGCCGCGCGCACGATCGCGTCCGCGGTGCGAAGGTAGTTCGGCTTCTCCCACCGGTGGTGGACCGGGTCCTCCAGGTTCGTGGGCGCGGTCGCTACGAGTTGGGTGAGGAGCCGAAGCGATTCCTCGTCCCCGAGCGGCGCGGCGGCTCGGGCGAGGTCCGGCTCCGCAGCGCCCACGAGACCCCCGTCTCACTTGAGGACGAACGTGACGACCAGGGAGCTCGTCAGCAGGAGCAGGAACGTCGCGGCGACCATGTTCGTGAACATCGAGAGGGTGTCGCCGAGCGAGGTCAAAAGGCGAGCGGTGAACCCGGGGCCGAGCACCTGAACGTCCGGCACCGGCCGCGTCCCGAAGTACGCGTCGGCGGGGGCAAGGTTCGCCTTGGCGCGCTCGAGCACCGCGCTCGCGTCGCGGGTCAGTGCCTCGAGGGAGTACCGTTCTCCGATCGGGTTGATCCCGCCGTCGACCTCGTGCACCACGTGATTGTCGGTGGTCATCACCTCGGCATCGTCGACGACCTTCTCGAGCGCCCGAACGATCGGGTCGCGGAATCCGAGGACCAGGTTGTTCCCGTCGATCAGCACGTAACCGGACGTCCGACCCCCGGCCCGCACGGCGAGCGCGCGGATCCCTTGCGGGCCGATCCCGTGGGTTCCGATGTCGTAGTCTCCCCGGACGGCCACCCCTACTTCGATCGGTCCGGGCGCCGACCTCGCCCGCGCGGCGGCGATGGCGGCCCGCACGTCGGTCACCAACTTCTCGGCGGTCGGGGTCCCGTACGTGATGTCCCCGCGGCCTTCGACGTAGGAGTTGTGCGCGTCGATGAGGGCGAGGCGGATCCCGCCGTCCCGACCCAGCTCCCGGTCGATCCGGTCGCCGACGCTGAACGCGATATCGTCGGTCGGGGCGGGCGCCTGGGTCATCACGACCAGGGCGACGTCGCCGAACAGCTGCGCTCGGGCGAAACTGCCCGCATACGGAGAGACCAGCGGGCTCGCGCGGGAGTCGAGAGCGGGACCGAGCGAGCCCAGGAGCGCGCGGGCGGCGGCTCCCACCTTCTCGACCTCCCGTTCGTTCGGCAGGTCCAGGTCGTGGTCGGACGGAGTGTGGGGAACGAGGACCGTCCCCGCGTCGGGGCCGAGCCGCTGGGAGAGCTTCCGCGGAAGGTCGCTCGCTCCCAGCGCCGCGAACGGTCCGGGGTGGACGGTCGGGAGCGCGATCGTCGCGTTCACCGCACCGCCATGACCGAAGGCCAGCAGGCTGACCCGCAGGTCCGCCGGGAACGCGAACTTGTCGAAGAACGCCTCGAGTGCCCGCGTGGCGCCGGGGTCGCGCGCGCCGACGTGGTCGAGCAGGGGTCGGATGAGCGAGATCCCCGAGCTCTGGAACTCTCGTCGCAGCGGGCGGTCCGCGGCGCGAAGGAGCGCAACGGCGCAGAGAAAGCCGATCGCGAGGAAGAAGGCGGTCGCGACCAGCTCGCGAAGGGAGGGCGGGACCAAGAGGAAGAGACCGAGCAGCGAGAGGAGAGGCTGCAGCGACGCGGCCGGCAGCGAGCGCGAGTGGCTCGCCCGCGACAGACCGAAGAGGCTCATCTCCCGGAACCAGATTGCCGGACCGGCAAGGAACGCTCCGAGAAAGACGACGCTCGGGGTCTGATGCGGCCAGATCGCGAGAGCCCCTCGCCAGACCAGGGCGATCGGAAGTTCCAGCAGGAGGACGGCCAGCGCGAGGAAGCTGCCCCGCCGCAGTTCGAGGCGGCCGCCGAACGCGCGCGCGAGCGGGGTCGTCGCGAACGCCGCGACCAGGGCGGGGAGGAGGAAGACGAGGACGAAGCCCTCCGTGAGCAGGTCGAGCTGCGGCCACCAGAGAACCGTCGCGAGCAGCGCGCTCGCTCCCGCGATGCCCGCAACCGCTACCGGTCCGCTCGGGGCGGAGAAGAGGAAGCTCCCGCGCCGCACCACGGCCGGTCCGGTCTCCGGGGACGTCGGGCCCTCAGCCACCGCGGTCGTGCCGCACCTCCGCCAGGATCGCCCGGAACCCGTCGCCCAGACCTTCCTCCTCCGTGATCGTGCCGGTGACCAGGATCTGCGCGCCGGCGTCCAGGAGCGCCCGGGCCTCGGGTCCGGTCCGTATCCCCCCGCCCACGACCAGGGGGACCGAGAGCACGGATCTCACGGCCCGTACCATATCCGGGGGAACCGGGGCGGGGGCCCCGGAGCCGGCCTCGAGGTAGACCAAGCGCATTCCGAGGAGTTCGGCGGCGAGCGCGAATCCCGCGGCGGTCGCCGGGTCGTTCCGCGCCACGACATCGACCTCGCCCACCTCGCCCACGCGCATCCCCGGGGCGACCACCAGGTAGCCGAGCGGGATCGCCTCGAGCCCCATCTTCCGGACCACGGGAGCGGCCCGGGCGTGCGTCCGGATCACGAGGTCGAGGTTCCGGGAGTTGAGTAGACTCATGAACAGCACCGCGTCCGCCTCGGGCGTGAGGGACGTCGCTCCTTCCGGAAAGATGACGACCGGCGCCATGACGGCCTTCTTCACCGCCGCCGCGGCGCGCCCCATCACCTCGCGCGAGATGCCGGTCGAGCCGCCGAGCAGGATCACGTCGCTCCCGAGGTCGACCGCTCCGCGCGCGATCCGTGCCGCGCTCTCCCCGGGGGACTTGTCCGGGTCGATCAGGGTGAAATGGACCGGTCCTCGGTCCAGGTGCTCGTGCAGGTACTGCTCGACCCGCCCCCCGCGGCGCGCGGCGTTCAACGGAACGCCACCGCCAGGAAGGCGAACAACGCCACCGTCATGGCGACCTTGCTCATCGTCTGCTCCCAGTGAAGGCGCGCGGGCAGAAAAGCGACCGAGAGCACGAAGACCGCATCGGCGGCGAGGACCAGGCCGAGGTACATAATTCCGGCGACGGAGTGAAGGGAAACGAACCAGAACAGCGGCACGAGGCTGAGGGCGACCGCGACCCCGACGACGACGCGGGCGACGGCCCCCGCAGTTCCGAGGCCATGCCGCTGAGGGAGCGTGACGCGCCCGAAATCTCCCCGAACGTCCTCCATGTCCTTGATGACCTCCCGGCTCAGCGTTGCGAAGAACGCCATGAGCGCGAACGGCACGAGGACCAACGCATCGCCGGCCGCGGCGCCCCCGTAGAGAAAGACGAG
>Ga0335074_10001718_pt1 | contig 29559 bp, 17 predicted proteins | sample Lox_Sample_23_FD_206715 | JGI IMG/M metagenome (GOLD analysis project Ga0335074, IMG submission 206715) | Soil microbial communities from Loxahatchee National Wildlife Refuge, Florida, United States - Lox_Sample_2.3 | ecosystem: Environmental > Terrestrial > Soil > Wetlands | place: USA... | reverse complement strand
ATTTGTTCTGCGTTACGAATCGGAAGAGGCAGTTGACGGCCTGCCAGCCGGCGAAGGAGCATTTTTGGTCTGCAGTTTTTGGCTCATCGACAATTACATCTTGCAGGGTCGCTATCCAGAAGCTCGCCGGTTGTTTGACCGCTTGCTCACGCGCTGCAATGACGTTGGCTTGTTGGCAGAGGAATTCGATCCTCTCGACGGCCGAATGTTGGGCAATTTCCCACAAGCCTACAGCCACGTAGGAGTAATTAATTGCGCGCTCAACCTCAGTCGCGAGATTGGTCCAACTGAGCAGCGCGCTACGAAATAAGGTTTGACGGCGATCGACACACTGCCTGACGATCCGTCCGTCGGTGCGGGCACGCAACGCCTCGGTCTCGCCGCGTTGGTCGCCGGGACACTTCTAGATCCACAGTTCCAGCCACATTGAGGCTAATTATCGACGGATCGCGCAATTGCCCCAGGGTGGAATGTTCGGCTGCGGCCACACATTATCGCCCCGGGGGAGGAATTTGCTGCTGCTCCCGCCTTGAGGCCAAGCAACCCATCGCCGACGTTCTGCGATAATAACCACTTGGTATGATGCCCGAACCACTTGGTATGATGCCCGGCCCGCCGTCGGAACCGTATGGACCCCTGACAAGTTTAGCGCTTGAGCGAGCGGCTCAGCCACAATAGGGCGGACTCGCGGCGACAATTAAGAGGCATCGTCCAGAGGGGGTCACGTCAAAGGGTGCGGAAACCCCTTTGCAGACATGAACTCTCTGGGGAGCCAGTGCTTGCCTGATGCCCGGCGCCTCGAGCTTTCGGAGTTTTCAATGACGCCCCCTCACCCGGTCGTTTTCCTGATCGACGTCGACAACACGCTGCTCGACAACGACAGGGTTCAAGAGGACCTAAAAGACCATCTGGAGTGCGCGTATGGCCGCGTCGCTCGCGACCGCTACTGTCGCATCTTGGAAGACCTTTTTGCCGAGCTCGGCTATCGCGACTACCTCGGTGCGTTGCAGCGGTATCGGAGCGAGCATCCGCGTGACGTCGAGCTGCTCGCAATGTCTTCCTTCCTGATCGATTATTGTTTCGCAGATCGTCTGTTTCCCGCTGCCCTCGAAATATTGAAACGGTTGGCCGGCTTTGGTCTTACCGTCATCCTATCGGACGGCGATGTCGTCTTTCAGCCTCACAAAGTTGAGCGCGCCGGTCTTGCCGATGCGGTAGCCGGACGCGTGCTGATCTACATTCATAAGGAAGAAGTCCTAGACGACATCGAACGGCGGTACCCCGCCGAGAGGTACGTTATCGTCGACGATAAGCGGCGCATTTTGGCCGCAGTCAAACAATTCTGGGGCGAGCGCGTAACGACCGTGTTTGCGCGGCAGGGGAGTTATGCGCACGATCCGAATATCGGCGCCTTCCCGGTGACGGACTGGACGATCGATCACATCGCAGACCTGCTCGACGATAACTTGGTGCGATCATGGCTAACGTCGCCAATGCCCGCATCCAGGTTGGAGGCGGCCCGATGAAACCAACGAAGATAATCCATGACCTCGGTCAGAGCTTGTGGCTCGACAATATCACGCGCGACTTGCTCAACAGCGGGACGCTGCAGCGCTACATCGATGAATTATCGGTGACCGGGCTAACCTCGAATCCAACCATCTTCGATCATGCCATCAGGAACAGCCCACACTATGACGCCGACATCGCGCGCAAGGCGCCGCGGGCAACGTCGCCGGAAGATCTGTTCTTCGACCTGGCGCTGGCGGATCTGGCGCGGGCCGCCGATCTGCTTCAGCCGATCTTCGCCCTGACCGACTGGATAGATGGCTGGGTATCGCTGGAAGTCTCGCCGTCTCTTGCCTACGACGCGCAAAGCTCGCTCGCGGCCGCGCGCGATCTTCACCGGCGCGCCGGCAAGCCGAATCTCTTCATCAAAATACCCGGTACCGCGGAGGGGTTGCCGGCAATCGAGGCCGCAATCTTTGCCGGCATTCCGATCAACGTCACGCTGTTGTTCTCCCGCGAGCAATATGTTGCCGCGGCCGAGGCTTATCTGCGCGGCATCGAGCGGCGCATCGAGGCAGGCCTCAATCCCGCCGTCGCATCAGTCGCCTCGATCTTCGTCAGCCGTTGGGATGTCGCCGTGAACGGCAAAGTGCCAGCCGAACTGACCAATCGGCTCGGCATCGCGATCGCTCAGCGCACCTACAAAGCTTATAGCGAATTGCTCGCTTCGGCGCGGTTCCAGCGTCTCGCAAATTCGGGCGGGCGTGCACAACGTTTGCTCTGGGCCAGCACTGGCACCAAAGATCCAAAAGCCTCCGACATCCTTTACGTGAAGGCCCTCGCCGCGCCTTTCACCGTCAACACCATGCCCGACGGCACGCTCAACGCCTTCGCCGACCACGGCGAGGTCGGCGAGATGCTCCGACCAGATGGTGGCGAATGCGAGCAGAATCTCGCCACCTTCGCGAAAGCCGGCATCGACGTCGATGCGCTGGCGGCCCGTCTTCAAAAGGAAGGCGCCGCGTCCTTCGTCACATCGTGGAATGATCTGATGACTTGCATCGAGTCCAAGCGCTCCGCGATGCGCAAGGCGAGTTGATACATGACCGTCGCATCCCGTCGGCACAAAGGCGCGTCGCCACCCGTTGGTGAGCGACCGCGAGGAACGCCACTTCTGCGTAGCCGACCAGCATGGGCGCTACTCGCCCAGCACTATCAGAAACTCAAAGACGTCCACTTGCGGCGGCTCTTCGCCGACGATCATTCTCGCGGTGAGCGGTTCACCGTCGAAGCGGCCGGACTTTATCTCGACTACTCCAAGAACCGCATCACCGACGAAACGATGATGCTGTTGCATCACCTTGCTCGCGAATGTGGCCTCAAGGAGCGCATCGCCGCCATGTTCCTCGGCGACAAAATCAACGTTTCCGAAAACCGCGCAGTGCTGCACATTGCGCTGCGCGCGCCGAGCGATGCATGCATCATGCACAACGGACGAAACGTCGTGCCCGACGTGCACGCCGTTCTCGACCAGATGGCCAATTTTTCCACTCGGCTGCGCGGTGGGGAATGGAAAGGTCATACCGGCAAGCGCATCCGCAATGTCGTCAATATTGGCATCGGCGGTTCCGATCTTGGCCCAGTCATGGCTTACGAAGCGCTGCGGCATTACAGCGACCGCGCGATGACGTTCCGCTTCGTCTCCAATGTCGATGGCACGGATTTCGCCGAAGCGGTGCGCGATCTCGACCCCGGTGAGACATTGTTCATCGTCTCCTCCAAGACTTTTACCACCCTGGAAACGATGACCAACGCGCATACGGCGCGTGCGTGGTTGCTCACGAACTTGAAAGACGAAAGCGCCATTGCCAAGCATTTTGTCGCCGTGTCGACCAATGCACAGGAGGTTGCACGGTTCGGCATTGATACCGCCAACATGTTCGGTTTCTGGGATTGGGTTGGCGGCCGTTACTCGATGGACTCGGCAATTGGCCTTTCGACCATGCTGGCGATCGGTCCAGACAATTTCCGCGCCATGTTGAGCGGCTTCCACGACATCGACGAGCATTTCTGTTCGGCGCCGTTCGAACGCAATCTGCCGGTGCTTATGGGCCTGCTCGGCGTGTGGTACACGGACTTCTTCGGCGCCCAGACCGTCGCCGTACTGCCCTATGAGCAGTATCTCAAGCGCTTTCCTGCGTATCTCCAGCAGCTCGTCATGGAGAGCAACGGCAAGCACATGACGATCGACGGCGTGCGCGTCGACTACGACACCGGTCCGATTTATTGGGGCGAGCCGGGCACTAACGGCCAGCATTCGTTTTATCAGCTGATCCATCAGGGAACGCGCCTCATTCCCTGCGATTTCATCGCATTCGCGCGCGCACTCAATCCGCTGGGCCGGCACCACGACTTGCTGCTTGCCAATGTCTTTGCACAGACTGAGGCGCTGGCCTTCGGCAAGACGGCTGCGCAGGTCAAGGCGGAAGGCACGGCCGACTGGCTGGTGCCGCATCGACTGTTCGAGGGGAATCGTCCCTCGAATACGTTGTTGCTTGATGCGCTGACCCCCGCGGCACTCGGGAAGCTCGTTGCGCTCTACGAGCACATCGTGTTCACGCAAGGCACGATCTGGCAGATCGACTCGTTTGATCAATGGGGTGTCGAATTGGGCAAAGCACTTGCCCAGCGAATCATCCCTGAATTGGAAAGCGCGACGGAGCCGAAGCTTGAGCATGATAGCTCGACGAACGCGCTAATCCGCCGGTATCGCAAGCTCAGGGGAGCCGCCTAATGCCGCGCGGCTATGACCACCCACTCTATATTCTGCCGTTCGACCACCGCGGCTCTTTCCAGACCAAAATGTTCGGCTGGCAGTCGCCGCTGACCGACGCGCAGACGGCGGAAATCGCCGGCGCCAAGAAGGTGGTCTACGACGGCTTCCTGGCGGCGCTCGCGGGCGGCTTGGCGAAGGAAAAGGCCGGTATCCTTGTCGATGAGCAATTTGGCGCCGCTATCCTGGGCGACGCTGCGTCCATGAATATCGTCACCGCTTGCCCGGCCGAGAAAAGCGGACAGGCAGAATTCGACTTTGAATATGGCGAGGATTTCGCCGCTCACATTGAAGCGTTCGACCCGACCTTCTGCAAAGTGCTTGTTCGCTACAATCCACAAGGCGATCGAGCGTCGAATGAACGGCAAGCGGCTCGCTTAAAACGCCTGTCCGATTTTCTCGCCGCACGTGGCCGCAGCCGCTTCATGTTCGAATTGCTGGTTCCGCCGGAGAAGACGCAGCTCGACAGACTTGGGGGCGACAAAACAGCCTATGATCTCCAATTGCGACCCCGCCTCATGGTCGAAACTATTCAGGAACTCCAGGCGAGCGGCGTCGATCCGGATTTGTGGAAAGTTGAAGGGCTGGACCGGCGCGAGGATTGCGAACGCATTGTCGCGGCGGCCCGCTGCGGCGGACGCAATAATGTCGGCTGCATCGTTCTTGGTCGTGGCGAGGACGATCGCAAAGTACGCGAATGGCTCCGGATCGCGGCCGATGTCCCGGGTTTCGTCGGATTTGCAATCGGGCGCACGGTTTTCTGGGAACCGCTGGTCGCCTGGCGGAGCAAACAAGCGACGCGCGGTCAGACCGTTGCCGAGATCGCCCGACGCTATTTGCAATTTGTAGATTTGTTCGAACGGAAAGACGCAACGCTAGCTCCCGTCGCTTCCTCGAAGATCCGACCGGAACATCGTTCCTCGATGAGGGGCTAGGACCATGCAACTAGGAATGATCGGGCTCGGCCGAATGGGAGCCAACATGGTTCGGCGCCTGCTCAAAGGCGGTCACGATTGCGTTGTCTTTGACCGTTCGGCCGACGCGGTCGCAGAACTGGTCAAGGACAAAGCCCTAGGCACATCGTCGTTGGCGGAGTTTGTCGACGCGCTTAGCAAGCCGCGCGTGCTCTGGTTAATGGTGCCGGTCGGCGTCGTCGATGACACTATCGCCGATTTGCTGGGTCATCTTGACCGCGGCGACATCCTGATTGACGGCGGAAATTCCTACTACGTCGACGACATAAGGCGCGCGAAGCAGCTGAGCGCCAAGGGCTTTCACTATGTTGATGTGGGCACCAGCGGCGGCGTGTGGGGCCTCGAGCGCGGCTATTGCATGATGATCGGCGGCGAAAACCGGGTCGTGGAGCATCTCGATCCGATCTTTGCCACGTTGGCGCCGGGACGCGGCGATATTTCGCGCACGCCCGGACGCGACAGGGCCGGTGGAGCGGCCGAACAGGGCTATCTGCATTGCGGTCCCAACGGCGCGGGCCATTTCGTGAAAATGGTCCACAACGGAATCGAATACGGCGTGATGGCCGCCTACGCGGAAGGTTTTGCGGTTCTCAAGGCTGCCAATATCGGCAAGCGGCCCGGCGCCGTCGATGCGGAAACCACGCCGCTGCGCGATCCTGAGCACTATAAATACGATCTAAACCTGCCCGACATTGCCGAAGTCTGGCGCCGCGGCAGCGTGATCGCCTCGTGGCTGCTCGATCTTTCCGCCACCGCACTATTGCAGGATCCCGCATTAAAGAATTTCGCCGGACGCGTGTCAGACTCCGGCGAGGGCCGCTGGACGATCAAGGCCGCCATAGATGAAGGCGTGCCGGCCCATGTCCTCTCGTCGGCGCTTTACGAGCGCTTCAGCTCGCGCGGCGAGGCTGACTTCGCCGACAAGCTCCTTTCGGCCATGCGCTACGAGTTCGGCGGCCATCTGGAAAAGCCGGCGGCGAAGCGCGCCGGGTGATAATTGGAGTGAAACGAGGATGCAGCAGGCAAAGCTGAAGGGCATGACCAGCGCCGAGCTCGATACGCTCGCGATCAACACAATTCGTACGCTGTCCATCGATGCGGTCCAGCAAGCGAAGTCCGGCCATCCCGGCGCGCCCATGGCGCTGGCGCCGCTAGTTTACGTGTTGTGGAACGAAGTCATGCGGTTCGACCCGCAGGACCCGATCTGGCCCAACCGAGATCGCTTTGTGCTGTCGAATGGGCACGCCTCGATGCTGCTGTGGTCGGTACTGTATTTAACCGGCACGCGCGCGGTGAATGCGGACTATGAGCAGCTTGGCTATCCCGCCGTCACGCTCGACGACATTAAACATTTCCGCCAACTCGGCAGCAAAGCACCGGGCCATCCGGAATATCATTTGGTGTCCGGCGTCGAGGCAACAACTGGCCCGCTCGGTCAAGGGATCGCCAACAGCGTCGGCATGGCCATCGGGCGAAAATGGCTCGCCGCCCGCTACAACAAACCAGGCTTCGATCTCTTCGACTACAACATTTATGCCGTTTGCGGCGACGGCGACCTGATGGAAGGCATCGGCTCCGAGGCCGCCTCGCTCGCCGGCCATCTCGGCCTCGATGACCTTTGCTGGATTTACGACAATAATCACATCACCATCGAAGGCAAGACCCGCATCACCTTCACCGAAGATGTCGCGACACGCTTCCTCGCCTATCAATGGAATGTGCTGCGCGTTGGCGACGCCAACGATCTGCAGCGGATCGACGACGCGATCGCGGTCTTCCACAAGACCGAAGGCCGCCCGACGATGATTATTCTCGACAGTCACATCGGCTACGGCTCTCCCCACAAGGTAGACACCGCCGATGCCCACGGCGAACCTCTAGGCGAAGACGAGGTTCGGCTGGTCGAGCGAGCTTATGGCTGGCCTGAGAATGCAAAATTCCTCGTGCCCGACGGCATCACGGAACACTTCGCCGAGGGCATCGGACAGCGCGGCGCCAAGGCGCGGCGCGGCTGGGAAGAGCTCTTTGCAGTGTACCACAAGCAATTCCCGGAACTCGCGACCGAAATCGATCAGATGCAGCGGCGCGAATTGCCCGCCGGCTGGGACGGCAACCTACCGACCTTCGCACCCGATCCGATAGGCATCGCCGGACGCGACGCCTCGGGTCAGGTGCTCAATGTACTCGCGCAGAACATTCCGTGGCTGATCGGAGGTTCGGCGGACCTCGGTCCTTCGAACAGGACAAGACTCAAATTCACCGGCGCCGGCGATTTTGAGCCGGAGACTCCGACCGGGCGCAATCTGCATTTCGGCATTCGCGAGCATGCGATGGCCGCGATCGTCAACGGTCTGTCGCTTTCCAAACTTCGGGCGTTCGGTGCGACGTTCATGATCTTCAGTGATTACGCCCGGCCGGCCATTCGGCTCTCCGCACTGATGGAGCTTCCGACCATCTTTGTCGTTACCCACGATGCCATGGGCGATGGCGAAGATGGACCGACGCATCAGCCGGTGGAGCAGCTGGTTTCTCTGCGCGCCATTCCCGGCCTGGTTGTGTTGCGCCCCGCCGACGCCAACGAGGTTGTCGAGGCCTATCGCTACATTATGCAGCTCCGCCACGCACCGGCGGTGATCGTGCTGTCGCGTCAGCCGCTTCCGACTTTCGATCGTAGCAAATACGAGTCGGCGGCCGAGCTCGCGCGCGGCGCCTATGTCATGGCCGACGCGGCCGGGGGCCCGCCAGAGGTCATCCTGATTGCGACAGGAAGCGAAGTATCTCTCGTGGTCCAAGCCCATGAAGAATTGGCATCCCGCGGTGTCCGCTCGCGTGTTGTCTCCATGCCCTCCTGGGATATTTTCGAGCAGCAACCGCAATCCTATCGCGACGAAGTACTGCCGCCCGCGGTCAAGGCCCGTATCGCAGTCGAGCAAGGCTCAGTTCTGGGATGGGACCGCTATGTTGGCGCCGGCGGCCGCATTATCGGCATGAAAACCTTCGGCGCCTCCGCGCCGCTCAAAGAATTGCAACGCAAGTTTGGATTTGAGCCTGAGCGTGTTGTGGATGTTGCATTGGAGTCGCTCGGACGCAAATGACCACGCCGTCGCTGCGCCGCCGGTGACGAGCGCGGCCCGGAACAGAGACCAGAAAAAAACGAAGATGCTCGGTATGCACGATCAGGTCATCGAAATTGAGAAATCGCCGGAAGGTGCCAGGACGCAGCACGCCGTAAGCGCCCCACCCGCGCCGCCATGCGCGATGGTGATTTTTGGAGCGGCTGGTGACCTCACCCAGCGCCTGGTCGTGCCGGCGCTCTATAATCTCGCTCAGGCGGACGAACTTTCCAACCAATTTCAGCTCATCGGCGTCGATCTTGCCGCCAAGACCGGCGAGCAATGGCGCGACGGCCTTACGGCAGCGATGAAGGAGTTCACCTCGCGTGACGGAGAGTTTCACATCGATGAGATTGACCAGGCCGTCTGGCAGTGGCTCACCGATCGGATGAGTTATGTGCAAGGCGACCTCAATGATCCGGGTACCTACGTGCGCTTGCGCGATCACTTGGCGGGACTGGACAAGACGACCGGCACAGCCGGCAATTACCTCTTTTATCTTGCCGTTTCCGATCGGTTCTTTGCCCCCGCGGTTGCCGGGCTTGGCGCCGCCGGCCTCGCGGCTGAGAAGGACGGCCAATGGCGCCGGGTCGTGATCGAAAAGCCGTTCGGCCACGATCTCATCTCAGCCAGGGTGCTCAATGCCGATATCCTGAAATCGCTGCAGGAGCATCAGATCTATCGAATGGATCATTTTCTCGGCAAGGAAACGGTCCAGAACATTATGGCGTTGCGCTTCGCCAACGGCTTGTTTGAACCACTGTGGAATCGGCAGCACGTCGATCACGTTCAGATTACGGTCGCGGAGACCGTCGGGGTCGAGCACCGCGGAAAATTCTATGAGAAGACCGGAGCGCTGCGCGACATGGTGCCCAACCATGTGCTGCAGCTTTTAGCGATGACCGCGATGGAGCCGCCAATCTCCTTCGATGCCGACGCGGTCCGCGCCAAGAAGACGGAAGTGCTGCAGGCGATAAAACCGATTTGCCCGGGCCAGGTGCTAAGCGACGCCGTTCGCGGTCAGCACGACGGCGGCACGGTCCTAGGCCGGAAAGTGCTGCCGTACCGCCGGGAGCCGGACGTTTCGCCGCGGTCAACGACGGAAACCTTCGTCGCCTGGAAGCTGACCATCGACAACTGGCGCTGGGCTGGGGTGCCGTTTTATGTGCGCACCGGCAAGCGCATGGAACGCCGCTGTACCGAAATCGCGATCCGCTTTCATCAGGCGCCTTATTCGCTGTTTCGCGGGACGCATGTGGCGCAGATGCATCCCAATTGGATGATCCTACGCATCCAGCCAGATGAGGGAATTTCGCTCGAGTTTGCGGCCAAACGCCCCGGCCCCTTTGTCAAGCTGAATACAGTCAGCATGGATTTCGCCTACAAGACTCATTTCAAGATCGCTTCCAGCACCGGTTACGAGACGTTGCTCTACGACTCCATGATCGGCGACGCGACCCTGTTCCAGCGCGCCGACACGGTCGAAGCGGGATGGCAGGCGGTGCAGCCCATCCTTGATGCCTGGGGGAACAATACGCCGTGCGACTTTCCCAATTACGCCGCGGGCGGAGACGGCCCCGCGGCGGCTCACGATCTGCTCGCTCGCGACGAGCGCGCATGGCGGCCGCTGGATTAGATGGCGTGGGAGGGCCCAATGGTAGAGAAGCGGAAGATTTCTCTGGTGCTGGCGGACGTAGACGGCACGCTCGTCACTGAGGAAAAGGTGTTGACGCGGCGAGCTCAAAAGGCCGTACGGGCGCTACAAGAAGCTGGAATCCGCTTCGCCGTTACCAGCGGCCGGCCGCCGCGCGGAATGTCCATGCTGTTTGATGCGCTCGAGATCGATACCCCGATCGCCGGGTTCAATGGCGGGCTTTTCACCAAACCGAACCTCACCATCATCGAGGAAAGGACGGTGCCGGCCGACGTGGCGCACAAGGCAATTGATCTCATTCGTCAACAGGGGCTCGACGCCTGGGTCTATCGCGGCAATGACTGGTTGATCACCAAGGCTGACGCCCCGCACGTGACGCGCGAAGCCTGGACGGTCAAATTCGAGCCCAAGGTCGTCGCAGACGTTGCTGAAGATTTGCGACAAGTGGCCAAAATCGTCGGCGTGAGCGATGACTATGGGAAGGTGAAACGTTGCGAAACTGCCGCGCAAACGGCGTTCGGATCGCGCGCAACCGCGACCCGATCGCAGCCCTACTACCTCGATGTCACAAACAAGGACGCTAATAAGGGCGGCGTCGTCGAATATCTATCGCAGCACATCGGTGTGCCGCCGAAACAAATCGCGACCATCGGCGATCAGACAAATGATGCGTTGATGTTCGAGCGATCGGGCTTGAGCATCGCGATGGGCAACGCCTCCGATGAAGTAAAGGCGCGCGCCGGCGCGGCGACCGATTCTTATAACGACGGAGGCTTCGCCAAAGCGATGGAGCGCTTCATCCTCGGTGCCGCGGACTGACCCAATGGCAGAGATCGGACGCATCGAAATACTGACAGACGCGCCCGCGCTCGCGCGGCATGTGGCGGAATGGCTGACGGCGGAGGCTCTGGCGACAAACGGCTCCTTTCGCGTCTCGCTCTCCGGCGGATCGACTCCGAAAGCGTTTTACGCGCTCCTCGCCTCGGACGAATTCTGCGACCGTTTCCCATGGCAGCGCGTATTCTGGTACTGGGGAGATGAGCGCTTCGTCCCCTACGATCATCCCGATAGCAATTACCGGATGACGCGCGAAGCGATGCTCTCCAAAGTGCCGGTGCCGGCGGAGAACATTCACCCCATCCCAACCAACGGTCGACCCGACGACGCCGCGCAGCGCTATGAACGTACGCTGCAAAGAGCCTACGGCGCTGCCACCTTCGATCCCGCGCGGCCGCTGTTTGACGTGACGCTACTCGGCCTTGGAGCGGACGGCCACACGGCGTCGTTGCTTCCCGACGATCCGGTCCTGCAGGAGCGCAAACGCTGGGTTGCCGCGGTATCGCACGGACGTCCTGAGATCCGGATCACCATGACCTATCCGGCAATCGATAGCAGCCGCCGCGTCGCGTTTTTGGTTGCCGGTCAGGAAAAGGCTGCGATCTTCAATGCGATCCGCGCGGGCGGCAGTCGCGTACCGGCAGCTCGAGTACGGCCCTTTGGTGAGCTCTATTGGTTCGTCGATCGAGCCGCAGCTGACGAAGAGCAAATTGTCCGCCATACAGAATTGCGCGCGTCATGACGTCGCAACGTGTTTCGACACCCGAAGCGAGTAACGTTCGAGCTTGCGCGCCGGCGCCATCGATTTTGATCGCGCCGTCGATTCTGTCCGCCGATTTCGCTCGCTTGGGCGAGGAGGTGCGTGCCGTCGACACTGCCGGCGCCGACTGGATTCATATCGACGTGATGGACGGCCGGTTCGTACCGAACATCACTATCGGGCCAATCGTGGTGGAGGCGATCTGGCGCTCGACCACAAAGCCCCTCAACGTGCGTTTGATGATCGTCGAACCTGAACGATACCTTGAAGACTTCGCCAAGGCGGGTGCCGACCATCTCGTCGTTCAGGCCGGACCCAACTCTACGATCCATCTTCATCGCACGCTGAGCCAGATCCGCGAACTCGGAAAGAAAGCCGGCGCGGTCGATCCGGCCACTCCGCCGGAATTCATCGAATACGTGCTGCACCTCTGCGATGTTATTCTCGTCATGACGGTAAACCCCGGCTTTGGTGGTCAAGCTTTCCTGCCCGAGATGTTGCCGAAAATCGGGCGGCTGCGCGCGATCTGCGCCGAGCGCGATCTGCATCCGATCATCGAAGTCGACGGCGGCGAGAATCCGACGACAGCCGGACGGGTGGCCGCCGCGGGAGCAACGGCGATCGTCGCCGGTTCCGCGATCTTCGGCAGCGCGAATTACGCCGCGGCGATCGCTGCTATTCGTACAAACGCCACAGTGGCGGTGGTCCAGTCGTGACCGGCGCGCAATCCGAACAGCCGGTCGACCGCAACGCCCTCAAGCGAGCCGCTGCGGAGGCGGCGGTCAAACTCGTCGAGAACGACATGGTTATCGGGCTCGGCAGCGGCTCCACGGCGGCTTTCGCCATTGAGGCGCTCGCCCGACGTCACCGCCAAGGACTGCGCTTTGTCAGCATCCCGACATCGCACCAAACCGCGGCGCGAGTCGAGGCAGCAGGCATTCCGCTCACCTCGTTCCGCGACCATCGCCAGATCGATCTCACCATCGACGGCGCCGATGAGGTGGAGCGCGGCACGCTCAACCTCATCAAAGGACGTGGCGGCGCTCTGCTCCATGAAAAGATCGTCGCCGCCGCTACGCGGCGACTCGCCATAATCGTTGACTCGACCAAATTGGTGGATCAGCTCGGCACTTATGCGCCGGTTCCTGTTGAGGTGGTCGCTTTTGGGCTGGAAGCAACCCAGGGGGCGCTCGAGGTACTCGGCGCAAGCGCGCGAATTCGCCTGTCGGCGCCGGGTCAACCCTTCGTTACCGACAGCGGCAGCCGCATTCTCGATTGCAAATTCGATCGCATCGCCGACCCGGCGCGACTGGAGGAGAGGATCCGGCACATCGTAGGAGTCGTCGACAGCGGCCTCTTCATCGGCCGCGCGGATCCGGTCTTTGTTGCCGACGCCTCCGGAGTCCATCAGCTCAACAGCGCACGCTCGCACCGAGGCCATCCCCCGATTCTGGTGATGATGGGCGTATCGGGTTCCGGAAAGACGACAGTTGCGAAAGAACTCGCTGGGCGTCTGGGCTGGGCCTTCGAAGAAGGCGACTCGCTACATCCGGCATTTAACATCGCTAAGATGCATGCCGGTATTCCGCTGACTGATGAAGACCGCCTGCCCTGGCTCGAGCGCGTCGCGGCATGGATAGATGCACAGCGCGCCAAAAAGCAACCGGGCATCATCACCTGTTCCGCACTCAAGCACTCCTATCGCCGAATTATCATCGGCGACCGGCCGGAGGTCCGGCTCGTCTATCTCCGCGGTGGTAAAGACGTCATCGCCGAACATCTAGCGGGCCGCCAGGGCCACTTCATGCCGGCGAGCCTGCTATGGACCCAGATCGATACCCTCGAAGAGCCTGACCCAAGCGAGGATCCCCTCATTGTCGATGAAGGTGCGCCTCCGGGGCGAAACCCCAGTCAAATCGCTGAGGAGATCATTCATTTGCTCGGTGCTTCCGCTGCCGTCACGCCCGACGTGGCGCCCACGCGCTTTGAGAGGTCGGACGTGCATTAAGGGAATTATGCGTAGATCGAAGCTCTTGCCGTGGCGCAGTCTATACGTGACCCTCAACCGACACGAGAGAACTGCAGTTCGAGCTCTGCTATTGGGGGGCAAAGCCGAAATGCCGTTGACGTAAGCGCATGTCGGATAATGACCGATGTTGTTGAAAAAGGCCAAAATGAACCGGTCGAAATTTTTGCCTGTGTGCCCGTTGAAGCCGGCTTTTCGTAATCCAAAGCATCGCAGAGACCTTGCGAAGGCTGCTGATTGAAAATTGGACCGATTATATGTCCCCCTACTTCATTTTCAGACGACCGCACCGGTGCCTCTTAAAAAATCTGTTCGACCCCCCGAAAAACCTTTTTCAACAGCATCGACCCTAAGCGGTCCTCGCTGTGACTTTCACTTTGCACCGCAACAAGGGGTATGGGGCTTACTCGATCATCTTGCCGCCGACTGATCTGGACTTGTTCGCGAGCGGTTTCGCCTCGACCGGCAGCGTGAAACAGAACACCGCGCCGCGCGGTTCGTTCGGCGCCGCCCAGAACCTACCGCCATGCGCTTCGACGATTGAGCGGCAAATGGAAAGGCCCATCCCCAAACCCGTCGTTTTTGTCGTATAGAAGGCCTTAAAGACTTGCTGGGAGCTGCCTTGAGGCAAGCCCGGGCCCGAATCCTGTACCGCAACGTGGACGCCACTGGAATCAGTCTTGGTGCTGATCAGCATGTCTCGGGGCCCGTCGTTTATTTGGCCCATCGCCTCGACGGCGTTGACGATCAAGTTCAAAATCACCTGTTGCAGTTGCACCCGATGGCCATGAACGACCGGTAGATCCTTCGCCAGCTCCGTCTGCACTACAACGTGGTTTTTCGACACTTCACTCCGGGTCAGCGCGATCACCTCCGTAATCGCTTGGTTGATGTCCAGATCTCTGCTCTCCGACGGCGCGTTTTTCACGAGATCGCGAATCCCGTTAAAAATATCGGCGGCCCGCTTACTGTCGCTAATAATACGATCGATCGACTGCTTGGCCCTTTTCAGATTCGGCGGATCACGGGTAAGCCAGCGCGCCGCGGTTTCTGCATTCATCCGCGTGGCAGCGACCGGATGGCCTACTTCGTGGGCAATGGAGGCCGTCAGTTGGCCCATTGTCGCGACGCGATTGGCATGCGCCAACTCCATCTGTATTTCGCGAAAGCGCCGTTCGCTTTCGCGCATGGCCGCCTCGGCCCGCTTGCGGTCGGTCAGGTCGAGCATGAAGCTCACCCCCTGATGTCGGAGTTCGTCGAAGGTCGCCCCACCGACAAGCACGGGCACGCGGCTGTCGTCCTTCCGACGACACTCCATCTCGAGCGGCCTGGAGGCTCCGGTCGAAGCAAGCTCTGCCAAGACACGTTCGACGGCGCCGCCCCATTCAGGAATGGTCAGGGAGGTCCACCGCAGGCGCCCGGAGATGATATCGTCGCGGCTATATCCCACAATGCCGAGAAACGCGTCGTTGGCCTCCATGATGCGACCGTCAATATCGAAAATGGATATCCCGATGATATTGGAATCGACGAGGCATCGAACCTTTGCCTCCCGTTCTCGAAGATCGCTATAGAGACGAGTGTTCTCCAGCGAGATCGTCGCTTGTGCCGCCAGAATTTCAAGGACTTCGATCCGAGCTGGCGTGAACACGTGTGACGTCTGCGCGTTTTCGAGCAGGAGAATGCCGGTCAACTCTCCCTGTTTGATCAGCGGGAGGCATAGGATCGACTTCGATTGTCGGTCGCGCAGATAGTCGTCGCCGGAGAACAAGCTTGGCTTGGAGGCATCATCGAGGATCACGCTTTCTCGCGTGCGGATGACATAGCGGACGACGGATTCAGGACAGGCGATCGGGGTAATTGGCTCCTGGCGCAGCTTGACTTCGATCCGGTCGCCGGTCGCGAGCGCCTCTGCTCGAATCAGATATTCCCTATCTGCCGCCAGTATCAAAAGCCCGCGATCCGCGCCCGCGTTCTCGATCGCGATGGTCATCAGCCGCTCGATCAGCTTCGGCAACTCGATCTCACCGGACACAGCTTGTGACGCCTTAACGACGCTCGCTACGTCCAGATGTTGGACCGCGGAGCCAATGAACGCGGCAGAACGCTGATCCTCCACACCAGCCAAATGCGGATAAAGCCCCTCGAGTTGCCGCACCTTGCCGTGGGCGCCCCAGCGGAGATAGCAGTCCCGGGCGTCTCGCAAGTAAAAGTGCGCAATTTTACTAAGACCCCGTCCTGAATAAAACTGCGCCGCACATTCGTTGGCTACCGCCTCACAATGTGCAAAACCGTTATTGTGTGCCGAACGGATCGCCGCTTCGTAGAAATGTTCAGCGTCAGGAATTCGGCCTTCGATGCGCGCGATTTGCGCGCTGACGAGCGCGGTTTTGGTTTCGAAATTTGCTGGACAATGCAGTGCCCATATCTCGAGTTGATGGTGATGGTCGTTAAGGGCGTCATAATGCTCCTGTCGCTCTTCGGCAGAAGCTGAATCCCATGCGGCAGCATGCGCCAAAGCGGCATAGAAGCGAAAATCGCCCGTTTCCACCTGCGATGCAGCCGGCCAAAGCAACTGATGCGCTTTTCGAGACGCCTCGACAGCCGAGGCGTAGTCTCCAGCGAAAAATCTGGCCTGCAACTTTCGAGTCCAATAGAAAAATTCGGCGAGAGCCAGAACCGGATTACTCGCGAGACGGTGTTCGGTGTCTGATTCGTTATAGTCGTGGGCGTCGAAGCATCCAAAGGTCGAAGTCAGGCCGCGAAGCGTACGTATGAAACCTAACTGCGCCCCACAATTCTCGGCCACCAGCCCAAAACCGGCTTTCTTGACGAAATTGAGACCCTTCTCCGCCTCCAATTGCACCTCGGAAAGGTGGTCGCCCACGACCAAATAATTGGTGATTAATTCATGCCAGCTATAAGCGGAGAATGTAAGGTCCCCTGTTCGATATGCGATATCGAACGCACGCTGGACCAGCTCCCGCCCCTTCGCGGCGTGCTTAGCCCAAGGCGTTAGCGTGCCAAATGAGATGTAGGTTCTTGCCTGGTAGCGAGTCAGGTTCCGCTTTTCGACGAGATCGTAGCCCAGCCGGCCGAATCGGAATCCATCTTTGTAATTATTGAAGCGCGGCCCAGCGAACATTCCAAACCAGACATAGCCGAAACAAGACGCATCGCAGTTACCGTGCTCCAGGCAAAGACTCACCATCCGTAAAACTACCAGCGTGGATAGATTCTCATCAAAGAACATGGCCGGATGGACAATTTCGGTGAACACATCGAGCATGTCGAGGACATCGGGATCATCGAGCATCGGCAAATCTATGAGCTCCTCGATCTGACGATTGCCGACCAGCGACCAGATACGGTTGTACTCCTGCATGACGTCGTCGCGCGCCGGATGCTGCGACCAATGCATGCCGTTGCGGCGAAGGTAATCGAGAAACACTTCGATAGCGCGGTCGCTACGATCCACGGTCGTATAAAGGGTGATCTGTAATCTCGTCACGACCGCAAAGTCGTGGCGGCTTTCGGCACGCTGCGCCAACATGGTCAGGCGGCCTTCGGCTGCCACCACGTCTGCAGTATGCAGTTCGCACTCGGCTATAAGGCACTCAATCGAGAAGACGAGATCGTAGTTGCGAATCCAGATCTCGTCCGTCAACAGGCGGCGTCCCGCGTGGAGATATTTAAGTGCCGACGCGTACGCCGTAGACATTTTTGCGCGCCTGCCCGCGATGAGATTCAATTCCGCAATGCGTTCACGCTCAGCAATCGACGTGATCAGATTAGCGCCACGGTTGAGCTGGTTGACGATCTCGAAAATGCCTTCCTCAAGTTTGTCTGGAGATGTGTGCGAGGCCATTAACATACCGATTCGCAGATGCGCCTCTGCCCGCAATTCTTGAGGGATTAGAGAGTATGCTGCTTCTTGCACACGGTCATGGAGGAACATGTAAGAATCTTCTAACCGGAAGATGAGGCCCGTTCGGACTGCTTCCCAAAGCTGTCCATGCATCTCTTCGCTCGAGTCTTGGTAAACCGTGCCCAGGATTGCGAAGTCGGCACTGTTTCCGATGCACGCCAGCTGCTGTAGTGCTCTCTGCGTTTCGGTAGGCAGGCGATTCAACTTGCCCACCATAAGGTCCACGACATTGTCGGTGTAACCCTTGGCGTAAATGCGGGTCAGGTCCCAACACCATTGCCTTTCGACATGATCAAAGATGAGTAATCCCTCTTCGAAGAGAGCGGATATAAATTGAATCGCGAAAAACGGATTGCCGGCAGTCCTCTCCTCGACCAATCCCGCCAACAGGCCAGCATGTCCCGGTTCACAATGAAGCGAATCTGCAATTAATTGCTCCAGGTCGTACCGCGTCAGAGGCGCGAGTACGATGTCCTGCACTATCGCCCCGGCTTGGCGCATGGCTTGCAGCTTGCGCATCAGCGGATGTGTGGGGGCCACTTCGTTGTCACGGTAGGCGCCAATCAACATCAGATCTTTCACGTCCGGATGAGTCAGTAGGTCCTCCATCAGATCCAACGTGGCCGCGTCGAGCCATTGCAGATCATCGAGGAAGAGGGCGAGGGGACGCTCCCGGGTGAATGTGCTGATTAATTGACGGAATACCAGCTGGAAGCGGCTCTGCGCATCCCGTGGCGGAAGTTCCGGAACAGGCTGCTGCTCGCCAATGATGAGCTTCAAGTTTGGAACGAGATCCACCATGAGTTGGCCATTCGGACCGAGCGCCTCGCGGATTGCATCGCGCCAACGATCCAGTTCTTCTTCATTACTCGCCAGGATTGGACGGATGAGGCTCTGAAGGGCCTGCGCGAGAGTCGCATAAGGGACATCTCGCTTGTACTGGTCGAACTTGCCTGATGCAAAAAGGCCTCGGGGCGGGACGAGCGGTTTATGGAGTTCATTGACAACGGAGGATTTGCCGACACCTGAGTAGCCGGAAACAAGAACCAGCTCCGGTCTGCCTCCGCCTGCGACACGGTCGAAGGACGCTAGCAGCGTATTGATTTCGGATGCTCGCCCGTACAATTTCTCGGGAATGAGCAGCCGGTCCGGCTTGTCGTGCGCGCCCAGCGGAAATGGATTAATGCGACCGAACGACTGCCACTCGCTCAGGCACCGACGCAGGTCGGCCTCGATACCCGTGGCGGTCTGATAACGCTCCTCTGCAGTCTTCGCGAGAAGCTTCATCACGATCAACGAAACCACCTCGGGAATCGCGCTCGCCCGTTCGCTAGGTGCGGCAGCTCGCCTCGCAATGTGGCAGTGTACCCATTCCATCGGATCTGAAGCCGTAAAGGGAAGGCTCCCGGTCAGCATTTCGTAAAATGTCACACCGAGCGAATAGAGGTCGCTCCGCGAATCGATCGAGCGATTCATGCGTCCGGTTCGCTCGGGCGCCATATAGGCCAGCGTCCCGGCGATGACCTCGGGAGGATCGGGTGGCTGCCGTTCTCGCGGAAGGCGCGACGCTATTCCAAATCCAGTGAGCCGTATCTCTTCTCCACCTGCGCCATTCACGAGAACATTGGCAGGCTTGATGTCTTTGTGGATGAGGCCGCGCTGGTGCACCTTGCCGACAGCAGCCGCAACGCCGACGGCGATGCGCAGGAAACTCTCCACATCCATCGGCTTGCCGAGGAGCCCGCTGAGCAACTCGCCGCCCGGGTCCTCAAGCACCAGAACGGTCCGGCCGCGTTCCCGCACAAGCGCAAGCGGCTGCACGGCCCACTTGCGATCGAGTTCATCCTTCAAGGAGTATTCATGAGTCAGGCGGTCGAGGGTGGCAGGTCTTGGTTGTTCTGAGACGGGGAGCAAAGCCAGCGCGGCTTTACTGCCGATTTCGGCGCTATCGCGCCATCCTCTGCAGAGGACGATTCCACCATCCTCCGACAAGACCCGGAGGTTGTTATTCCCATCTCTGCCAAACGGAGTGGATAAGTTCATTCCCAGCCTCGCCCTAGAGGCGGTCCCACCAGTCACCCCCCAACAACTAAATTAGCAGCTGGATCGAGGCCCGGCCAGATGCAGGGGGGCCTAAGGGACGCGCGTTTTCTCTCCAATTGGCAGCGTAAAGCAAAACATAGCGCCGAGCGATTTGTTCGGCACCGCCCACAGCCGCCCCCCATGCGCTTCGACGATCGAGCGGCAAATTGAAAGACCAATCCCCAAACCCGTAGGCTTGGTCGTATAGAAAGCCTCGAAGATGCGCGCGAATTTCGCTGGAGGCAGCCCCGAACCCGAATCGCTCACCGCGATACGCACCCTGCCTGTCTCGATCTCACTGCTAATCAGCAACTCGCGTGATCCCTCCCTGACTTCGCTCATCGCTTCAATGGCGTTCATGATCAAATTCAGGATGACCTGTTGCAATTGCACTTTGTCCCCCAAAATAGGCGGCAGACTCACTGACAGTCGCGTCGTCGCCAAAATGCCATGCTCTGACATCACGGCACGAGCCAGTCCCATAGCGTTCAAAATCACTTCGTTGACCTCCAGATGCTCTTTCTGCAACGGCGCCTTTTTCGAGAAATCACGAATTCGGCTCACAATATCGGCGGCCCGTATGCCGTCGTCGATAATACGTTTGATCGCCTCCCTGGTCTTTTCCAAATCTGGCGGTTGACGAGCAAGCCAGCGCACAGCGGTTTCGGCATTTGTACGAAGGGCAGCAAGAGGTTGGTTGATTTCGTGCGCGATGGAGGCCGTGAGTTGACCCATTGTCGAGACACGATTCGCGTGCGCCAGCTCTGCCTCGGCAAGCTTTTGTTCGGTCAGATCAACGGCGAAGATGACAACGGCATCTCCTCGTTCATCCAACGTTGCTCCTCCAATAAGTACCGGCACTCGACTGCCGTCTTTCCGGATGTATTCCTTCTCGTAGGGCTGGGCGGTTCCCATAGCCCTCATTTCAGCCGCAGCCCGCGCATCCCGGCCATGCCATTCCACCGGCGTCAATTCTGTCCGGCGCAATCGACCTGCAGCGAGGTCTGCTTGATCGTATCCGACAATCCGCAGAAACGCCTGATTGGCCTCCTGAATGTGACCATCCGGCCTCCCGATCAAAATCCCGATAATATTCGAGTCAACAAGGCGTCTGACTTTCGATTCCCGTTCTTGAAGATCGCTATAAAGGCGGGTGTTCTCCAGCGAGATCGCTGCTTGTGCCGCCAGCAATTCCAGGACTGCGATTCGAGCCGCACTGAATGCGTGAGAAGCTAATGTGTTTTCGAGAAGGAGAATCCCGGCTAATTCCCGCTGTTTGATCAAGGGCAGGCAGAGGATCGACTTCGATTGCCGGTCGCGCAGATAGTCGTCCGCGGAGAACAGACTTGGCTTCGAGGCATCATCAAGGATCACGCTTTTTCGCGTGCGGATGACATAACGGACGACGGATTCGGGACAGGTGCTCCGGGTGATCGGCTCTTGGCACATCGAGAGTTCGACCCGGTTTCCTGTTGCTCGCGCCGCCGCTTGAATCAGGTATTCATCCCTTGCCGGCAGTATCAAAACGCCGCGGTCCGCACCTGCATTCTCGAGCGCGATCGTCATCAACTGCTCGATCAACTTCGGCAATTCGATCTCGCCGGACACGGCCTGAGAGGCTTTGACGACGCTTGCTACATCGAATTGCTGGACGGGCGAACCGATTATCGCGCCCGGACGTTGCTCCTCCTGAGCGACCAGTTGCGGGTGGCGCACCTCAAGTTGCCGCACTTTGCCGTCGGCGCCCCACCGCAGATAGCCGGCGCGGGCTCTGCGGAGATACATCTCGGCGATGTCCTCGAAGCTGCGCGCGGCGTAGAAGCGAGCGGCCGCTTCGCAAGCGAGCGCCTCATTGTGGACAAAGCCGTTCGCACGGGCCGAGCGGATGGCGTGTTCGTAGAGATGTCCGGCATCGAGGTCACGCCCCTCCAGGCGAGCAAGCTCGGCACCGACCAGTGCGGCACGGTTTTCGAAATTTTCAGGACAGTGCTCGGCCCAGATCTGGATTTGCCAATGGTGCGCGGCCAGTGCTTCCAAGTGCGCAATCTTCTGATCTGGTCGAACACCGTCACCGATATCAACGGCGCCCGCGCGTGCCAGCGCGGCGTAGAAGTGATACTCGGCTCGCTCGAAGAATGCTGGCGCGGTCCAGAGAAGGGCTTGGGCCTTGACCGCCGCCTGGAGGGCTGACGAATAATCCTCCAAAAAGAAACATGTCTGCAATTTACGGATCCAATGTCTGTAAGCGGAAAGGACCAGATTTGGGTCCGCCTCGAGGTGCCGCGCGAACTTACTTTCGTCGAACTCCGAATTATCGAAGGATTTGAAATTGCCCGGCAGACCCCGAAGCGACCGAATCAGGTAGAGCTGGCTGAGGAGGCTATTGACAACGACACCGAAGCCAGTCTTGAGAGCAAAGGCGAGACCATCGGCAGCCTCTTGCTCCACTTCCTCAAGGGGCTCGCCGGAGGCGAGAGAATATGAGACGAAATGATTGCGGCAATAGCCGGCGAAAGTTAGATCGCCGACTTTATTTGCTTCAGCAGAAGCTCGTAGCATGAACTCCCGGGCAAATCGAAACTGCTGCGACCATGGGCTAATGCAATACCCGAAGGTCATATAAACGCGGGCTTTGAAGACATCCAATCCCCGCTTGTCTACGAGATCGAGACTAAGCTGTCCAAAGCGCAGTGCCGCCGGGTAATCCTGGTAGTCAGCGACCAAGACCATTCCAAGCTGGACGAAGCCGTAGCACGATGCATCGGTGTTGCCGTATTCAAGACTCAAGTCCACCATGTGCGCTACTAGGATACGGTGCAGCTTTCGGTCAGTGTACACGGCGGACGTCACGAGGTTGGTCAGAACACCCATAGTCGCGCGCTTGCCGTCGTCGTTCATCGGGGGCAGGTCGATCAAATCCTCGATCGCACGGGTTCCAAGCCGGCGCCAGAGTCGCTCGTACTCCCTCTGAACATCCTCATCGGTCGGATGTGGGGATAATTCCAACCCAGCCTTCCGGAGATACTCGATGCCGACCTCGACTGCGCGGTCCGGACGGGCGAGAACTATATGGAGATCCGAACAAAGAGAGGCGACGGTCGCTTGATCGACGAGATTTGCCGCACAGCGCGCAAGTGTCGATAGCCGCTCTTCCGCGCTCGCTAATTCGCCGGTCAGGAACTCGCACTCGGCGTGGTGAAACTCAAGCTCGAAGGTGAGCGGATATTGCCGCTTCCAACAGTCCTCCGCCAGCAGCGCGCGCCCCTCGGCAAAATACGTCAGCGCGGAAGAATAGGCCGCTGCGTTTCTGGAACGTTTGCCGGCAAGCAAATTGAGCTGCGCCACCCGCTCGCGTTCGTCCGGTGAGGTGATCAGCCCCGAGCTTCGATTGAACTGGCCTACGATCTCAAAAATGATCTCTTCGCGCTCGTCAGGAGGCGTATGCGCCAGCAGCACCCGGCCGATGCGCAGGTGAGTGTCGGCGCGGTCCTGGTCGGGAACGAGTGAATAGACCGCTTGTTGGATGCGGTCGTGCAGGAATTTGTACCCGCGCTCCTGGTAGACGACGAGCCCGGCGTGCACGGCTTCCAGCAGTGCCGCGTGCATCGCCTCCTCTGTTTCGCCGCGAACCAGAACCAGAGTGGAGGTCTCCGCCGCGTTGCCGAGACAGGCGAGCTGTTTCAACGCCTCCCGGGTGGGCGCCGACAGCCGCCTCAGCTTCCCCGCGATAAGGTCCACCACGTTGTCGGTGTAGCTCTTGGCGCGGATGCGATCGATGTCCCATTGCCAGCCCAGCGCCGCAGCGTCGAATGCTAGCAATCTTTCTTCGGCCAACTCTGTCAAAAATTGGATCGCAAAGAATGGATTACCGCCGGTCTTTTCGTAAACGAGCTGCGCCAAAGGCCGCGCGCGTTCCATGTCGCAATGGAGGGCGCCGGCGGCGAGCCGGCCGAGATCGTCAATCCCAAGCGGCGCCAGCACGATCTCACTCACCCTCGCATCCGTTTTTCTGATCTCTTCCAGCGTGCGCAAAAGCGGATGAGCGGGACCGACCTCGTTGTCCCGATAGGCGCCGACCAACAGCAGGTCCTGCACCTCCGCGTGCCTCACCAAATGCGCGATGAGGTCGAGCGTGGCCGCATCGAGCCATTGCAAATCATCGAGGAACAGCGCGAGCGGATGCTCCCGCTTGGCGAACGCGCCAATGAAGCGCCGGAACACCAACTGAAATCGGCTCTGTGCTTCTCGCGGTGGCAGGTCGGGAACGGCGGGCTGTTTCCCGATGATAAACTCCAGTTCGGGAACGAGGTTGACGATGAGCTGTCCGTGCGTTCCGAGAGTGTCTGTTAGCGCCTGCCGCCACTGGTCCACTTCTGCTTCGCTCTTGACGAGGATCTGACGGATGAGTGTTTGGAAGGCCTGCGCGAGGGTCGCATACGGGATGTCGCGCTTGTATTGGTCGAACTTGCCTGCCGCGAAAAGGGCGCGGGGCGGCACAAGCACTTTATGCAGCTCGTTGACCACCGAGGATTTGCCGATACCAGAATAGCCGGACACCAGCACCAGTTCTGGCGCGCCTTGCATAACGACGCGATCAAAGGCCGCGAGCAGGGTGGCGATCTCGCGCTCTCGCCCGTAGAGCTGTTCCACGATCAGCAATCGGTCCGAGGCGTCGTGAGCGCCAAGTGGGAATGGATCGATGCGACCGTGCGACTGCCAGTCTATCAGACAACGACGCAGGTCCGCCTCGACACCCGAAGCGGTCTGATAACGCACCTCGGGAGTCTTCGCGAGAAGCTTCATCACGATCGACGAAAGCGTCTCCGGAATTGCGCTCGTCCGCTCACTGGGCGGGGCAGCCTGCCTTGCAATGTGGCAGTGCACCCATTCCATCGGATCAGTAGCCGTAAAGGGAAGAGTCCCCGTCAGCATTTCGTAAAATGTCATGCCGAGCGAGTAGAGGTCGCTACGTGAATCGATCGAGCGATTCATGCGTCCGGTCTGCTCAGGTGCCATATAGGCCAGCGTCCCGGCAATAACCTCGGGAGGATCGGGCGGCTGCCGTTCTCGCGGAAGGCGCGACGCCATTCCGAAGCCAGTGAGCCGTATCTTTCCGTCGCCGTTCACCAACACATTGGCAGGCTTGATGTCCTTGTGGACGAGTCCGCGCTGATGCGCCTTGCCGACAGCCGCGGCAACGCCGACGGCGATGCGCAGGAAACTCCCCACATCCATCGGCACACCGAGCAGCCCGCTGAGCAACTCGCCGCCGGGATCATCGAGCACCAGAACCATCCGACCGCGATCCCGCACGAGCTCAAGCGGTCGCACAGCCCACGTACCGTCGAGCTCCTCCTTCAAGGAATATTCGTGGGCCAGGCGATCGAGTGTGGCTGAACTTGGTTGTTCTGAAACGGGGAGCAAAGCTAGTGCAGCGCTTCCGGCACCATTGCGCCACCCTCTGCAGAAGACGACTCCGCCATCCTCAAACAAGACCTGGAGGCCATCGCCATCGATACCGAAAGTAATAGAGCGGTTCACTCCAGCCTCGCCGCTGAGCCGGTCCCGGCATCCGCCCCTGCGACTAAGCTAGCACCTTCATTGAGGTCCGCCCAGAACCGTTAAGCGACATTTGCCGAGCGGCCAAACTAAAGACTGTAATGATCGCCGTCTTTCCGTGGATTAACACCAAGGTATGATGGACGTCCGCCTTTAGGGTGAGGCGTTTCGTGCAATAGCGCCCGTCAAGACGGCGCCCCACCATGTGAGCTATTGGTCCGTTTTCTGCCGTTCCGAACGATCAAAAAAATGTCTGATCATGGGTGATCAAGAAATCGGCCAGACTTCCATGATCCGGTGCAGGTCTAAACAATACCATCTTGATTTCCGCGAGATAAATCCAATCGCCTTTCAGGCCGCGACGCTTTGCCGATTGTCTATGGTGACTTCCCGAAGCCGCCCAGTGTCTACGTCGAAAATAAAGCCCCGCACCGGCACGTCCTTGGCAATCCAAGGATCGCTGATGAACGCCTGGTACAATGCCGGTTGGTGTTACTACCCCCCTTTGGATTAATCGCCTCTACCGCGCGATTTAATTCTTTGTCGGATTCCTCGTGGCTCGTAATAGCTGTTCCCGTCCTTTTTTGCTTATCGGCTTTTCTTTTTCTTCGCGCGGTGTGCCGACAATCCGGCGATATCGCTAACTCCCTGTCGGATAGATAGACGCAGCGCTAGATCGATCCGATCCTTGCCCTACATCAAGGCGTGACTTGGCTCATACGTTGGTTTGATCCACCGTCGGATTCCTGCCATGATAACTATCGGGGGCTTGGCATGGGTCACCGCGATGTTATCCCAGCCGTCAGACCGCGAAATCGTGTACGTCGTCGATGACGACGCCTCGCTGTGCGGCGCGCTCGAAGAGCTCTTTTTCTCGGTAGGGCTTGCCGTACAAACATATCCGACGGCCAGTGATTTCCTCAACGCGACGCTGCCCGACAAGCCCGGCTGCATTGTTATCGATATTCGTTTGCCGGATGCCAACGGGCTTGAGTTTCAGGCGCAGTTGACCCGGCTCGGAGTCAGACTTCCGGTTGTGATGATGACGGGCTATGGGGACATTTCGATGTCCGTTCGGGCCATGAAGCACGGAGCGGTGGATTTTCTGCCCAAGCCGTTCAAGGACCAGGACATGCTCGATGCGGTGATGGCCGCGATCGAGCGGGATCGCCAACGGCGCGTTGCTGATGGCGACGTTTCGCGAGTTCGAGAACTGTATGAGGGTCTTTCACCACGCGAACAGCAGGTCATGCTGCTTGTTACCGCGGGCAAGATGAACAAGCAGGTGGCGGGCGAACTCGGAATCTCCGAAATCACCGTCAAAATTCACCGCGGTGCAGCAATGCGAAAAATGGGCGCCAAATCGCTTGCCGACCTGGTCCGTTTGGCCGAAATGGTCAAGCCCAAGGCGCCTCGAGGGCTCGAGGCATAACAACCCTGTACAGTGTTAGCGGCGCCCCATCCTGTGCGACAATAGAGCTCCGCAGTGAGCGACCCCCGGAAAGGATGGTAGGTGTCCAGACAACCTCTAATCGCCGTCATCGACGACGACGAATCGTTCCGGCCGGCACTGGTTGAGTCGCTTTCCTCCTTGGCATACGGCGTGCGTGACTTCTCCTCCGCGGAGGATTTTACCGCCTCGGGTCAAGAAGGTTCCTACGACTGCATCATTACCGACGTTCACTTAACCGGTATGAGCGGGATCGACCTGAAGAAGAAACTCGCGGGACGTGGCATTGACGTGCCGGTCATTATGATCACTGCCCACTCTGACCCGGGACTGGAAGGCAGGGCCGTCGCGAGTGGTGCAGTCTGCCTGCTTCGAAAACCATTTGAATCAAAAGCCCTCATCGACTGTCTCAAAAAGGCTCTAAATGGTAACTAACGGTTTCCGCCGTTGCCTGGCCTGACAGGGGCGCCACAACCAATCCGGGGGTCGACAAATAAACGCGGTTTGTTGGCAGTCTCGGCCCGTGGGGCGCACATCTGCTGTCGCAAATGAACCGAATACCCTTCGGAGCGAGGGGATCGGAGGGCGCGGCATCACGCTCACGCGGCGGCGAGGTCCTCGGTGTTGCCGGTGTAGCTGGTGCGGCCCAACCCGCTCTTTCCTCCATATTGGCAGGCGTCCGCCAACCAAGTAGCGGTCAAGTATTGCTCGATGGTTTCGATGTCACCGGCGCTGCGGGATACGCCGCAAAGCTCGGGCTGGATTTGCCGGATGGCTTCAAGTCGCCGGCCTACAAGGCATACTCTATCCCAGCGTTGCCGGCGGCTTAGGATTTACCGGCATTCTCGTTGCGCTTCTCGGCGGGTTGCGTCCGCTTGGTATCCTGGTTGCGTCCGTCGTGCTTGCCGTTCTGACGACCGGCAGCAACGGCATGCAAATCGATTCCGGGGTGCCGGCGTCGATCGCGACCGTGGCTCAGGGACTAGTACTCTTCGGTGCAGCGCTCGTATTCGCCGCCCGGCAACGCAAAGCGCGCCAGATGGCGGCTGAGGTCGCGTCAAAGCTGGCAGAAAAGACTCAAATCCAATGAACGCCGCGCAACTCGGCTTCTGGGCTATTCTGCTCGCCGGCGCAGTTCGGCTGGCGACACCGGTCACGTTCGCCGCGCTCGGCGAAACGCTCGTCGAGGGTTGCGGCATTGAAATCTCGGCATTGAAGGAATGATGGCGCTTGGCGCATTTGTTGGGGTGTGGGGCGCGAGCGGCCAAGGCTGGACGGCGGGACTAATACTGGGCGGCGTCGCGGGCGGGCTGCTCGCCCTGCTGATGGGATTCGCAATCTTCAAGGGCAGCGTCAATCAGATTGTTGCCGGCATTGCCGTTACGCTGCTCGGCAGCGGTTTTGCAAATTACGGCTTCGAGGTTGGCAACCGTCGGGCCGATCGGCCGTGGTCGTACCGCTTGTGCCGACACTTCGATTGCCGTTGCTTGATCGACTTCCGCTTGTCGGCGAAGCGCTGTTCGCGCAAAGTCCGCTCACTTATCTTGCCGTCGTCGCCGTCGCCGCCGCAACTTGGGCACTGCGGCAGACGACGCCGGGATTGCGGCTGCGTTCGGTTGGCGATGATCCGGAAGCCGCGCAGCTCCGCGGCGTGGACGTGATATCTGTGCGCATCGTAACGCTTGTGCTTGGCGGAATTCTGGCCGGCATCGGCGGCGCGACAATAACAGTTGGCTATTTAGGTTCGTTCAGCGATGGCATCACCGGTGGGCGGGGCTATGTGGCAATCGCGGCTGTAATCATCGGCCGCTGGTCGCCGGTCGGCGCCGTGCTCGGCGCATTTCTTTTCGCGCTATTCGACAGCCTGGCGCTTCTTGCTCAAAGCAATTCGTTAGGCCTGCCCGTGGAGTTTTTCAGCTCCCTCCCATATGCCGCAACATTACTGGCCCTGGTACTGACCGCACGGGCGCAGAGCGCTCCACGCGCCTTGGGCAAAGGGCTTCCATGACGGTGCGCGGAGCAAATAAAGCCCGGTCCGCGGGGCGCCCGCAGCCTTTATATTCCAACAATCTCGACTTGTCTCAATCACCTGAGACAGACTACGAAGCTGGGGGTCAGGAGTTCGAATCTCTTCGGGTGCGCCAGCTAGTGTGTTGTTAGCCGTTAGATTTCCCTTTTTCTGTAGTCTTGGGACTAGCGACGGTCGATTCCAGCCGACAGGTCGTCCGACTTCATAGCCCTACTCCACAAAATGAGCGGCACGGTATGGCATAATCCGCTCCCTTCACGTCACGGCGTTAGTGTGAGCGCCTTGAGTTCTTTCCGCGCCGTACCGAAGGTGCCAAGCTGATAGACCGATGCTCCAATCGGCGAGAACGTGAACGACGGGAATGGCTCCGCCAGCATCTTGTTTAGATAGGCTTCCGTTCCGACCCCAATCGTCACGTGCGGATTGAATCGCTTGCCCGCCGCGACCTTGACGAAATAGGCGACGTATTCGATCAAAGGTTTTTGAATGTTGCGTCCGTGCACCTCGCTGAAGAATGCCGCCGATGTCCCCGTCTTGACGGTGTAGGGCTTAACCGCTGCGACGAGTTCATCTTGTAGACGATGCAGGCCATCGGTCGGTTCGACCACAACTCCTGCGAGGCCAAACGGCTTATCCGGTATGTAGTAATATTTGACCGCCTTCAGCGTCCATACCGTGGGTTTCTCCTTGGACATAATCGCGTTCGCCGCAGCAAATACCTTGTCCAGGTCGTCCGTGCGAACGAATTGCTGCAACATGGTGACGTGCGGGTGGTGCGTCTCATCCAAGGCAAAGCCCTTTGGGA
>Ga0335074_10001717_pt1 | contig 29575 bp, 22 predicted proteins | sample Lox_Sample_23_FD_206715 | JGI IMG/M metagenome (GOLD analysis project Ga0335074, IMG submission 206715) | Soil microbial communities from Loxahatchee National Wildlife Refuge, Florida, United States - Lox_Sample_2.3 | ecosystem: Environmental > Terrestrial > Soil > Wetlands | place: USA... | reverse complement strand
GTCGGTGCTCTGGGGGTTGTCTTCGGGGACATCGGGACGAGCCCGTTGTATACCGTGCAGACGGTTTTCAGCCCCAGCGATCCGCACCCGGTCAAGGTGTCGCACGACAGCATTTTCGGGGTCGTCTCGCTGATCTTCTGGTCGGTGACGATCATCGTCACCGTCACCTACGTCCTGCTGGTGATGCGCGCCGACAACGACGGCGAGGGCGGGATCATGGCGCTGATCGCCTTGATCCGACGGCGGGCCCTGCCGGGAGGCAGCCGGGCGAAGGCGGTGCTGGCGGCACTGGGCATCTTCGGGGCCTCGCTGTTCTTCGGCGACAGCATGATCACGCCCGCCATCTCGGTGCTGTCCGCGGTCGAGGGCGTCCAGGTCGCCGCACCGTCGGTGGCTAACCTGGTCATCCCCATCACGGTGGCGATCCTCGTCGTCCTGTTCCTGGTTCAGCGGCTGGGCACAGGCGCCGTGGGGCGCATATTCGGGCCGGTCATGGGCGTGTGGTTCACCGTGCTCGGCTTGCTCGGCGTGCGGGGCATCGCCGCTCATCCGGAGATCTTGGAGGCGCTGTCGCCCAGCTACGCGATCAGCTTTCTTTCTGGCCACTTCGGCACCGCGTTCTTCTCGCTGACCGCCGTCGTCCTGGCCGTCACCGGAGCCGAAGCGCTGTACGCGGACATGGGACACTTCGGCCGCGGTCCGGTCAGGCGCGCGTGGCTGCTGGTCGTCTTCCCCGCCTGCATCCTGAATTACCTGGGACAAGGCGCCCTGATCCTGGGCCACCCGGCCAGCATCAGCAACCCGTTCTTCCTGCTGGCCCCGGGGTGGGCCCGGCTCCCGATGGTGTTCCTGGCCACCGTGGCGACGGTCATCGCCTCGCAGGCGGTCATCAGCGGCGCCTTCTCGGTGGCGCACCAGGCCGGGCGACTCGGCTACCTGCCGCGGCTGCGCATCCAGTACACCTCGGAACAGGTGATGGGCCAGATCTACGTTCCGTGGGTCAACTGGCTGCTGCTGGCCGCCGTCGTCGCCCTCGTGCTCGCGTTCAGGACCTCGGCCGCGCTGGCCTACGCCTACGGCACCGCCGTGACCGGCACGATCACGATCACGACCCTGCTGTTCTTCTACTACGCCCGCCATCAGTGGCGATGGCCGCTGCCGATCGTGCTGGCGGGCGGCGGCGTGCTCATCGCCATCGACCTGGTGTTTTTCGCCGCCAACCTGACCAAGCTGACCCACGGGGCGTGGCTTCCGCTGCTGATCGGCATCATCACCTTCACCATCTTCACCACCTGGCAGCGAGGCCGCGAACTCGTCACGCTGCGCCGGGTGCACGCCGAAGGGCCGCTGCCGGAGTTCATCGCGCACCTGCACGCCATGAAGCCCCCGCTGCACCGGGTGCCGGGCACCGCCATCTTCCTCAACCGCGGCAAGGCCACCGCGCCGCTGGCGCTGCGGGCCAACGTCGAACACAACGAGATCCTCCACGAGGAGGTCGTCATCCTCTCGGTCGAGACGATGCCCGCACCGCACATCCCCGAGGCCGAACGCCTGCAGATCGACGACCTCGGGTACGAAGACGACCGGATCATCCATGTCACCGCCCGCTTCGGCTACATGGACCAGACGAACGTCCCGGAACTCCTGCCGCTGATCCGCGACGCCGGAAACCTCCTGCCCGAAGAGCACCTGTCGTACTTCGTATCGCGCCTCGAGCTCGTCCAGGGCCACGAACCAGGCATGAGCCGCTGGCGCAAGCGCCTGTTCATCGCGACATCACGGATCACCGCTGACGCCGCCGAATACTTCCGGCTTCCCCGCGAGCAGACCGTCAGCATGGGCTCGCGCATCGAACTCTGACCGCCCGCCGCATCGAGCCATGAGCACCGCTACGGTGTAGGACCAGCCAGCACCCCCGGAATAAGAGTAATGTGCATGTCACTCGGCGGGAGCCCGGGGCCCGCGGTCAGGGTGGCGGGCCCAACCTGCCGCCGCAAACCCGTGAACACCCCGTCGTCTCACGTCTAGCCAGGATCAGGCCATATGCCATCGGACATTGACGCCCAGCTGACCGACTCCTCCCAAGAAGCCCCGCCGCGTGACTTCATGACCGTGATGCGTGGCTATGACCGTCAGCAAGTCGACGATCACATCAGGAACATCGAAGCCGAAGCGCGGCAGCACCGGGCGCAGACCACGGCTATGCAGCGAGAGCTGTCCGACGCCCACCGCCACATCCACGAGCAGGAACGGCCCACCTATTCCGGCCTCGGCGCCAGGATCGAGCAGTTGCTGCGGCTCGCCGAGGAGCAGGCCACCGAGGTGATCCAGGAGGCTCGATCGGAAGCCAACCAGATCAAGGGCACGGCAACGGTCGATACAGCCCAGCTGCGGGCGGGGGCCGAGAACGAGGCCGCCGAGCTGCGCGCGAACGCCAAGCGCGAGACCGACGACCAGCGCGGTGCCGCCGAGAGCGAGGCCGACCTGATCAGGACCACCGCCAGGCGCGCGGCCGACGAGCTGACCAGCACCACCGAGCGCGAGGCCGCCAAGCTCCGCGCCACGGCCGACCACGAGGTCGCGGAAAAGCAGGCCGCGGCCGAGCGTGACATCGCCAAGCTGCGGACCAGCACCGAGCGCGAGGCCGCCCAGCTCAAGGCCAGCGCGAAGCGGGATCGCGACGAGATCCTCACGACCTCCAAGCGCCAGGCCGACGAGATGCGCAGCCAGGCGCAGCGGATCCTGGAGGAAAGCGAGGCGCAGCGCGCCCAGTCCGAGGCCGAGTTCGAGGTCCAGCTCGCGACGCGCAGGGAAGAGGCCGAGCGCCAGGAAGCCGAACGGCTCGCGGCCGCCCAGGCGGCGACGCAGAAGCTCGTGTCCGAAGCCGAGCAGCGCGCCTCAACCGCGGAGCAGCGGGCCGCGAAGGCCAGCGCCCAGGCCGAGCAGACGCGCCGGGACGCCGACCAGCACGCCCAGCAGCTGGTCAGTAACGCCAAACAGAACGCCGACCAGATCGTCGGCCAGGCCAAGGCCCAGGCCGAGCAACTGCTCGCCGAGGTCAAGGCCGATACCGAACGCCGCCGCGCCTCGGCCCAGCGCGAAGTCGACGAGCTCACCAGGCAGCAGGACAGCATCGCCAGCCACCTCGCGCAGGTGCGCCAGGTGCTCGGCGGGCAGCTGCCAGGAACGGATGCGGTCCCCGAGGCACAGACGAAGCCAGCCATCGCCGGTGACTCTAACCCCAACTAAAGGCGCCGGGATACCTTCGCACAGGGTGCCGAAAATACTTACTGAGCTCCCGCGATAGGACTCGAACCTATAACCTGTCGGTTAACAGCCGAACGCTCTGCCAATTGAGCTACGCGGGATCGACTCGGATAAGGGTAGCGCACCCAAGGGCCGGTTCGTGACGGGCACCTTGTACGCAACCTCCCGTTCACCTCAGCCCGGTCACGATGAGTACCCTTGCGTTACCTGGGAAGGGTCACCTATGCGCATGACGGACAATGCGCGGAAGGGGTACCAGATGCGTATCCGTATCACGTTCCTCGCTGGGTTCGCCGCCGGTTTCGTCGTCGGCACGCGGGTGGGCCGCGAGCGTTTCGAGCAGATGGTGGAGACGGGCAAGAAGGTAGCCTCGCATCCCGTCGTCCAGAAGGCCACGCGCGCGGCGGGGGCCAAGGCCGCCGGGCTCGGCAAGACCGCCGGGCAGAAGGCCGCGGAGCAGATGCCCAAGATCACCGAGTCGGCCAAGAACACGGCCAAGAGCAGCGCCACCAAGGTGCGCGGGCAGCTGGACCGGATTCCCGGCCGGCATTCGGGTGATGAGGACGAGCCCGCCGCGGTGAACGGGACCCGTCCGGCCGACTAGCCGGGTCCCCTTTGAGCTAGTCCAGGTATTCGCGCAGGACCTGCGCGCGGCTGGGGTGACGGAGCTTGGCCAGCGTCTTGGACTCGATCTGCCTGATCCGCTCCCTGGTCACGCCGAACTCCCGGCCGACCTCCTCCAGCGTCCGCGGATGCCCGTCGGTGAGGCCGAACCGCAGCTGGATGATCCGCTGCTCTCGCTCGGCCAGCTGGTCCAGGACCCGCTCGAGCTGGTCCTGCAACATGATGAACGCCGCGGCCTCGATGGGCACCACGGCGTCCGCGTCCTCGATGAAGTCCCCGAGATCGGACTCCTCCTCGCCGATCGGGGACTGCAGCGATACCGGCTCCTGGGCGATCCGCTGGATCTCCGCGACTCGCTCGGGCTCCAGGCCCATCTCCGCCGCGATCTCATCCGTGGTGGCTTCGCGGCCCAGTTCCTGGTGCAGCTGCCGCTGCACGCGCGCCAGCTTGTTGATCGTCTCCACCATGTGCACCGGCACGCGGATAGTCCGCGCCTGGTCGGCGATGGCCCTGGTGATGGCCTGGCGGATCCACCACGTGGCGTAGGTAGAGAACTTGTAGCCGCGGGTGTAGTCGAACTTCTCCACCGCGCGGATCAGGCCCAGGTTGCCTTCCTGGATCAGGTCGAGGAAGACCAGCCCCCGGCCGATGTAGCGCTTGGCGATCGACACCACCAGCCGCAGGTTCGCCTCGATCAGCCGTTGCTTGGCCTTCCCGCCTTCGCGCACGAGCAGTTCCAGGTCGTCATGGATGGCGCCGGGCACCGCGATGCCGCAGCAGAGCTTCTCCTCGGCGAACAGGCCCGCCTCGATGGACTTGGCCAGCTCCACCTCGTCTTCGGCGGTCAGCAGCGGCACGCGGCCGATTTCCCGCAGGTAGATCCGCACCAGGTCGCTGGTGGCGACGCCGCGCCTCTCCTCGGCGTCGGCGGGGCGGATGTCGGCCTCGTCCTCGCGCTCCACGTCCAGCACGTCGACGCCCTCGTCGGCGAGCGAGCGCACCGCAGCGTCGATGGCCTCGGGCGGCAGGTCGGTGCTGTCGAGCGCCACCATGACGTCGGCGATGGTCACCGACCCGCGTTCCCGGCCCAGCGCCACGAGATCGGCTAGCTGATCCGGTGACGACGGTACGTTCCTGAGCGCAGGGAGGGCCACGGGACCAGTCTGCGGCACGAACCGGTGATTACGGGGGACCTAATTTTGTCACCTGACGGCTACATAGCCGGGCAGCGGGCGACTCTGCAGTCACACGCGACCCGATCTCACCCGCCCGCGGCGCGGTCGAGCAGGGCCCGGCGCCGCGCCTCAAGGCCGATCAGATCCCCGTACAGCCGGTTGTACTTGACCTGGTCCTCCAGCGGATTCATGCGCTGGATCCTGGCCTTGATCGCCGCGATCTCGCGGCTGACCGCGATCTCGCCGATCCTGGCGAGCAGGTTGTCGGCGTAACCGGCGTCCGGCTCGCCGGACGTCACCGGCGGCGGGTCGACCGCCAGCCTGGTGACGAAGGCCTGGGCGCGCTCGTTCGGCGCCTCATCCCGCAGCCGCGCGGCCCATTCCCGGCCGCTCCCCCGAGCGCCCGCCGTGCCGCCGCAGGCCGCGATCAGGCTGAACACCGCCTGGTGCACCGGCGCGCTGAACGCGTCGATGCCGAGGGCGTCGAATTCCGGCCCGCACAGCCCGGGGCGCTGCACCGCAAGCTGCAGTACCTGCCGCTCCAACTGCACCAGGGGATCGTTCAGGTCATAGTGGATATCCTGACCATTTTTGCCGAACGATCCGTGGTGCCCGTTTCCCTTTTCCTGCGCCTTATCCGCGACGGTTGTGCGCCCGGTTTTGGGCCTTACGTTCCCCGGTTTCCGGCCGGGGAGGTGGGCGGCGATCCGGCTCAGGATCAGGTCGGGGTCATTGAGCCCCAGCCAGCGGTCGACCCTTCCGGCGTACACCTTGCGCAGCCCGTCGTCCTTGATGCGCGCGATGAATCGCGCGGCCGCGTCAAGCGCCGCGATCCGGCCCTCGGCCGTATCGAGGTCGTACTCATCGAGCAGGCTGCGGATCGCGAATTCGTAGAGCGGCACCCGGCGCGCGATCAGGTCGCGTACCGCGGCGTCGCCGTGCGCGAGCCGGACGTCGCACGGGTCGAGGCCATCGGCCTGGACGCTCACGTAGGTCTGGGTGACGAACTTGTCCTCGGCCTCGAAGGCGCGCAGCGCCGCGCGCTTGCCCGCGTTGTCTCCGTCGAAGGTGAAGATGATCTCGCCCTTGGACCAGTCCGTGTCCATGATGAGCCTGCGCAGCACCTTGACGTGCTCGTCGCCGAACGAGGTGCCGCACGTTGCCACCGCGGTCGGCACCCCGGCCAGGTGGCAGGCCATGACGTCGGTGTAGCCCTCCACGATGACCGCCTGCCTGCGCTGCGCGATTTCCCGTTTCGCTAGGTCGGCGCCGTACAGCACGGTGGACTTGCGGAACAGCGGGGTCTCGGGGGTGTTGAGGTACTTGGGCCCGTCATCGTCGGGATCAAGCCGGCGCGCGCCGAACGCGATCACGTCGCCCGACAGGTCGCGGATGGGCCACATCAGCCTCCCGCGGAATCTGTCCAGCGGGCCGCGCCTGCCCTGTTTGGCCAGGCCAGCCGTGATCAGCTCGGTATCGGTGAAACCGCGGCCGCGGAGGTGCTTAGTCAGGTCCTCCCAGGCGGCGGGCGAGTAGCCGACGCCGAAGCGCTCCGCGTCCGCGGGGGTGAAACCCCGTTCGCTGAGAAAGTCGCGGCCCGGCGCGCCGTCGGCGCCCTTCAGGCGCTCGGCGTAGTACTCGGCCGCGGCCCGGTGCGCGTCCACCAGCCTGCGGCGCTGGCTCTGCTCGTTTCCAGGGACGTAGCCGCCCTGCTCGTAGCGAAGCTCGATCCCGGCGCGGCCGGCCAGCCGCTCGACCGCCTCGACGAAACTGAGCCCGTCGATCTTCTGCATGAACTTGATCACGTCGCCGCCCTCGGCGCAGCCGTGGCAGTAGAACAGGCCGCGGGCGGGGGTGACGTTGAACGAGGGGGTCTTCTCGTCGTGGAACGGGCACAGGCCCTTGAGCGACCCGCCGCCGGCACCCTTGAGCTGAAGGTACTCGCCGATCACCTCGTCGATGGGGGACCGTTCGCGAACGGCCGCGATGTCCTCGTCGCGGATCCGCCCAGCCACTATCCACCTCCGCCGCGTCCCAGCGCCCTCGGCGCCGGGCGCTTGCCGTCGCGGCGAGTCTAGTCCCGCTTACCCACAATCTGCCCCAGGTCCACTCCGGGTCTCCGGGTCGGTTTCGGGTTTCGTGTCGGGTCCGCGTCGGGTCCGCGTCGGGTCCGCGTCGGGTCCGCGTCGGGTCCGCGTCGGGTCCGCGTCGGGTTCGCGTTTGTGGGCTCCGCCCGGGATCTGCGTGTCCGGCCCGGTTAGCCTTGGCGGGTGGCCGAACTGCTGGTGCTGTGGGACGTCGACTACACGCTGGTGAACGCGGCGGGCCTGGGGACGCGGCTGTATGAGGACGTCTTCCTCGAGCTGTTCGGGCGCGAGCTGGTCGCGGTGGCGCCGAAGGCCGGGCGGACCGACCGGGCGATCACCCTGGACACGCTCGTGCTCGCCAGAGTGGACGAGCCGCAGCGCTGGGTGGAGGACTTCCTGGCCGCGCTGGCCCGCCGGGTCGCCGCGCTGGACGGCGCCGAGACCGCGCACGTGCGCGCCGAGGCCGGGGCGCGGGGCGCCATCGCCGCGCTGGCCGTCGCGGGCCTCCGGCAATCGGTGCTCACCGGTAACATCCGGCCGCTCGCGGCTCTGAAGCTGCGCGCGGCTGGCCTGGGCCAGCACCTGGATCTGGACGTCGGCGCGTACGGGGACGTACACGAGGTAAGGGCGGAGCTCGTGCCCGTGGCTAGGCTGGCGGCCGCGCGTGCGTACGGAGCGGACTTTTCGGGCCTGTCGACCGTGCTCGTCGGCGACACGCCGCTAGACGTGGCGGCCGCGCTGGCCACCGGCGCACGCGCGGTGGGCGTGGCCACGGGCAGCTTCTCCGCGGCGCACCTCGTTTCGGCCGGGGCGCACGCCGTGCTGGCGGACCTGACCGACGCCGCGCTGGTGCTCGCGGCTGTGACCGGGGCTTTTAGTGGCCTGGCGGTCACTGACCTGGCGGCGGAAGCAGACCGCGTTCGATCGCGGCCGTGACCGCCGCGGTGCGGCCGGAGACTCAGCTCCCAGCTTGCCTGCGCGCCTCCGGATCGAAGCCCGTGGTCGGCTCGTCGAGGAAGAGCAGCTCGGGCGGCCGACGATGCCGAGCGCGACGTCCAGCCTGGGGTCTGGCCGCCGGACAGGCCGGCGATCCGTGACCTCGCCTTGGCGGTGAGGCCGACCAGCTCGATCGCTTCTTCCGGGTCACGCGGCCTTGGGTAGAACGAGGCGAAGTGCCGGACCATCTCGATCACGGTCAGTTCGGGCCCCGTGCTGGCCAGCTGCAGGACGACGCCGATCCTGGCCCGCCACGCCCGGCTGCCGTGCGCCGGAGCGTGGCCATGCACCGCCACCGTGCCCCCGTCCCGCTGGCGGAATCCCTCGAGGATCTCCACGGTCGTGGTCTTGCCCCCGCCGTTCGGGGCGAGCAGGGCGAACACCTCGCCTCGGGCGATGTCCAGGTCGAGGCCGTCGACCGCCGTGACGTCCGGGAGCTCTTGCGCAGGCCCCTGACCATCACGGCCGTGTCGGTGTCCATGCCCAAAAGTCTGTGGCCCGCGCCTGGAGCGGCGCGTCAGCCGACCCGCCACACCTGGTGTCCCCTGTTCGGTGGACGCGCTAGGACGCCTGGAGAACTGCCCGGCGCACAGGGCAGCCAGGAGAGCACGGGTGCGGTCGGCCGGGCCAGCCGTGCTTACGCAGCACCTTGGCCACCTCGACCGCTATCTCGCATGGCTCACGCTTGACCTGCGTCCAGCTGTACCTGAGGGTCTGCATTCCGGCCACGGCCGCGGCGTTGTCCCGGGCCTTGTCTTTCCACTGGCTCTCGTCCGGGTGAGCGAGCCGCCCGTCCAGTTCGACCACAACCGCGTAATCCACGTAGACGCGGTCCCTGCGCCCCCGGCGGCCGCCCGGCCCAATGAACGCCACCTGCCGCCTCGCCTCCGGCAGCCCGTGCGCCCGTTCCACGTCACGGTCATACCGGTACTCCAGCACCGAATGGTCTCCGGCGGCAGCAGCAGCTATCAGCTCATCCAAGTCAGCCCGCCAGCGCAGCTTCGTCCGCACGCTCATCGCCTTCCGCAGCCTGGCCTCGTCGGTCAGATCCCGCGCGAACGCCCTGGTCACCCACCCGCATACGTCGTCGAACGTCACCGCCGTCTGCGTTAGGTCAAGCACAGTCTCCTCGATCCTGGTCCGCGGCGGATAAGCATGCCCCTCCACGGCCTCCAGGGCACGCGCGGAACGGTGGATGCTGATTCCTTCAGTCGGGACAACTCTTCGGTCGCCAGGCACGGTGACGTAGATGGGATCGGACGGCGCGTCAGCCAGCCCGTGAAGCTCGGCCGCCGTCTCATGGCTCAGCAGAGCACCCGAACCCGAATAAAGCACGGCCGCCCACAATCGGGCGCTCCAGCCGGGCGGCCCGGTCAGGATCGTATAAACGCCGGGATAGAGCGGAAGCCACGTGTGCCGTCTGACCCTGGACCTGATCAAATCGACGGTGAGTCCCGCCCGAATAGCCTGCCGTCGCGAGAACACGCCATGCTGGAGCCGGGCCAGCTCACGGAGGGCCGAGGGAAGGTCGCTTGTCATGACGCCAGTCTGGCGTCGTGCCACGACAAAACGCCTAGGTGATCGCGGAGGATCGGTGCCTGACGGAAATTAAGGCGTCGAATACGGCGCCCTTTCTTCCGCTAGGCACGGAATTTCCGCGGAAAAGTCTGCCTCCGTCGCACGGAAGTGAGAGATGGGACGGGTGGGTAGTGGCAATTGAGCGGGACGGCCAGGTAGCGGTCCGTTTGGCGGGACGGATGGGGTAACAGTGCGCCGGGGCGGGGATGCGGGTCAGATTTCGGGGAGCGGGATGGAGGGGTCGGAGAGGCGGGCGGGGTCTACTTTGCGGGCGGAGCGGATCAGGGACTGGATGTCGCTGTTGACGTCCCAGACGTTGACGTTCATGCCGGCTACCACGACCCCGGCGGAGAGCCAGAAGGCGATGAACTCAAGCGTGTCGCGGTCGCCGCGGTAGACGACCTGGTCGTAGGCACCGGGCGAGGGCAGGCCGGCGCACTCCATGCCCAGGTCGTACTGGTCGCTGAAGAAGTACGGGACTCGGTCGTAGACGACGGGCTGGCCGAGCATGGACCGGGCGGCGGCGGGGCCGCCGTTCAGGGCGTTGGCCCAGTGCTCCACGCGGATCGAGTGGCCGAGCAGCGGGTTGAAGGAGTTCGCGACGTCGCCCGCGGCGAAGATATTCGGGTCTGAGGTGTTCAGGGCCGCGTCGGTCAGCACGCCGTTCGACACTTCGAGCCCCGCGGCGGCGGCCAGCGCGTCGTTCGGTGCGGCGCCGATGCCCACGATTAGCACGTCAGCGGGCACGTGCGCGCCGGCGGACGTGACGGCCAGGCCGGGGCGGAACTCGGCCACCGTCTCGCCGAACCGGAACTCCACGCCGTGCGAGCGGTGCAGGTCGGTGAAGACGCTCCCGAGCTCGGGACCGAGCTGGGCGTTCAGCGCGCCCGGCTGCGGCTCGATCACCGTGACCCGGCAGCCCGCCAGCCGCGCGGCGGCGGCGGTCTCCAGGCCGATCCAGCCGGCCCCGGCCACCGCCACCGGTGTTTCCTGCCGGAACGCAGCGCGCAGCCGCTCCGAGTCCGCCACGGTACGCAGGTAGAACACCTCGTCCCGGTAGGAACCGGGAAAGTCCAGCCTGCGCGGCGACGCGCCGGTCGTAAGCAGCAGCTTGTCATAGTGGACCTGGTCCCCGGCCGAGGTGCTGACCGAGGCGGCGTCGCGGTCGATGGCAAGGGCCGTGACGCCCAGGCGGAGGTCCACGTCGTGCTCGGCGTACCAGTCCAGCGGGTGAACGAAGATCGAGTCGCGTTCGGCCTTGCCGAGCAGGTAGCCCTTCGACAGCGGCGGGCGCTCGTATGGTCGTTCCAGCTCGCTGCCGAGCAGCACGATCTCGCCGTCGAATCCGTCACCGCGCAGGGTCTCGGCCGCCTTGGCCCCGGCCAGGCTGGCGCCAACGATCACAAAGGTAGGCATGCGCAGTATTCTGCCCCACGCCCACCCTAGTTATGACGCGCCGGGAACGCAGAGCCGGTGATGCCACGCAATTGCCGATGTGTCGGTGAGGGAGGCGACCTGGTCGATGACGACGCGGCGGCGCGCGGCGTCGGTACCGGCCGCGTCCCAGGCCGGCCGCAGCAGCGGGTCCAGGGTCCGCGGCGCGGCGCGCTCGATGGCGAAGGCCAGCTCGGTCAGCAGTTCCCGCTCCCGCGCCTGCGCGGCGACGACTCCCGCGCGGGTCATCACGTAGTGCGCCGCGATCGCCTTGAGCAGCGCGCACTCCAGCCGCTGCCGCCGCGGCACGACGAGGTCCGCCGCGTAGCGTGTCAGGGGGCTACGGAGACGCGTGGTGTTAGTGGGGCTGGTGGGTCTGTGGATGGGGCTGTGGGTGGGGGTGGGGCTGTGGGTGGGGGTGGGGCTGTGGGTTGGGGTGGGGCTGTGGGTTGGGGTGCGGGTGCGGGTGGCGGGGGTGGGGGCGGGATCTTGGGCGGCGGCTAGGGTGGCTTGTTGGGCGGCTACGCAGAAGCGGCCGATTAGCTCGCTGGTCAGGTTCTTTAGGGCGGCTACGGTTTCCGGGCCGCCGTCGTAGGTGCGCGGCCAGACGTCTAGGGCCAGCAGGCCGTCTAGGACCTCGGTTAGTTCCGCGGCGGGGACGGGATCAGCGCAATAGTGGTCGGCTGCGACCTGGGATACCACGGATCGTTCGGCAGAAGATTGAAGGTTCTTGATGGTGATCAGCCCGGCGTGAAGGCCGTCTTCCAGGTCGTGGACCGAGTAGGCCACGTCGTCGGCCCAGTCCATGACCTGTGCTTCCAGGCAGGGGCGGCGCGCGGGGGCGCCGTCGCGGATCCAGGCGAACACCTCGGCGTCCTCGGCGTAGACGCCGTACTTGCCGGAGCCGGCGCGCGGCCACGGGTACTTGAGCGTCGCGTCCAGGGTGGCGCGGGTCAGGTTGAGGCCGGCGCCCGGGACCTTCGGCTCGAGCCTGGTCAGCAGGCGCAGGGTCTGCGCGTTGCCCTCGAACCCGCCGCACGGAGCGGCCAGCTCGTCGAGGGCGAACTCGCCATTATGGCCGAACGGACTGTGGCCTATGTCATGAGCCAGGCAGGCGGCGTCGGTGAGGTCCGGATCGCAGCCGATCTCCTTGGCCAGCTCCCGCCCGATCTGCGCGCATTCGAGGGAGTGGGTGAGCCTGGTTCGCGGGAAGTCCGCCGATCCGGCCGTGACGACCTGGGTCTTGGCGGCCAGCCTGCGCAGCGCGGCGCTGTGCAGGACACGCGCGCGGTCGCGCTCGAAATCGCTGCGCCCGGCCCGCTTGGGCGGCTCTGCCACCCAGCGGGCCGTGGCGCTTTCGTCGTATCCCGTCATTACCTGCTGTCGGAGCCGGCACCTTCGAGCGCGGCGCGGCCTGCCTCCAGGCGGGCGATCGGGACGCGGAACGGCGAGCAGGACACGTAGTTCAGGCCGACCTGGTGGAAGAAGTGCACCGAGTCCGGGTCGCCGCCGTGCTCGCCGCACACGCCGAGCTCGAGGTCCGGCCTGGCCTGCCTGCCTTCCCGCACGGCGATGTCGACCAGTCGGCCGACGCCCTCGCGGTCGATCGTCTCGAACGGCGAGACGCCGAAGATGCCCAGCTCGATGTACCGGGAGAAGAACGCGCCCTCCACGTCGTCGCGGGAGAAGCCCCAGGTCATCTGCGTCAGGTCGTTCGTGCCGAAGGAGAAGAACTCGGCGCTGGCGGCGATCGGGCCGGCGTTCAGGGCCGCGCGCGGCACCTCGATCATCGTGCCGATCATGGTGTGCACGTGGGTGCCGGTCTCCTCCTCGACCTGGGCGAGGACCTTCTCGGTCTGCTCGCGGCTGATCTCCATCTCCTGCACGGTTGCGGTGAGCGGGATCATGACCTCGGGGCGCGGGTCCTTGCCCGCCTGCTTGAGCTGCGCGGCGGCGTGCGCGATCGCCCGGACCTGCATCTCGGGCAGGCCGGGGATGACCAGGCCGAGGCGCACGCCGCGCAGGCCGAGCATCGGGTTCTGCTCGTGCAGCCTGCGCACCGCGGCCAGCAGCTTGTGGTCCTTCTCGGTGGCGGCGTCGCCGGCCAGGGCGATCTTGACCGACAGCTCGGTCAGGTCGGGGAGGAACTCGTGCAGCGGCGGGTCGATCAGCCGGATCGTCACCGGCAGGCCGTCCATCGCGTCCAGGATCTCCACGAAGTCGCCGCGCTGCAGCGGCTCGAGCGCGTCGAGCGCGCGCTGGCGCTGCTCGTCGTCCTCGGCCAGGATCAGGTCCTCGACCAGCTGGCGGCGCTCGCCGAGGAACATGTGCTCGGTGCGGACCAGGCCGACGCCGCCGGCGCCGAACCGGCGCGCCCTGGCGCAGTCAGGGCCGGTGTCCGCGTTGGCGTACACGCCGAGGCGGCGCTTGTGATCGGCGTGCGTCATGATCGAGTGCACGGCCCTGATCAGGTCGTCGGCCTCGTCGGAGTGCGGGTGCAGCTCACCTTCGAAGTAGCGGACCACGGCCGAGGAGACGACGGGGACCTCACCGAGGTAGACGGCGCCGCTGGTGCCGTCGATGGAGATCATGTCGCCCTCGCGGACCGTGACGCCGCCGGGTGCGGTGAACTGGCCGGCCTTGGTGTCGACGTCGAGTTGCTCGGCGCCGCAGACGCAGGTCTTGCCCATGCCGCGGGCGACGACGGCCGCGTGGCTGGTCTTGCCGCCGCGGCTGGTCAGGATGCCCCGGGCGGCGATCATGCCGTGCAGGTCGTCGGGGTTGGTCTCGCGCCGGACCAGGATCACCGGCTCGCCCGCCGCCGCCCGTTCGACGGCGTGTTCCGAGTCGAACACCGCCTTGCCGACCGCCGCACCCGGGGAGGCGCTGATGCCGGTGGCGATCTTAGTGACCTCGGCGCCGGTGTCGAACCTGGGGAACATCAGCCGGGCGAGCTCGTCGCCGGACACCCGCGTGAGGGCTTCGTCCTCGTCGATGAGGCCCTGGTCGACCAGTTGCATCGCGATGCGGAACGCGGCGGCGGCGGTGCGCTTGCCCACCCGGGTCTGGAGCATCCACAGCTTGCCGCGCTCGATGGTGAACTCGATGTCGCACAGGTCGCGGTAGTGGTTCTCCAGGGTCCGCATGATCTGCATCAGCTGGTCGTATGACGCCTTGTCGATATTCTCCAGGTCCTGGAGCGGGATCGTGTTCCTGATCCCGGCCACCACGTCCTCGCCCTGCGCGTTCTGCAGGTAGTCGCCGTAGACGCCCTGGGCGCCGGTGCCCGGGTCCCTGGTGAACGCGACGCCGGTGCCCGAGTCAAGGCCGAGGTTGCCGAACACCATCGCGACCACGTTCACCGCCGTGCCGAGGTCGGCGGGGATGCGCTCCTGGCGCCGGTACAGGACGGCGCGGTCGGCGTTCCAGGAGTGGAAGACGGCCCTGATCGCCAGGTCCATCTGGGCGCGCGGATCCTGGGGGAACTCCATGCCCGCGTAGGTCTTGACGATGTCCTTGTAGGTCGCGACGAGGTTCTGCAGGTCGGCGGCGTCCAGGTCGACGTCGTTGCGGACGCCCTTGGCCTGCTTGGCCTCGTCGATGGCGTGCTCGAAGTGCTCGCCGTCGATGCCCAGGACGGTCTTACCGAACATCTGGATCAGGCGCCGGTAGGAGTCCCAGGCGAACCGCTCGTTGCCGGCCTGCTTGGCCAGGCCCTGCACCGACTCGTCGGACAGGCCGATGTTGAGGACGGTTTCCATCATGCCGGGCATGGAGAACTTCGCCCCGGACCTGACGCTGACCAGCAGCGGGTCGGCCGGGTCGCCGAGCCTGCGGCCCATCTGGTCTTCCAGCTTCGCCAGGTGGGCCGCGATTTCCTCGTCGAGGCCGTCCGGGGTGCTGCCGTGTTCCAGGTAGTAGCGGCACGCCTGCGTGGTGATGGTGAAACCGGGCGGTACGGGCAGGCCGATGTTGGTCATCTCGGCCAGGTTGGCACCCTTGCCGCCCAGCAGGTCCTTCATGTCCTTGTTGCCTTCGGTGAAGTCATAAACGAACTTCGGCACTTCCTGCTCCTCGTCCTGCTTCTCGTCCTGCTTCTCGTCCTGCTGCTCGCAGCGTGCGACGTCGTGTATTCACTCGGGACTCTACCGCCCTAGATAGAGGTCTATCGCCCGGGCGAGCAACCCGGGCGGGTGATCCGGGGGATCGAGTTCACGCCGCCGCCCGCGGCGTCGTCGTCGGTGCTGCCCTGGGGCAACACGCGGTGACGGACGCCCTGGTCTAGGCTCGGCCGTGCACGCCGCGCGGGTCTTCAGGGCGGGAGGACGGTCATGGGTGACGTCATCACGATCGGGCTGCTGCACCCCGGTGAGATGGGCGCCGCGGTCGGGCAGTGCCTGGTGCGCGCCGGGCATCAGGTGCTGTGGGTACCGGAGGGGCGCAGCGCGGCCAGCGCCGCGCGGGCTAAGCCGGCCGGGCTGACCGCCGCGGATGGAGGGCTGGCCGAGGTAGTGCGCCGGTCGGGGTTCATCATGTCGGTCTGCCCGCCGCATGCGGCGATCGGGACCGCCGGCGAGGTGGCCGGGTTCGGGTTCGGCGGGGTCTACGTGGACGCCAACGCCATCTCCCCGGCGACCGCGCGTGAGGTCGCCCGGATCGCCGAGGCCGGCGGGGCCAGCTACGTGGACGGCGGGATCATCGGGACTCCCCCGGCCGCGCCGGGATTCATCAGGTTTTACCTGTCCGGCGCCGGGGCCGGGAACGTGGCCCGGCTGTTCGCGGGAAGCGACGTCGACGCGCGGGTGATCGAGGGTGAGTCGTGCGCGGCGTCGGCGGTGAAGATGGCGTACGCGTCGTGGACCAAGGGCTCTGGCGCGTTGCTGCTGGCGGCGCGGGCGCTGGCGCGGGCCGAGGGCGTGGAGGAGGTCCTGCTCGGCGAGTGGGCGATCTCGCAGCCCGGGCTGGCCGAGCGGTCGTCGCGCGCCGCCGGGTCGGCGGCGGCCAAGGGGTGGCGCTGGGTGGCGGAGATGGAGGAAATCGCGTCGGCCATGACCGCGGCGGGCCTGCCGGACGGGTTTCACCTGGCCGCGGCGGAGATCTACCGCCGTACCCGGCACTCGGCGGGACCGGGGCTGGACGACGTGCTCGCCGCGCTGCGGTCCCACGCCGGGGACGGTCCGGTGGAAGGATGAGGCCGTGAACGACTCCGGGATGACCAGGGCCGTCGTGGCCACCGCGTACGGCGGGCCTGAGGTGCTGGCGGTGATCGAGACGCCGGTTGGCGCGCCGGGCGCCGGCGAGGTGCTGATCAGCGTGCGGGCGGCGGGCACGAACCCCATCGACTACAAGGTGTACAGCGGCGCCATGGGGCGGGATCCGGCGCGGCTGCCGATGCGGCTCGGGTCCGAGGCGGCCGGCGTCGTGACCGCGGTGGCCAGCGGCGTCGAAGGGCCGGGAGGCCGCGTCCAGGTCGGCGACGAGGTCGTCGCGTACCGGATCACGGGCGGATACGCCGCTGACGTGCTCGCGCCCGCCTCGAGCGTGATCGGAAAGCCCTCGACACTGTCGTTCGAGCAGGCGAGCGGGCTAATGCTGACGGGCGTGACGGCCGTGCACGCGCTGACCGTGGTCCGAGTCAGCGCGGGCCAGACTGTCCTGGTCTACGGCGCCTCGGGCGGCGTCGGCCTGATGGCCATCCAGCTCGCGACGGCGGCGGGCGCGCGGGTGATCGGCACGGCCAGCCCGAGCGCCCACGCGCTGGTGCGCGAACTCGGCGCGGAGCCCGTGACGTACGGCGCCGGTCTGCAAGAGCGCGTCCGCGGCCTGGCCCCGGACGGCGTCGACGCCGCCGTCGACCTGGCCGGGGGCGACGAGGCCCTGGACACCTCGCTCGCCCTGGTGGCAGAGCGAGACCGGATCGTCACCGCGCTCGCGAGCAGGCGGGCGTTCGACGCGGGCATCAAGGTCATCGGCGGCGCCCCGGGAGCCGACCCGGGAACCGGGATACGGGCCGCGGCGCGACTTGAGCTGGCCCGGCTCGCCGGGGACGGGAAGCTGCGGGTCATCGTCTCCGGCGCCTACCCGCTCGCCGAGGTGGCCGAGGCGCACCGGGAACTGGCGACGGGCCACGCCCACGGCAAGATCGTGCTCGTGCCCTAGCCAGGCTGGCGGCTCAGCAGAGGCCGAGGCGCTCGGCTAGGTAGGCCTGGACGTGGTCGATGCCGATGCGCTCCTGGCTCATGGTGTCGCGATCTCTGACCGTGACAGCCTGATCGTTCAGCGTGTCGAAGTCGACGGTAACGCAGTACGGCGTGCCGATCTCGTCCTGGCGGCGGTACCTGCGGCCGATCGCGCTGGCGTCGTCGAAGTCGGTGTTCCAGTGCTTGCGCAGGGCCGCCGCCAGATCCCGCGCCTTGGGCGACAGGTCGGCGTTGCGGGACAACGGGAGCACGGCCGCCTTCACCGGCGCGAGCCGGGGGTTGAGCCGGAGGACGGTCCGCTTCTCCGGGTTGCCCTTGGCGTCAGGCGCCTCGTCCTCGGTGAAGGCGTCGAGCAGGAAGACCAGCGCGCCGCGGTCGACGCCGGCCGCCGGCTCGATCACGTACGGGGTGAACCGCTCGTTGGTCTCCTGGTCCAGGTAGGACAGGTCCTGCTTGGACGCGCGCGCGTGGGTGGTCAGGTCGAAGTCGGTCCGGTTGGCGATGCCCTCGAGCTCGCCCCACTCGCTGCCCACGAAGTCGAACTTGTACTCGATGTCCACCGTGCGCTTGGAGTAGTGGGAGAGCTTCTCCTTCGGGTGCTCGTACAGCCGCAGGTTCTCCTCGCGGATGCCGAGACCGAGGTACCAGGCGAAGCGCTCGTCGATCCAGCGCTGGTGCCATTCCTCGTCGGTGCCCGGGCGGACGAAGAACTCCATCTCCATCTGCTCGAATTCCCGCGTACGGAAGATGAAGTTGCCCGGGGTGATCTCGTTGCGGAACGACTTGCCGATCTGCCCGATGCCGAACGGGATCTTGCGGCGCGAGGTCTGCAGCACGTTCTTGAAGTTGATGAAGATGCCCTGCGCGGTCTCCGGGCGCAGGTAGGCCAGTCCTGACTCGTCCTCCACCGGGCCGAGGTGGGTGCGCAGCAGGCCGTTGAACATCCGCGGCTCGGTGAAGGCGCCCCTGGTGCCGCAGTTCGGGCAGGCGATCTCGGTCAGGCCCCCGACCGGGGCGTAGCCGTGTTTTTCCTGGTAGGCCTCGATCAGGTGGTCGGCACGGTAGCGCTTATGGCAGGACATGCACTCGGTGAGCGGGTCGACGAACTCGGTGACGTGCCCGCTGGCCTCCCATACCTCCCTGGCCAGGATCACCGACGAGTCGAGGCCCACGATGTCATCGCGTTCGGTGACCATCGAACGCCACCACTGGCGCTTGATGTTGTTCTTGAGCTCCACGCCGAGCGGGCCGTAGTCCCAGGCGGCCCGCAGGCCGCCGTAGATCTCGCTGGACGGGTAGACGAACCCCCGTCGTTTGCTGAGGCTGACGATGGCGTCGAGGCGGTCACTGCGCAATGACATCGAAGTCTCCATCCGGCTGGCGGTCGGCGGGCGCGACGGGCGCGATCCCCATGGTGATCCCGGTGCGGATGCAGGCGAGGCACCCATCCGGAGACCCCTAGCTTAGGAGCACTGGTCAGTGATCGCGAACTGGATTCATGCGGTACGGACGAGTGACCTGCGGTCACCCGCGGACCACCGCGCTGTCCACGAGGTCGGAGTCGATGTCGATGGAGTACCCGCCGACCGAGACCACGTGGCCGCCTTCGTACTGCTTCGACCGCTCCGTGTCGGGCCAGACCGCCCCGGTCAGGTAGGGCGATCCGGTCAGGTTCTGGACGTTATCCCACAGCGCGAACCACATGTCCTGCGGCTCGGCGAGTGCGTGCCCGGCGATCGTCGTGTTGGACTGCAGGTCGATCGCCGCCGAGTCGGCGCTCGAGTAGACACCGGAGACATAACCGCCGGTATTAAGTTGCCTGGTCCAGGCGTCGAGGAAGGTGAGCACCGCGGTCACGCAGCCGGTGTTCGTGTGATCGTAGCCTTCCATGTCGAAGTAGATGGGCGATCCTGCGCCCAGGCCGAGCTGCTTCGCGTCCGAGATCGCCAGGTTGGCCGCCGCGGTCCCCTCGGTCGCCGCCTGGCTCGGGTTGATCTCCGCGCTGTAGCTATTGCACGGCGCCTGGAGCCCGACGAAGGTCGGCATCAGCGACCAGCCGTCGGCCTCCACCGTCTGGATCCAGCTGGCCGACAGGTTGCCGTAGTCGCACGCCATCTCCTGGCCGCCGATGTAGATGTTGGCGACGGAGAACTTCGCACGCCAGGCCTTCATGGCCGACAGCGACGGGGCCGTGCAGGTGTCGAAGCCGGGCGCGGGCGTGCCGGATCCCGGAGCCGATGGGGTCACCGCCGGATCGGCCGCCGGAGCCTGGGTGGTGGGCGGCGTGGGCGTCGGCGTGGTCGGGCCGGGGGCCGACGAGACCGGTACCTCGGCCGGCGCGGAGGTCGTCTGCGTCGGTGTCGGGGTCGGCCGATGGGTAGGCCGCTGTGAAGGGTGGGTCGTGGGCGGCGTGAACAGCACCGTGGGAATCACGGGCGGCCTGGTCGTCTGGGTGACCGGGCTCGGCGAAATCCACGCGGGATGCGTCGGCCCGCCCGAGGACGACACGAAGGGCCCGGGCGTGGGATGGGTCGTGGCCCACGGCCTTGGCGACCCGGGCGTCCCCGGCGTCCCGCGAGGCTGAAGGGGGCCGCCCGGCCTTGAGTTCAGGGCGTGCAGGCTGTGGAACACCTGCACGATCAGGCCGGGGTCCCTGCCGTACGTGGCCGTGACCGACGGGGCGGAGGACGGCATGACGAGGCCGAACTGATGCTGCCCGGGGTTTTGCATGATCGTCCCGGGCGCCGCGCGCTGGTCCGTGGCCGATCGCAGGTCTCCCACCGTTGCCCGATCGCCGGTCTTGGCCGACGTCACAAGCACGCCGGGAATGGCCGGGCCGCCGACGCTCACCGTGTCGGCCGTGCCGACCAGGTCGGGCGGGCAATGCTGGTTAGGCCCGGGAGTGCCCAGGTAGACGGCGTTCACGTCGTAGCGGACGCACTGGTCCGGGTCCTTGCTCAGCGAGTACACGGGCCAGCTGGCCGGAACCTCGAACGCATAGCCGCGGAATTCGACGACCTTCATGGCGATTCCCGCTTGCTTGGCCGACTTGCCGACGATCGGATTCTGCGTGACCGGCTTAATGGCAGCCTCAAGGCTCAGACCCGGGATGACAGTGCTATGCCAAAATCCCGATGCGATTACCGCGAGCGCGCACACGAATAGAAGAGCCATACCGCGACGCATTAATCCCCCCGAATTGCCCCGTCGACAATGGTTAAACTATGCCCCGTCAGTGCGCAAGATGCCGAAATCGCCCCCGACTACGGTTCTATCGCACCAGGCAGTAATGTTCCCCGGTAGCTCGGGTGCTACGCACAGTCACGCCGATTGATGCCAGGAAACTGAAGGACGGATCACGGTGCGGTGCGGCCGCGCGAGCGAACATGCTTTCGCCTCGGGAAACTACGCTGGCGCTCCGGTCGTGGCGGCCATCGCCCGGGTCAGCGTCGCGGCCTCGGGGTCACCCGCCGCTGGCGCCGCCGCCCGGCCGGGCCAGGGTGGCCGGTCTTCTCAACGAGTCCCGGTTTGCGCGTGTTAGCAGGCATTTCGTCGCGCGATGACGCGTCCTGGGCGGTCAGGTCAGGTGGGACGGGTGCGGTTGGGACGGGTCGGGGCCGGGTGAGGCAAGGAGGCCCGACGTTGCCCGGCGCGGCACTAGGGCCGGGCGTCGGGTAGGTCGGATAGGTCGTCGGGCAGGTCGGCAACGGGATTCGGCACGGCGCCGCCGTATCTGCGGTCGCGGCTGGCGTAAATCTCGCAGGCGTGCCACAAATGGCGCCGGTCGAAATCGGGCCACAGGGTGTCCAGAAAGACCAGCTCGGCATAGGCAGATTGCCACAAGAGAAAGTTCGAAAGGCGCTGCTCGCCCGATGACCTGACGAAGAGATCAACGTCGGGAATCCCGGGCTCGTATAGATAACGGGCGAATAGCTTCTCGTTGATCTTTTCCGGGCGGAGCTTTCCCGCGACCACGTCGGCCGCGATGGCGCCGGCAGCGTCGGCGATCTCGGCCCGGCCCCCGTAATTGACGCAGAATTGCAGGGTCAGCACGGAATTGCCGGCGGAAAGCTGCTCGGCGTACTCCAGTTCGCTGATGACGCTGCGCCACAGCTTCGGGCGCCGGCCGGCCCAGCGGATCCGGACCCCCATCTCGTTCAGCAGGTCGCGGCGCCGGTGAATGACGTCGCGATTGAATCCCATCAGGAAGCGCACTTCGTCCGGCGAGCGCCGCCAGTTCTCGGTCGAGAAGGCGTAGGCCGACAGGTACGGAATGCCGAGCTCGATCGCCCCCATGATCACGTCGAGCAGCGAGGACTCGCCTTCTTTATGGCCCTCGGTCCTGGGCAGCCCGCGTTTCTTAGCCCAGCGCCCGTCACCGTCCATGACCAGGGCGACGTGCCTTGGCACCAGCTCGGGCGGGATGCCGGGCGGCTTTACCCCGCTCGGATGCGGGTCAGGCGGGCGCACGCCCGCCGGGCTCGGTCCCATCAGACGCGTTCCACGTGACGTAGTGATCGGATCGAGTGCTCCAGGTGCCATTGCAGGTACGCGGCCACCAGCCCGCTGCACTCTACCTGGTGCCTTCGCTCGCTGCGATCGGCGCTCTCCCAGTCCCCGCGCAGCAGCCCGAGCATGACGGCGACCGTTCCCGCCGCGGGCGACGCCGCGCCGGGCGGGCGGCAGGACGCGCACACCATGCCGCCCGCCGGGATGGCGAAGGCAGGCAGCCGGGTCGCGCCGTTCCCTGGTGCGCCGCAGCGGGCGCACTCCTCCAGGACCGGCGCGTACCCGGCCACCGCGAGCGAGCGCAGCAGGAAGGCGTCAAGGACCAGGCGGGGGTCGTGCTCCCGCTCGACGAGGGTGCGCAGCCCGCCGATGAGCAGGAGCAACTGCCGCAGGGCGGGCTCCTTCTCTTCCGGGGTGAACCGCTCGGCCGTCTCCAGCATGGCCACGCCCGCCGTGTAGCGCGGGTAGTCCGCGGCCAGAGGGTCACCGTACGGCCGGATGACTTCGGCCTGCGTGATCACGTCGAGCGAACGGCCCGGGTGCAGCATCAGGTCGACGTGCGTGAACGGCTCAAGGCGCGCGCCGAACCGTGACTTCGTCCGGCGGACGCCCTTGGCCACGGCGCGGACCCGGCCGGTGTGCCGGCCGAGCACGGTGATGATCCGGTCCGCCTCACCCAGCTTCTGCGTCCGCAGCACGATCCCGTCGTCCCGATACTGCTGCACGCCTCCATTCTGTGCTAGCCCGGGGACATCGGGGCCTAGGCGCGCCTTGACCGGTTGACGGCGGACAGGATCGCGCGCATGGATGCGGTGGCGGTGTTGGTGTCGATACCGACGCCCCAGAAGACCAGGCCGCCGATCTCGCATTCCACGTAGGAGGCGGCCTGCGCGTCGGTGCCCTCGGTCAGCGCGTGCTCGGTGTAGTCGAGCACGCGGGCGCTGATGCCGATGGTCGCCAGCGCGTCGCAGAACGCGGAGATCGGGCCGTTGCCGACCCCCTCCACGGGCTGCGCGCGGCCGTCGACGGTGATCTCCGCGGTCAGGGCGTGCTTGGACTCCACGACCGAGGACGTCTGGTAGTCACGCAGCGCCAGCTGGCCCTCGGCCAGGTACTCGGCGGAGAAGATGCCCCACATCTGCGCCGGGGTCACCTCGCCGCCCTCGGCGTCTGTGTGCGCCTGGATCACGCGCGAGAACTCGATCTGCAGTCGGCGCGGGAGGTCCAGCTGGTGTTCGGCCTTCATGATGAACGCCACGCCGCCCTTGCCCGACTGCGAGTTGACCCTGATCACCGCCTCGTAGGTGCGTCCCACGTCGTGCGGGTCGATCGCCAGGTACGGCACGGCCCACGGGTACTCCGCAAATGGCACCCGGGCGTCTTCCGCCTCGGCCTCCAGCGCCTCGAAGCCCTTCTTGATCGCGTCCTGGTGCGAACCGGAGAACGCGGTGTAAACCAGCTCGCCCGCGTAGGGGTGGCGCGGGTGAACCGGTAGCTGGTTGCAGTACTCGACGGTGCGGCGGATCTCGTCGATGTCGGAGAAGTCGATCATCGGGTCGATGCCCTGGCTGAACAGGTTCAGGCCCAGCGTGACCAGGCACACGTTGCCGGTTCGCTCGCCGTTCCCGAACAGGCAGCCCTCGATGCGGTCGGCGCCCGCCATGACGGCCAGCTCGGCGTCGGCGACCGCGGTGCCCCGGTCGTTGTGCGTGTGTACGGACACGCATACGTAGTCGCGGTCAGGCAGGTTCCGGCACATCCACTCGATCTGGTCGGCGTAGACGTTGGGCGTGGACCGCTCGACCGTGCACGGCAGGTTGAGGATGATCTCGCGGTCCGGCCCGGGCTGCCAGACCTCCGTCACGCCCGCGCAGACGTCGGCGGCGAAGTCCAGCTCGGTGTCCATGAAGATCTCCGGCGAGTACTCATAGCCGAAGTCGCAGTCGCCGAGGATCTGCTCGGCGTACTTCATGACGTGGCGGGTGCCCTCGACGGCGAGCGCCCTGCACTCCTCGCGGTCGATGCGGAACACGACCCGGCGGAAGATCGGCGCGGTCGCGTTGTACAGGTGCACGGTGGCGCGGCGCGCACCGCGCATCGACTGGACCGACCGCTCGATCAGGTCCTCCCGGGCCTGGGTGAGCACGGAAATCCTGACGTCATCGGGGATGCGGTCGCCCTGCACCAGCTCGCGGACGAAGTCAAAGTCAGTCTGGCTCGCGGCCGGGAACCCGACCTCGATCTCCTTGTAGCCCATCCGGACCAGCAGGTCGAACATCTTGTGCTTGCGGGCCGGGCTCATCGGGTCGATAAGCGCCTGGTTGCCGTCCCGGAGATCGGTGGACAGCCAGCGCGGGGCCGTCGTGATCGACCGGGCCGGCCAGGTGCGGTCCGGCAGGTCGACGGGCCGGAACGGGGTGTAGCGATGGCACGGCATGCCGCTGGGCTGCTGCCGTACAGGTGCGACGCGTTTGAACGCTTGATCGGATGGCATGTCTGTCTGCTTCCTCATGGCTGGTGGGCGGATGGCCAGCGGACGCGCCAACACCCCGCGACGAGGGAGCCGGCCTATCGGCCCCCGCCGCGGCCGCTAAGGAGGAGCAGCTCGCACAGCATCGGGAGTCACTGTACCAGGCGGGCGGGCGCCTGGTGCGGTGCGGCCGGTAAGCCGAGGTGGTAGTACAGGGCGAACTGGTTAAGGAAGTAGGTAGCCAGCTGGGCTCCCGCGAGAGCGGCGGGGATCGCGCCGTACGCCGCGATCCGTGACCTGCGCGCGAGGAGCGCCGCGATGACGATGACGGCCAGCGTGCACCACCAGGCCAGGTAGTGGTCGTCGGCGGCCTGGGCGGCGCGGCGCAGGCACGAGGACGTCGCGGCAGCGTCGGGCAAGACGTAACAGAAGCCCCGGCCGTGTCCCATGCCGCCAGGCACCCCGGTGCCCGCGAGCGCCGCGGGGACCGTCGGCCATAGCCCCCAGGCGAGGAGGGCGGCCGCGACGCCCCCCAGGTGCCACCAGCTTGCAGGCTCAGCGCCCGAGGAGCGCACCTGCCACCATTGCACGGCGGCGAAGCCGTACACCACCAGGACGGGGACGATCAGGACCACCACGGCGACGGTGGCGGACCCCTGGTTGGCGACGGCGGCGCCGCCCGCCAGTTCGACGATCACCGCGGCGAAGACCACGATCCACGCCGTCATCGTCCCCGCGAACGGCTGGGTCAGCAGCGGCTCCGGTCGTCCATGGAGCCGGGACCCGGTCATGTCTTGCGCTCCTGTCGAGGGGCTGCGCGAGAGCCTTTCGACCAGGAGCGTACCTCGCGGAATATTCAGTGGCGCCGCGGCCCACGGCCGGGTTGGCTGGGATCGTGCACATCGAGCCGCTCGACCTCACCGACGGTGAGAGCGTCAGCGCATGCTATGCCGCGTTCCGGGCCGCCCAGCAGGTCGACGAGCCGCAGGAGCCCATGCTCGGCGAGCGGTTGTTCGGCTGCTGGCTGACCACGGGCTGGGGCGGCGAACCAAGGGAGGCATGGCTGGTCCGGGGCCAGGAGGAGGGTTCGGTCGCGGGCTGGTACCGCCTGGAGCTCCCGGACCTGGAGAACCTGGACCGGGCCAACCTGGACCTGATCGTGCCCCCGCAGGAACGACGGCGCGGGCTCGGCCGGGCCCTGCTTGAACACGCCGCGGGCCGCGCCGCCGCGAACGGACGGAGCGTGCTCGGCGGCGGTGCGAGGAACGGCACGGCGGGCGAAGCCTTCGCCCGGGCGGTCGGGGCGCAGCCCGGGCTTGTCGACATCGAGCGCATGCTGGAGCTAGGCCCGCTCGCCGACGGCAGGCTGGCCGGGCTGCGGCAAGAAGCCGAGCGGCGCGCGGCCGGATACGCGCTGGTGACCTGGGCCGGGCCGGTGCCAGAGGAGTTCCTCGACCAGGTGGCAGTGCTGTACGCCGCGCTCAACGACGCGCCGCGCGATCCCGACGTGTCGCCAGAGAAATGGGATGCGCAGCGGGTCCGCGAGCGCCTCAACGAACGGCGCGAGCACTACGGCGTACGCGACTACACCGTCGCGGCCCGCCACCTGGCCACCGGCGAGATGGCCGCGATGACCAAGGTCTCCGTCGATCCCCCCGATCCAGGCTGGGGCCACCAGCTGGTCACGGCCGTGACTGCCGCGCACCGCGGGCACCGGCTCGGCCTGCTGGTCAAGGTCGCGATGCTGGAGTGGCTCGCGGTCGCGGAGCCGCAGCTGGAGCGGATCGTGACCTGGAACGCCGAGGACAACGAGCACATGATCGCGGTCAACGAGGCCCTCGGCTACACCGTCGTCGACCCGCCGGCAACCGCCTGGCGCCTCGACGTGGCCGCCGTGCTGGCCTGAGATGCCTGAGACGATGCGTATCGAGCGGTTCGGCGCGGACAGTGACCCGCGGTGGGTGCGGGCCTGCCACGACATCCACGTCGCGGTCAGCGCGGCCGACGACCCCGGAGGCCCCGCGATGGGCCGCGCGGCCTTCGACGGCTGGCTGGCCATGGGCTGGACCGGCAACCCCAGGGAATCCTGGCTCGCGCGCGGGCCGGACGGCGCGGTGGCCGGCTGGTACCTAGTGGAGCTGCCGGACCGGGACAACAGGCACCTCGGCGAGGTGGAGCTGCTGGTGGACCCGGCGCGGCGGCGACAGGGGTTCGCTACGGCACTGCTGCGGCACGCCGCCGAACGCGCGCTCGCCGACGGCCGCAGCCTGCTGGCGGGGGCCGCCTGGCGGGACGGGCCCGGCGAGGCGTTCGCCCGGTCGCTCGGCGCGACGGCTGGCCTGGCGGAGATCCGGCGCAGGCTTGACCTGGCCACCGTACGCGCCGACCGGATGGCCGAGCTCCGCGCGACGGCCGAGCAGGCGGCCGGCGGTTACACGCTGATCTCCTGGACGCGGCCGACACCGGAGGAATACCTGGACCAGATGGCCGCGATCGAGCGGGCGATGTCCGACGCGCCGCACGACCCGAGCTGGGAGCAGGCGTCGTGGGACGCCGAGCGTGTGCGGGCCACCGATCGCCGGATCGGCTTGCAGGGACTGCGCGCCTACGTCGTGGCGGCCCGCCACGACGCGACCGGTGACCTGGCCGGCCTCACTCAGGTCGAAGCACCACCGGACGAGCCGGACTGGGCCTTCCAGGGCCTGACCGCCGTGGTCAGGGAGCACCGGGGGCACCGGCTCGGCCTGCTGGTCAAGCTGGCCATGCAGGAGTGGATAGTCACAGCGGAGCCGGACCGGCGGTGGCTCCTGACCGGCAACGCCGAGACCAACCAGCACATGATCGCGATCAACGAAGCGCTCGGCTACCAGCCCTTCGGTAAGCCGGAGGTGTCCTTCGAGGTGCCGCCCGAGAAGGTGCTCGGGACTATCTGAGGGGGCGGCGGCCTGGCACCATTCCCTCATGATCGGACGACTGCATCACGTGGTCCTCGACTGCCCCGACCCGGCGGCGCTCGCGGCGTTCTACGCTGAACTGCTCGGCCTGCCGATCACCTACTCCAGCGATGACTGGGTGGTGGTCGCGGCCAACGACACCTCATCGGGTCTGGCGTTCCAGCTCGCACCCGGCCACCACCCGCCTACCTGGCCGGATCCCGCCGTACCGCAGCAGGTTCACCTGGACGTGATGGTGGAAGACGTGGCCGCCGCCGGGCCGCGCGTGGTGGGCCTGGGCGCCGTTCACCTGGACGGCGACGTGTACGCCGACCCGGCCGGCCATCCGTTCTGCCTCATCAGGCGGCCGCGCTGGGCACCGCCGATCCCCGGAGGGTAGGAGTGGCGGTGTGTGTCTCAGCCGCGCTGGGCACCGCCGATCCCCGGGGTAGGAGTGGCGGTGTGCCTTAGCGGCGCCGGGTTGCCGCCGTTCGGTCAGTCGTAGAAGCCGAGGCGGCGGAGCTGCTTGGGGTTGCGCTGCCAGTCCTTGGCGATCTTGACGTGCAGGTCGAGGTAGACCTGGGTGCCGAGCAGGGCCTCGATCTGCCGGCGGGCGCGGCTGCCGACGTCCTTCAGCCGCGCTCCCCCGGTCCCGATGACGATGGCCTTCTGGCTCGGCCGCTCCACGTACAGCTCGGCGTAGATGTCGGTCAGGTCCTCGCGACCAGCTCGCGGCCCCATCTCCTCGACCAGCACCGCGATGGAGTGCGGCAACTCGTCCCTGACCCCTTCCAGGGCCGCCTCCCTGATCAGCTCGGCGACCATGATCTGCTCCGGCTCGTCGGTCAGCTCGCCATCGGGGTAGAGCGGCGGGCCCTCGGGCAGGTGCGAGGCCAGCACGTCGGCCAGGACGTCGAGCTGGAACCCGGTCATCGCCGACACCGGCACGACGTCCGCCCAGTCACCCAGCTCACTCACCGCCGCCAGCTGCTCCGCGATCCGCTGCGGCGGCACGTGATCGCACTTCGTCACGATCAGCACGACCGGCGTTCCACCTACGTGGTCCAGCTCGCGGGCGAGGAACCGGTCGCCGGGCCCGACTGGGTCGCTGGCCGGGATGCAGAACCCGATCACGTCGACCTCGGTGAGCGTGGAGCGGACCAGGCTGTCCAGGCGCTCGCCGAGCAGCGTGCGCGGCTTATGCAGGCCGGGGGTGTCGAGCACCACCAGCTGTGCGTCCGGGCGGTGGACGATGCCGCGTATCACGCGCCTGGTCGTCTGCGGCCGGTCGCTGGTGATGGCGACCTTGGCACCGACCAGGGCGTTGATCAGAGTCGACTTGCCGACGTTCGGGCGGCCGACCAGGCAGGCGAATCCCGAGCGGAAGCCAGGGCCTGAACGGCCGAAGCCGGGGCCCGGCGCTGGGCCGGGCCGGTGATCGGCCGAATGGGTCACGTCTTGATTGTCGCGCTTGCGGCGGGCGGCGGGGTCAGGCGGTGCGGGTGGCTCGAAGGGTGCCGTCGGGGGCGGCGTGGAACACGATGGCGTCCGGGCCGAGATCGCGCACCGCGGCCAGGTCCCCGGGATCCAGCTGGCCGTCGCTGACCAGGGCCGCAGCCTCCAGCTTCTGCGCACCGCTCGAGACCGCCATGGCTACCGCCAGGCGCAGCGCGGACAGGCGCAGCGAAGGCAGGGCCACCGCGGCCGCGGTGTAGGTCCGGCCGGTCTCGTCACGCACGGCCGCGCCCTCCGACGCCGCCACCCGGGCGCGGGTGGACCGGGCCAGGGTGATGATCTTCACGTCTTCCGCGTCCAGTGCCGCGTTCGTCACGTCGCTCACCTGAGTGAGTCTAGGGCCGGCCGGGCCGGGTCGGCGGCCCATCGCCGGTCACGGCTCGTCATCGGCGACGGGCTCCACCAGCACCGTCTCGATCTTGTTGCGCCGCCCGACCAGGTTCTCCGCGGTCAGCCGCAGGCCGCTGACGGTCGCCGTCGAGCCCGCGATCGGGACCCGGCCGAGCTTGTGCGCCAGCAGCCCGGCGACCGTCTCCACGTCCTCGGCGTCGATCCGGACACCGAACAGCTCCTCGAGCTCGGCCACCGGAAGCCGGGCCGTCACCCGCGCCGAACCGCCGTCCAGCCACTGCACGGGTGGCAGCTCGTGGTCGTACTCGTCGGTGATCTCGCCGACGATCTCCTCCAGGATGTCCTCGATGGTGACCAGCCCGGCCGTCCCGCCGTACTCGTCGATCACGATGGCCACGTGGTTGCGCTGCGCCTGCATCTGGCGCAGCAGCTCGTC
>Ga0335074_10001716_pt1 | contig 29577 bp, 10 predicted proteins | sample Lox_Sample_23_FD_206715 | JGI IMG/M metagenome (GOLD analysis project Ga0335074, IMG submission 206715) | Soil microbial communities from Loxahatchee National Wildlife Refuge, Florida, United States - Lox_Sample_2.3 | ecosystem: Environmental > Terrestrial > Soil > Wetlands | place: USA... | reverse complement strand
TGCGGCTGAAGGCGAACTTTCTGTGGCCGGCGATGTGGAACAACGCGTTTGCGGAGGATGATCCGGAGAATCCGAAGCTGGCGGATGAGTATGGGATTGTGATGGGTACGTCGCATGAGGAACCGATGATGCGCGCGGAGAAGGAATGGACGAGCGGGCACTACGGCGCGTGGAACTACGTGACGAATCAGAAGGCGATTGACGATTTCTGGCGCAAGGGCATGGAGCGCGACAAGAACTATGAAGAGGTCGTGACGCTGGGGATGCGTGGCGAGGGCGACACGCCGATGTCGTCGGGAGCGAACATCGACCTGCTGGAGAAGATCGTTGCGGACCAGCGGCAGATACTGAAGGAGACAGTGAACCAGGATGTGACGAAGGTGCCGCAGGTGTGGGCGCTGTACAAAGAGGTGCAGGGTTACTACGAGAAAGGCATGCGCGTTCCGGACGACGTGACGCTGCTGTGGAGCGATGACAACTGGGGGGATCTGCGCCGGTTGCCGACAGCGGAGGAGCGGAAACGCAGTGGCGGAGCTGGGATTTACTACCACTTCGATTATGTGGGCGGCCCGCGGAGTTACAAGTGGCTGAACACCAATCCGATTGCGAAGGTGCAGGAGCAGATGCACCTGGCGCTTGAGTATGGAGCGGACCGGTTGTGGGTGGTGAACGTCGGCGATGGCAAGCCGATGGAGTTTCCAATGGAGTTTTTCCTGGATTATGCGCGAACGCCGCAGCGTTGGGATAAGGACCATCTCGACGAGTTCACTTTGGACTGGGCAACGCGGGAGTTCGGGCCGGAGCACGCGCGGGAGATTGCGGACGCGATGGAAGACTATACGCGCTATAACGGCAGGCGGAAGCCGGAATTAATCGACGCCGATACATTCAGTTTGACGAACTACGGTGAGGCAGATCGTATATACGACGAGTGGAAGTCGCTTGAGGATCGCGTGGACAGGCTGGCGACGGAGCTGCCGGAGAATGAGCAGGCGAGCTACTTTGAGCTGATCCAGTACCCGGTGGATGCGTGCGCAAACTTGACGGAGATGTACATCGTGGCGGGGCGGAATGCTCTGGATGCACGAATGGGGAATCCGCGGGCGAACAATGAGGCCGACGCGGTGCAGAAGATGTTTGCGCGCGACGCGGCGCTGAGCGCGGAATACAACCATCTGCTGAACGGCAAGTGGGACCACATGATGGACCAGACGCACATTGGCTATGTGAACTGGAGCGATCCGCCGGTGAACGTGATGCCGGCAGTGAGCTGGATCCAGGTGCCGGAGACAGGGTCGCTGGGCGTGATCGCGGAGGACGCGACGTTTACGCGGGCAGGAGGGCGTTTTGGGTTTTCGCTGGGGACGATCGATTCGGTGAATCAACAGACGCGGACGCTGACGCTCTTCGATCGCGGAAAGACACCGGTGCCCTTTGCGGTGAAGACGGACGTGCCGTGGATTGCAACCTCGCAGAGTGAAGGCACGTTGGGCGCGGGCGTTGAGCAGAAGGTTGTGGTGAGCGTGGACTGGAGCAAGCTGCCCGGCGATGAGGCGGAAGGGATGGTGAGAGTGAGCTCGGGCGACACGCGGCCGATGGTGTACATGCTGCATGCGCGGAGATTGCCGATTACGCGGGAGAACGCGGAGGGATTCGTGGAGGGCGATGGGTACGTGGCGATGGAGGCTGCGGACACGACCGCCCGGACGGCGGATGGCGCGGATGGAATGCGGTGGGTGGAGCTGCCTGGATATGGAGAGACGAGGTCAGGGATGACGGTGTTTCCGGTGACGGCGGCGAGCGAGATGAATTCCGGGACATCGTCGGACTACAGGATGTACCTTTATGATTCCGGCGACTTCGAGTTGCAGTTCGCGATGTCGCCGACGGAGAATTTTGTGCCGGGCCGCGGGCTGCGGTTTGCGGTTTCGGTCGATGATGGAGCCCGGACGATGGTCGATGCGCTGGAGCATAACTCGGACAAGGATTGGGCGCAGGCGGTGAGCGATGGTGTGCGGCGAGTGACGATCCCGCTAACGATTGCGAAGCCGGGATATCACGTGCTGAAGGTTTGGGCGGTAGATCCGGCGGTGGTGATCGATAGGATCGTGCTGAGCCATGGACCGCTTAAGCCAAGCTATCTTGGGCCTCCGGAGAGCTTTCATGCGGACGCCGCGGGTCATTGAGGATATTCGCTTTCAGGTTTCAGTTGGCAGTATGCGGTTGCGGTTGGCGTTGAAAGAACGAGGTGTGGAGCGTGGCGAAGAACACGGAAACGGGCGGGGGAAAACAACCGGCGCATGAGTTGACGCATGCGCTTCGGCGGGCGGATCTGGCGTATGTGCGGCTGGCGTCGAGCGAGGTGGCGCGCGACATCAATCGCGATGTGATTCTGGAGCTGGTGCGGGCGAAGCAGCCGGTGGCACGTGTGGAACTGGCGCGGGCCTCAGGGCTGTATCCAAGCACGGTGTCGTCGATTGTTGAAGAGCTGATTGAAGAGGGATGGGTGGTGGAGGGCGGGACGCAGCGGCTGCCGAGAGGGCGCAGGCCGACCCTGCTGTCGCTGAATGAGGACATTGTGATGCTCGCGGTGGACGTGCGGCCGGAGCAGGCCACGATTGCGGTGGTGGATATGAACAGCCGGCTGCTGTCGCAGAAGGCGATCGTTCTGCCGTCGAATGTGGAGCGCGCGCTGCCGGAGCTGATTCAGGCGCTGGAGCGGATGCGGGAGATGCATCCGACGAAGAGCTTTGAGGGTGTGGGGTTGGCGATGCCGGGTCGGGTGGACCCGGTCACGCAGCAGTTGGTGCTGGCTCCGAATCTGCACTGGGCGGGGCACGAGATCGCCGGGGTGATCGAGAGCGCGCTGGGGCTGAAGGTGGAGATGGAGAACGAGGCCAACGCGTGCCTGATTGCGGAGATATGGTCGGGGCGGCTGGATGGTGTGAGCGACGCGGTGCTGGTGGCGATCTCGGAGGGCATTGGCACGGCGGTGCTGAGCAATGGCCAGATGATCACGGGTCACGGCGGCCTTGCCGGTGAATTTGGGCATGTGGTGTTGGACCCGACGGGACCGAAGTGCGGATGCGGGCGGACGGGATGCTGGGAGATGTTTGCGTCGACGCGGGCCGCGCTTCGCTATTACAGCGAGGCGAAGGAGATGGCGGAGCCTGGGACGACGGGGGCCATGACCGGATCAAAGCTGCTGAACCTGGCGGCGGATGACGACCCTGCGGCCGTAGCGGCGTTGAGCCGGCAGGCCGAAAACCTGGGGCGCGGACTCCATGCCATTACGGCGGCGTTGTCGCCGGAGGTGATCCTGTTTACGGGCGAGCTGACTTCGGCATGGCAGCGGTTTGGGCCGATGGTGGAGGCCGAACTGAAGCGGCAGATGCTGGCGGGCGCGCCACCCCGGGTGATGACGACGCTGAATCCAGAGTTTGCGCGGCTGCGGGGAGCGGCGGCGCTGGTGCTGCAGAGACACTCCGGGTATCACCGCACGCATTCGCACTCGAGGGTGAGGGCGCGGCAGAGCGAGGGCGAAGGGATAGGGTCGGCCCCGGTGGCCGCCGGCTGATCGGGGCACCGGACATCTCATCCAAAGAGCGCTCATGGCGGAGCGCGACATAGTACGTGGGTTCCACAAATTATTTTGAGTGGTGGGTTTGTGCCGGCCGCAGGTGTCTGTCTGGATCAAATCGAACGGCCGCGGGGCCGCAGTTTTGGCCGACAATTCATGAAAAATGGGCAATTTGTGCAAGTCTGGGCTACAGGCTGAGAAAAAGCCTTGACAGTGCCATTGCTCCCAGCCTAAAGTTCGCGACGCATAAAAAAGAATGGCTTGGTGCGGCGCCAACGTCCCCGGAGCGCCCGGACGAGCCACAGACGGTTGTTTTGATGGAGGAGCCGAAGATGTTTGTCAGCGCGGAAATTCATAGGCGGAATGGGATGGAGTGGTTGCGGCGCGGAATCGCAACGGCCCTGTTGGGGCTGTCGGTGTTGGCGGGTGCGGCGGTGTCCGGAGCGCAGGTCCTGTACGGAACGATCACCGGCGAGGTGACCGACACGACGGGTGCCGATATCCCGAACGCGAAGGTGACGGTGACGAACCAGGCGAACGGCGAGACGCGGTCGACGACAACGGCCGGGCACGGCGAGTACACGGTGCCAAACCTGGAGCCGGGACCGTACACGGTTTCGGTGGCGGCCGCAGGGGCATTCGGCGGCTACACGCAGAAAAACGTCGCGGTGGAGGTGAACACGGTCGTTCGCGTGAACGCCGCGTTGCAGCCGGCGAGCGTGAACGCCGAGGTGACGGTGGATACGTCGGCGCCGATTCTGCAGACGGAGACCGCGGAGGTGAACCACCAGATCTCCGAGGCGCAGATTTCGCAATTGCCGATCACGTCGTCGCAGGGAAGAAACTACCAGGCGCTTTACACGCTGATTCCGGGTGCGGCGAACGTTGTGGAGCAGAACTCGACGGCGTCGAATCCGTCGCGCGCTGAGTCCCTGAACGTAAACGGCGTAGAAGACATGAGCAACACAACGCGCATCGACGGCGCAGTGAATACCTATGGGTGGCTGCCGTATCTAGTGGCGTATGTGCCCCCGGCGGATTCAATCCAGACGGTGAATATAACAACGAATTCGTTCAACGCGGAGCAAGGCGTTGCGGGCGGCGCTTCCATCAACGTGATCACAAAGAGCGGGACGAGGTCGCTGCACGGCAGTTTGTGGGAGTATAACCAGCTGTTCAATACGAACGCACGGCCGTACACTTCTGCTCCGCCGCCTGCTCAAATCCCGAAGAACATTTTTAACCAGTTTGGATTTTCTATCGGAGGACCGGTCTACATTCCGAAGATACTGACCGGTCGCGACAAGCTATTTTTCTTTCAGGATTTTGAGCGAACGACGCGCCGGCAACTGATTACTGGCTTGCAGACGGTGCCGGACGCGAAGATGCTGACCGGTGATTTTTCTGAGGTGGCTTCGGGACTTTCGGCGGCGAATACGATCCTCTACGACCCGCAGCCGGGCGGCGTGGTGCAGACCGGACCGAACACGACAAATGGATATCTGAATGTGGGCTTCCGGCCGACGTTCATGTCCGAGTATGGATGCAACTGCATACCAACAAGCCGGCAGTTTCCCGGATCGGCAAAGATGCTGTCACTTCTACAGCCCATTTCGCAGCAGGTGGGGTCGGGTGGCACGCCGACCGCTGCGCAGTTGGCTGCGCAGTTGGCGAATGACTACAACGGCAATGGAACGCTATCGTATAACCGCAACACATCGGATTCGAAGATCACCTATAACCCGAGCGACCGGACCAGCATGTTTGGGCGCTACAGCATTGAGCCGTTCACGGTGCTCGACCCGCAGGAGTTGGGACAGGCCGGCGGTGGTACGTTTGATGGCGGACAACCGGGACTGGGCGCTGGACGGATTCAGAACGTCGGACTGGGATTCAGCCACGTGTTGAGTTCGACTCTGGTGATAGACGCGGACGGAGGTTACACGCGGCAGGTGACCGGAGCGCAGTCGGCGATTGATATCGCTGATGGCGATTTTGGTCTGAATGTGCTGGGCATCCCAGGGACGAACGGTCCGGGGCCGAACTACGTTGGCCAGCCACTGTTCGCGTTCACAGGCTTCTCGTCGCTGGGGAATGCGAATGGCGCGAACCCATTTTTGTTCCGGGATAACCAGTTTACTGGTGACGTGAATCTCAGCTGGACCAAGGGCAAGCATGCCACTAAGTATGGTTTCACGTACTACCACTTCGATTTGAATCACTTTCAGCCGACGAGTGGAAGCGGGATTAACCACCCAAGCGGAGGCTTTCAATTTCAAGGTGGCATGACGACAAACACGGGCGCGGGGATAACGGCCTATAACTCATTGGCGGACTTCCTGCTCGGCCTGCCGAACAACGGCACCGGCCAGGCGGTAGCGAAGCCTAGCCAGATTACAAACCCGAACTCGCTGCGTTGGACGGAACTGGCCGCGTATGCGCAGGACCAATGGACGATGACGCCGAAGCTGACGGTGAACTACGGCGTGCGCTATGAAAACTATCCGGCGATCTATCGCGACCGTCCGGGCGTGGCCAGAATGGATCCAACGCTGCCGCAGACGGCAAATGTTGAGATCGGTGGCATCGGCGGCAATCCGAAGGGGGCAGGTTACAGCGACAGCTGGTATTTTGCGCCCCGGCTGGGAATCGCTTACCGCATTACGGACAAGCTCGTAATACGGACGGGAGCCGGGTTGACGTCGGACCCGGATAGCATGCGCTTCCTGCGCGATGCATTTCCGGAGGACCTGGCGCCTTCCTACAGCGGTCCCGCGGCGGACACGATTGCGGTGGACCCGGTCTCTGGGAATGCACTTCCGCTCTCCGTCGGTATCCCAGCGCAGACGGCGCCGAACCTCTCGAGCGGCTTCGTTTCATTGCCGGTCAGCGGCGGAACGAATACAGCTCCGGCGAACTACAGGCGCGGATATATCGAGAGCTGGAATCTATTTGTGCAGCAGGATCTGGGGTCGGATTTTGTGATGAATCTGGGCTATGTCGGCACACATGCGGTGCGGCAACTGTTCGGCTACACGTTGAACGCGGCTCCGCTGCCGAGCGGATCCACGATCTGTATGGCGAACGGCCAATACAATCCGTCGAGTCCATACTTTACGCATACATTGGGTTCGAATCCCTGCAACTTTGCGGCCAACGAGGTAATCAACACCGAGCACTGCGCCTCATCCAGCAACGCGCTGTGCTACAACACGGGCGGCATCACATGGAACGAACCCAGTCAGAGCGCGATGTACAACGGTATGCAGGCGCAGTTGAGCCGTCGTGCGGGAATTCACACGCAGTTCGGAATCGTGTACACGTGGTCCCACGCGATTGACTTTGAAGACAACGGAGCGGGATCCGGATCGGAAGGCGTCAAGTTCTCGCTGCCGCAATACTTTATCCTGAACCGTGCCAACGCGGGGTACGACCGCACGAACAATTTGCAAGTCTGGTGGATCTATCATCTGCCATTTGGCGGCAATCAAAGGTGGGCGAACCACGGCATCGCCGAGGCGGTCTTTGGCGGATTCCAGGTGAATGGACAGATTGGACATACCAGTGGAGCGCCGTTCTCGGTAAGCCCTTCGGCGAACCTTATCAATGATCCGGGCAACACGGAGTATGCACAACTAGTAGCACCGTATCGGCAACTTGGTGGCCATGCGCGCTCTCCCATGGTGAATGGCCAGGCCGCAACGCCGGTTTCGGGTGGCGCGCCGTGGTTCGATCCGACCTCGTTTGCGAATCCAGCAGAGCCCAATTACAGTGGGTCGACGTTCAACGGCACGCCGACGGCAATGTTGATGCCGTCGCAGATTGTGACTCCCTTTTTCGCGAATACGCACCGGAACGAGTTCCGCGGGCCGGGCGTGACGAACATCAATGCGAGCATCTTCCGTGGCTTCCATGTGTATCGGGAGAGCGAATTCCAGATTCGAGTCGAGGCATTCAACCTGCTAAACCACGCCGAACTGACGAGCAATCCAAATGTGACTGTGGGGGGCGGAACGTTTGGCTACATCACAGGCTTCGGGTCGACTCGGTCGCTGCAGTTCAGCGGACGATTTAACTTCTAAGGGCCTCCATTTTCCCCCTCAAACACTGGGCAGCTCCAATGGGGCTGCCCGATTCTTTCGAATGTTGAACGATGAAAGGGCTGACAGCGTTGCCTGGGCAAATGCGGATTGCGTGGATTTTGACGGGATGTCTGGTAGCAGGAGTCGCGGCACGGGCTCAGCAAGCGACTGCGACCTCGCCGCCCGCAGATAAGTATCCACCGGTGGTGCACCTGACGGCGGAGCAGGACCATCAGCGGACGATGGAACTGCTGGGAATTAAGGAGCTTCGGCCCGGACGAGATGGGAACCATCCGGACTCGCCGAACTATGCGAACTACGACGAGGCGAAAGCGAACCCGTATCCGGAGCTGCCGGACCCGCTGGTGTTGAACAATGGCAAGCGGGTGAAGTCGGCGAAGGTGTGGTGGAAGGTGCGCCGGCCGCAGATCGTGGAGATGTTCGATCGCGAGATATACGGACGCGTGCCAGCGCATACGCCAGCGGTGCACTGGGAGGTGACCGCAACGAAACACGGCGAGGACGGCGGTGTTCCAACGATCACCAAGACATTAGTGGGGCACGTCGACAACTCGGAGTACCCATTAATTGATGTCAATATACAGATGGAGTTGACGACCCCGGCAAATGCGAGCGGGCCGGTACCGGTGATTCTGGAGTTTGGATTTATCGGGCCGTTTCACTTTCCGGTAAGGCCGGGGCAGCCGCCGCCAAAGCTGCCTCCGCCGCCTCCAGGACCCACATGGCAGCAGCAATTGCTGGCAAAGGGATGGGGCTATGCAATCCTGGCGCCTTACAGCGTGCAAGCGGACAGCGGCGCAGGGCTGACGGAGGGAATCATTGGGCTGTGCAACCATGGACAGCCGCGCAAGCTGGATGACTGGGGAGCGCTGCGCGCATGGGCCTGGGGTGGATCCCGCGCGATGGATTATTTTGAAACTGATCGATCTGTCAACGCGAAGCAGGTCGGCGTGACCGGACACTCGCGGTTCGGGAAGGCGGCGCTAGTGACAATGGCGTACGATCAGCGCTTCGCGATTGGGTATATCAGCTCGTCGGGCGAGGGCGGAGCGAAGTTGAGCCGGAGGAACTGGGGCGAGACGGTGGAGAATTTAGCGAGCTCCGGCGAGTATCACTGGATGGCTGGAAATTTCCTCAAGTATGCGGGGCCGCTCGAATGGAAGGACCTTCCGGTCGACGCTCATGAGTTGATTGCCCTGTGTGCGCCGCGGCCGGTGTTTGTCAGTGCGGGGACGCTCGAGAAGGGCGACGGATGGGTGGATGCGCGCGGGATGTTCATGGCCGAGGTCGCGGCGGGACCGGTGTACAGGCTGTTGGGAGCGAAGGGACTAAGCTCGACGGAGTTTCCGCCGGTGCTGACACCGGACACCGGCGGTGATCTGGCATGGCGGCAGCACGGTGAGGGGCACACGCCTCTGCCGAATTGGCCGACGTTTATTGAGTTCGCAAGCCGGTATCTGCATGCACCGGCGGCAAAGACGGCCGATGTATCGATGCCGATAGATCGGCCCCGGTCTACTTTGGCAGCTGCTTCTGTCCTGTGACGGTGAAGTGACCATTTAGGGTCGACGAGATGCCCGGCTGTGAGCCTCCGAGTGAAAGCGTGTAGTCGCCGGGCATAATGATGTGGTTGCCTCGTTCATCGACTTGACTAAGGGAACGCGGGTCGATGGTGAGCGAGATATGGGTTGATTGACCGGCATCGAGGTGAACGCGTTGGAAGCCGGCGAGGATTCGCTGCGGCGTCTCGAAGCCACGCGGCTGGGTTAGATAGAGCTCGGCAACCTCGTCACCGGCACGGGAGCCGGTGTTTTTGAGGTCGGCGTGGATGGTGATGGGCTGGCCCGCGTCAATGGACCGTGGGAGATTGAGGCCGCTGAATGTGAAAGTGGTGTAGCTGAGGCCGTAGCCGAACGTGTAGAGCGGCTGGCCGGTGAAGTAGCGGTAGGTGCGGTTCTGCATGGAGTAATCGGTGAAGGGCGGAAGCTGTGCGAGCGAGGCGTAAAAGGTGAGCGGGAGGCGCCCGCCGGGATCGTTGTCACCGGCAAGGGTTTCGGCGATGGCGGTGCCGCCGGCTTCGCCCGGGTACCAGGCTTCGAGAATGGCGTTCGCGTGTTGCTCGGTCCAGTCGATGGCGAGCGCGCTGCCGTTTTGCAGGATGACGATGAGGGGCTTGCCAGTGGTGCCGAGGGCCTTGAGTAAGGCTTGCTGCGTAGCGGGGAGATCGATGGCGGTGCGGTCGCCGCCGTCGAAGCCGTCGAGGTGGACGGGCATCTCTTCGCCTTCGAGTGAGGGCGAGAGGCCGACACAGGCGATGATGACATCGGACTGTTTCGCGGCGGCGACGGCCTGATCGATCAGCGCCTGCGTGGGCGCCTCCCAGGTGAGATCGATGCCGGCCGAGCCGGTGCCGTGGAGGTATTCGAGCTTGATGGCATGGGACTTTGTGTCTGTGAAGCTGACGGGCGCGAGGAAGGCCGCGCCGCGCTCGGGCGTCTTGCCGACGTTCTGGAGGATGAGCTTGCCGTCAAGGTACAGGCGGAAGGTCTCGTTGTTCTGACACGCGTAGCAAGTGTTGATGCGGACGCCGAGCTTGTAATCGCCCGGCGCGGGCGGCGTGAAAGTGCCGGTCCAGCGCACGGACCAGTTGTTGCGTGGCAGACCGGGGACGACGCCGATGACCTTATCCCAATCGAAGTTGATATTGCGATCGAGTCGCGTGGCGAGGGGCTCGCCGGTGAGGTCGGGCGAGGAGAAATATTCGCCGGTGAGGCCGTATTGGGAGCTGTGATTCGCGGAATGTAGAGCAGTGTGCTCGATGGGTACGGCGAAGCCTTCGACCAGCGTCGCTCCTTGGGCGTAGTTGATCTTTGCGGAGGAGAAGCGCTTCTCGATGCCGACGACAGGGTAGACCGGTGACGGTGGTGGACCGTTGTAGTTGCCCTGCAGCGACTGGATGAGCTCGGCCTCGGGACCGATGACGGCGATCGAATGGACTCGACGGGGATCAAGCGGGAGGATGTGGTTTTCGTTCTTCAGCAAAACCATGGACTCGCGTGCGGCTTGGAGCGAGAGCGCGCGATGCTCGGGCGAGTTCACGACGGAGAAGGGGATGCGGCCATAGGCGAAGCTGGAGGGTGGATCGAACATGCCCAGCTTGAAGCGAGCGTGGAAGAGGCGCCGTAGCGCGTTGTCGATGTCGGACTCGGGGAGCAGCCCCTGGTGGACTGCGTCGGCGAGCGAGAGGAAGGCCTGGCCGGGACCGAAGCCGCACTCGAGGTCGGTGCCGGCCTTGACGGCGTCGGCGGCGGCATGGCCCATGTCGGGAGCGTAGTGGTGGCCGGTGTCGATGTCGGCGACAGCGGCGCAGTCCGAGACGACGTAGCCGGAGAAGTGCCAGTCGTCGCGAAGGTGATCCTTGAGCAACATGGTGTTGGCGCAGGCGGGCGCACCGTCGATGGAGTTGTAGGCGCACATGATGGACTGTGCGTTGGCCTCGGTGACGGCAGCGCGGAAGGCAGGGAGGTATGTGTCTTCGAGATCGTGCGCGGAGACGTCGACGTTGACGCGGTGGCGCGTGGGCTCGGGGCCGGAGTGCACGTCGAAGTGCTTGGGCGTCGAGATGACGCGGAAGTATTTGGGGTCCGTGCCCTGCATGCCGGTGACGAAGGCGACGGCCATGCGACCGGTGAGGAAGGGATCTTCGCCGTAGGTCTCCTGGCCGCGACCCCAGCGCGGATCGCGGAAGATGTTGATGTTGGGCGCCCAGAATGTGAGACCGAAGAACTGTTCGTGCTGGTCGTGGCGGATGGCTTCGTTGTACTTGGCGCGGGCCTCGGTGGAGATGACTTCGCCTTCGTGGTGGACGAGTGCGGTGTCCCATGTGGCGGCCATGCCGATGACCTGCGGGAAGTTGGTTGCGGTGCCGGCGACGGCGACGCCGTGATTGCCTTCGTTCCACCAGAAGTAGGCAGGGACGCCGAGGCGCGGGATGGCGGCAGCGTGATCGCGCATCTGGGAGGTCTTCTCGTCGAGCGTCATGCGGGAGATCAGGGCGTCGACACGCTGCTCGAGCGGGAGGGCGGTGTTGAGCCAGGGACGGTCCGACGAGGAAGCTTGCTGAGCAGCGAGTGAAGAGGCCGAGATGAGTGCGAGGGAAAGACAGCAGCGGACGAGACGGGCCATGCGAACTGAACTCCTATTAAGCGATGTGCTTCAGCGCTTCGCCAGTATAGGAGTGGGTTCCGGTTGCTATCGCGGTCGAGGAATTCTTTCTTTTCGCAGTGCTAATCGATGTCGAAGCGAACGGCTAATCAATATCGAAGCTGACGCCTTGGGCGAGCGGGAGGTCGGTGCCGTAGTTGATGGTGTTGGTGGCGCGGCGCATGTACTGCTTCCAGGCGTCGGAGCCGGACTCGCGGCCTCCGCCGGTTTCTTTTTCGCCGCCGAAGGCGCCCCCGATCTCTGCGCCGGAGGTTCCAATGTTGACGTTGGCTATGCCGCAGTCCGAGGCGGCGAGGAAGCGCTCGGCTTCGCGCACGTTGAGCGTGAAGATGGAGGACGAGAGGCCTTGCGGGACGTCGTTTTGTAGGGCGATGGCGTCGTCGAGGTCGCGGTATTTGAGAACGTAGAGAATCGGCGCGAAGGTCTCATGCTTGACGACGTCGGATTGCTGCTCGGCTTCGACGATTGCGGGACGGACGTAGAAGGCGTCGTTGGAAATTCCATTGACATCAATGCGTTCTCCGCCGGTGACAGTCGCGCCTTCGTTGCGGGCCGAGGCGAGGGCGCGCTGCATGGCGTCGAAGGCGCTGCGGTCGATGAGTGGGCCGACGAGGGTATCGGGTTCGCGCGGATCGCCGATGGAGACCGAAGAATAGACCTGCTTGAGGCGGGGGATGAGCTTTTCGTAGATGGATTCGTGGACGATGAGGCGGCGAAGCGTGGTGCAGCGCTGGCCGGCGGTGCCCATAGCGGAGAAGGCAATGGCGCGGAGGGTAAGGTCGAGGTCGGCGGAGGGGCAGACGATGGCGGCGTTGTTGCCGCCGAGCTCGAGGATGGCGCGGGCGAAGCGCTGGGCGAGGCGAGGGGCGACGGCACGGCCCATCGCGGTCGAGCCGGTCGCGGAGACGAGGGGGACGAAAGGCGAATCGACGAGGAGTTGGCCGAGCCTGGCATCGCCGATGAGGAGCGTGGAGAGATTGGCGGGTGCCAGCTCGCAGCCTGCTGCGCCGTTGAACTTCTGGCGGGCGCGCTCGAAGAGAGATTGTGTCGCGAGTGCGGTGAGAGGGGTCTTTTCGGAGGGCTTCCAGACGATGGAGTTGCCGCAGACGAGAGCGAGCGCGGCGTTCCAGCTCCAGACGGCGACGGGGAAGTTAAACGCGGAGATGATGCCAGTGACGCCAAGCGGGTGCCAGGTTTCCATCATGCGATGGTGAGGGCGCTCGGAGGCGATGGTGAGGCCAGCAAGCTGTCGCGAGAGACCGGCGGCGAAGGTGCAGATGTCGATCATCTCCTGGACTTCGCCGAGGCCTTCGGAGAGAATCTTGCCGGCTTCGAGCGTGACGAGGCGGCCGAGGGTGTCGACGTTGGCACGGAGTTCTTCGCCGAGAAGGCGGACCAGTTCGCCGCGTTTGGGCGCGGGGACGTTGCGCCAGGATTCGAAGGCTTTGTCGGCAGAGGCGAGAGCATCCGCCGCGGCTTCGGGGGATGTGGTGGGGATGCGTGCGAGCTCCTCGCCGGTGATGGGTGTGCGCGCGATCAGGGTGCCGTTCGAGTAGGCGGATGAAAGCACGCCCAGGGCGGTCAGAAGGTCGAGGGCTTCTTGCTTGAGAGAGGTTTCGGTAGCGAGCATTGGTGTTCCCTCAGGGGCTGAAGCCCAGAGTGTTGGTCGATGAAAATGTGGACGGACTGAAGCCCGTCCCCCTTCAAGCTTTTGCACCGGCTGGTTGCTTAGAGCCAGCGGGCTGCTCTTTTCCCGAGTTCGCAGTCATTTTGAAGATGGCCTGCGCGTTGGAGGAGTCGAAGCTGAGATCGAGTTTTGTTTTGCCGTCCTCTTCTATGGGCAGGCGGGTGATGAATTCGTAGAAGGATCCCGGAACTTCGCGAGTGATGAGAGTGCCGTTGGCGTCGCGGAATTTGCGCTGCACGCGAGCGGCGAGAAAGGCGGTCTGGCGGACGCGGCCGGACTGCGATTTCTCGACGGTCTCCTTCATGGGACGACCGAGGGCTTTTTGTTGTGCGGCGAGGGCGTCGACGTCGGGGACGCGGTCGGTGGCGTGGTTGAAGGCGTTGCCTTCGGTGGAGATCCAGGCCATCTCGGGCGACTCTTTGAGGAGGATTTCGTAGTCGGCGACGGTGGGCTCGTCGTGCTGGCGCTCGAAGGCTTTGGCAAGTATGGGGAGGAGTTTTGCGGCCTTGTCGATGGGGAGGGAATGGTTTTTATCGAGCTCTGCGAGAAGCAATTTGGCTTCGGGCGTGAGCGGATCGCGCGAGGTGCAGGTGATGCGGGCGACGGCGGCCTGGAACTCGTGCGAGAAGCGGTCGACATGGAGTTCCGAGATGAAGAACTGGGCGATCTCTTCGGGATAGTCGGCCTGGGCATGGGAGCGGCCGGTCATCTTGAGGCGCTCGAGCGGATAGGTGCCGTTGAGTTTGTAGCCAAGCGAACGAAGGATTCGCGTGATGGCCTCTTCGCCGGCAGGCAGCTGCCCCATGCCGTTGAGCGCGACAGTGCGGACGGCGCCGTGGTCGTGCAGCATCTGGCGTCCGTCGCGGAGGCAGTCGTCGGCGTAGGCGCGGGCGTCGGGGACGCGGTGGAGTAGATCGGAGAGCAGCATCATGTTGAGCGCCTGCGCGATGCCGGCGCGGGAGAGTGAATCGCCGGTTTCGTCTAGGACCCCTTGCGGGATGACGAGGACTTTGAAGAGGCGGTCGGCGCGGAAGTCGCCCATGATCTGCGTAAGGGTGATGCGGAGTGCGGAGTCCTGGGGAAGCATGTGAAGTCTCCTTCGCTTATGGTCTGCAGTTAGTTTGCGGCGAGTGTGATGCACTCCTCGAGTATGTCGAGGGCGATGTCAGTCTCCTGGTGGTCGACGATGAGCGGAGGTGAGAGGCGAATGGTGTTCTCCCCGCAGCCGAGAAGAAGAAGGCCGCGGTGAAAGGCGAGGTCGACGATGCGATCGCGAAGGGTGCCAGCGGGCTTCTTCGAGAGACGATCTTCAACGATCTCGACGGCGAGCATGAGGCCGCGACCGCGGACGTCGCCGACGATTCTATGCTTCGCGGGCCAGTCTTTGAGGCGATTGAGCGCGGCGGCGCCAACCGTGGCGGCGTTGGCCATCGCTTCGCGCTCGATGATGTCCATCGTGGCCAGAGCGGCGGCGAGGCAGAGTGGGTTGCCGCTGAAGGTGCTGCCGTGCGAGCCCGGAACCCAGTCCATGATTTCGGCGCGCGTCATGCAGATGCCGATGGGCATTCCGGAGCCGATGCCTTTGGCGATGAGCAGAATGTCGGGCTGGACGCCAGAGTGCTCGATGGCCCACCACTTGCCGGTGCGGCCCGCGCCGGACTGGATCTCGTCAACTACGAGGAGGATGCCGTGCTTGTCGCAGATGGCGCGGAGTTCGTGGAGGAAGGAGTCGGGCGGGACGATGTAGCCGCCTTCGCCCTGGATAGGCTCGACGAAGATGGCGGCGACCTCCTCCGGCGCGACTGTGGTCTTGAAGACTTTGTCCTCAAGGAAGCGCGCGCAGGCGAGGCCGAGCTCGTGTGCGGAGCGCGGGCTGCCGTCGCCTTGGCGGTACGGGTTGGGGTAGGGGATGTGCGTGACGCCGGGGACGAGCGGAGAGAAGCGGCGGCGCTGTTGGACCTTGGATGCGGTAAGCGAAAGCGCACCCATGGTGCGGCCGTGAAAGGCTCCGAAGAAGCTGATGATGTGCTGGCGTTTGGTGTGATAGCGGGCGAGCTTGATGGCGCACTCAACGGCTTCGGCACCGGAATTGCCGTAGTAGAAGCGGTGCGGGCCGGGCATGGGAGCGACCCCGGAGAGTCGCTCGGCGAGACGCGGCATCAGGTCGTAGTAAAAGTCTGTGCCAGACATGTGGATGAGCTGTGCGGCCTGGTCCTGCAGGGCCTTGACGACCTCGGGGTGGCAGTGGCCGGTGGAGTTGACGGCGATGCCGGCGGTGAAGTCAAGGAACTCGTTGCCGTCGACGTCGGTGATGCGGCAGCCTTTGCCGCTGGCGACAACGAGAGGGTAGGACCGCGTGTAGCTGGGCGACATGAGCGTTTCGTCGCGGGTGACGATCTTCTGCGCATTCGGGCCGGGGATGGGGCCGCGGAGCTTCGGGCCGAAGCGGGCGTGCGCCTCGGGGCTGGCGGTGCGGGTTGAATCCAGAACCATGGTGGCCATGGGAAACTCTCTTTCTTGGTCAGCTGCGGCGTTCGGATCTAACCCGGTGGCAGCGCGGCCGGCTCCGGAAGAGAGGAGGCGGGCGTCGAAGAACAGCAGCGAACGCCACAGATGGCGAGGCTGCCGGCATGTACCGGGCAGGGAACAGGCTGAGCAAAAGGAGCTAGTCGCCGGAGAAGAGATTCGGACGGCTCGAGCTGGGAAGGACGGAACGGGAGGCGCGGGCAGGCACTCTCAGGCGGACGGAGGTCCGGGGGCCGCTCGCTGACTTCAGCGCCGAAAGGTTAAGGATAGACATAATGCGCGTACCTCACCTTTGTGGTGACTATAGTCCTTCGGCAGAGTGGTTGGCAAAGTCCCCATTTGGGGGATATTGGCGCGGGCAACCACAAGGTGGGTAGGAAGCCATCTATGGAGTAAGTATTTCCGTTGCCAATAGATGCTGCGCTGAGCATGAGCCGGGTCCAAATTATCGGTGAGGCGCCGTCCCCAATCTGTGGGGGAACGTGCTATTTCTTCTATGGAATCACGGCGGGGGTCGGACATATTTCCGGTTCGGATCGATCTTTCGCCCATAGCTTTGCCGAAGGGGTCGCTAACCGGTTTCACTCGTCCAAGGGAAGAAAGGGCGAGACACGTTTGTCGTTTCCGTCTGCACGCTTTGGCAGCTAAACCCTTTTTGCGAGGCCCGAGTTGAAAACTACCGAACGCCGCCCCTCCAAGTCAGATACAGAGATTCCCGTCTCCGTTCTAGAGAATGGCACCTCCTCGAAGCAGGAGAGAAGCGGAGGTTTTGATTCCGCAATTCTTCTGGCGACGCTGCTGCGTATGCGCGAGGGCGACTTCACGGCTCGCCTGCCGAGCACATGGACGGGTTTGGAAGGCAAGGTGGCGGACACCTTCAACGAGATCGTCGCGGCGAACGAGCAGATGGCGCGCGAACTGAAGCGCATCGGCAACAAGGTTGGCAAGGAAGGACGGACGCGCGAGCGTGCGCGGTTCCAGCAACTGCGCGGCTCTTGGGGCGAGATGGAGACCTCGGTGAATACGATGGTCGACGATCTGCTGCGGCCGACGACGGAAGTCACACGGGCGATCGGCGCTGTGGCGCAGGGAAACCTTACCCAGACAGTCCGGCTGGACGTGGATGGGCGGCCGCTGGAAGGCGAGTTCCTGCGGTCAGCGAAGATCGTCAACACGATGATTCAGCAGCTGAGCGTGTTCACCAGCGAGGTGACGCGCGTGGCGCGCGAGGTGGGCACGGAAGGCAAGCTCGGCGGACAGGCCGAGGTGCCGGGCGTGGCGGGCACGTGGAAGGATCTGACGGATTCGGTGAACTCGATGGCCTCGAACCTGACGGGCCAGGTGAGAAATATTGCCGAGGTTGCGACCGCGGTGGCGTCGGGCGATTTGAGCCGCAAGATTACGGTGGATGTGCGTGGCGAAATTCTGCAGCTGAAGGAAGCCATTAATACGATGGTGGATCAGTTGCGCTCGTTTGCATCGGAAGTGACGCGCGTGGCGCGCGAGGTGGGCACGGACGGCAAGCTGGGCGGACAGGCTGTCGTGCCGGGCGTGGCGGGCACGTGGAAGGACCTTACCGACTCAGTGAATGCCATGGCCGGTAATTTGACGGCGCAGGTGCGCAACATCGCCGAGGTGACGACGGCGGTGGCTCGCGGCGATCTGTCGCGCAAGATCACGGTGGATGTGAAGGGGGAAATTCTTGAACTTAAGGACACCATTAATACGATGGTGGATCAGCTGAATGCGTTCGCGGGCGAGGTGACCCGCGTGGCGCGCGAGGTGGGAACCGAAGGCAAGCTGGGCGGGCAGGCGCAGGTCCCGGGCGTCGGCGGCACGTGGAAAGACCTGACCGACAATGTGAACTTCATGGCCTCAAACCTGACGGGCCAGGTGAGAAATATTGCCGAGGTAGCCACCGCGATCGCCAATGGAGATCTGTCGCGCAAGATCACCGTCGACGTGCAGGGCGAGATCCTGCAGCTGAAAGAGACACTCAACACCATGGTCGATCAGCTCAACCGCTTTGCGGGTGAGGTGACGCGCGTGGCGCGCGAGGTCGGCACCGAAGGAAGTTTGGGCGGCCAGGCGAACGTGCCGGGTGTTGCGGGAACGTGGAAGGATTTGACGGACTCAGTGAACTCGATGGCCGGCAACCTGACGGGCCAGGTGAGAAATATTGCTGAGGTGACGACGGCCGTAGCTCGCGGCGACCTGTCGCGCAAGATCACTGTGGATGTGAAAGGCGAAATCCTCGAGCTGAAGAACACGATCAATACGATGGTGGATCAGCTGAATGCGTTCGCGGGCGAGGTGACGCGCGTGGCGCGCGAGGTAGGTACGGAAGGCAAGCTGGGTGGGCAGGCGCAGGTGTCTGGTGTCGCCGGCACGTGGAAGGACCTTACCGACAACGTGAACTTCATGGCCTCGAACCTGACGGGCCAGGTGAGAAATATCGCCGAGGTGGCGACGGCGGTAGCGCTCGGCGATTTGAGCCGCAAGATCACGGTAGACGTGAAGGGCGAAATCCTCGAACTGAAAGACACCATTAATACGATGGTGGACCAGCTGCGTTCGTTCGCGTCCGAGGTGACGCGCGTGGCGCGCGAGGTGGGAACGGAAGGCAAGCTGGGCGGCCAGGCGAACGTGCCGGGTGTTGCGGGAACGTGGAAGGATTTGACGGACTCGGTGAACTCGATGGCGTCAAACCTGACGGGCCAGGTGCGTAACATCGCTGAAGTATCAACGGCGATTGCGAGTGGCGACCTTTCGAAGAAGATCACGGTAAATGTGAGCGGCGAAATCCTGCTGCTCAAGGACACCATCAACACGATGGTGGATCAGCTGAACGCGTTCGCGGGCGAAGTGACGCGCGTGGCGCGTGAGGTAGGAACGGAAGGCAAGCTGGGCGGCCAGGCGAACGTGCCGGGCGTAGCGGGAACGTGGAAGGATTTGACGGACTCGGTGAACTCGATGGCCGGCAACCTGACGGGTCAGGTTCGCAACATCGCAGAAGTGACGACGGCCGTAGCTCGTGGCGACTTGTCGCGCAAGATTACCGTCGATGTGAAGGGCGAAATTCTCGAGCTGAAGAACACCATTAACACGATGGTGGATCAGCTGAACGCGTTTGCGGGCGAGGTGACGCGCGTTGCTCGCGAGGTAGGCACGGAAGGCAAGTTGGGCGGGCAGGCCGAGGTGCCCGGCGTCGGCGGAACGTGGAAGGATCTGACCGACAACGTGAACTTCATGGCGTCGAACCTGACGGGCCAGGTGAGAAATATTGCGGAGGTCGCGACGGCGATCGCGACGGGCGACTTGTCGAAGAAGATCACCGTGGACGTGCGCGGCGAGATCCTGCAACTGAAAGAGACGCTGAACACGATGGTCGAGCAGTTGCGGTCGTTCGCTGCCGAAGTGACGCGTGTAGCCCGCGAGGTTGGCACCGAAGGGCGTCTCGGCGGCCAGGCGAACGTACCAGGTGTGGCGGGAACGTGGAAAGACTTGACGGACTCGGTGAATGCGATGGCCGGCAATTTGACCGGACAGGTGAGAAATATTGCCGAAGTCACCACCGCTGTGGCTCGTGGGGATTTGAGCCGCAAGATTACCGTCGATGTGAAGGGCGAAATTCTAGAGCTGAAGAACACGATCAACACGATGGTGGATCAGCTGAACGCGTTCGCCGGCGAGGTGACGCGCGTGGCGCGCGAGGTGGGTACCGACGGCAAGCTCGGCGGCCAGGCTGAGGTGCCGGGTGTTGCGGGCACGTGGAAGGATCTAACGGACAACGTCAATTTCATGGCATCGAACCTGACGGGCCAGGTGAGAAACATCGCGGAAGTTGCGACCGCGATCGCGAATGGCGATCTGTCGAAGAAGATCACCGTGGATGTGCGCGGCGAGATTCTGCAGCTGAAAGAGACGCTGAACACGATGGTGGAACAGTTGCGCTCGTTCGCCGCCGAAGTGACGCGCGTGGCGCGCGAGGTCGGGTCGGAAGGGCGGTTGGGCGGACAGGCGCACGTGCCGGGCGTCGGCGGAACATGGAAAGACCTCACGGACTCGGTGAATGCGATGGCCGGCAACCTGACGGCGCAGGTGAGAAACATCGCTGAGGTGACGACGGCTGTGGCTCGCGGCGATCTCTCGCGCAAGATCACGGTGGATGTGAAGGGCGAAATCCTTGAGCTAAAGAACACGATCAACACGATGGTGGATCAGCTGAACGCGTTTGCCGCCGAGGTGACGCGCGTGGCACGCGAGGTCGGCACGGAAGGCAAGCTCGGCGGACAGGCGCAGGTGCCTGGCGTGGCCGGGACGTGGAAGGATCTGACCGATAACGTCAACGTCATGGCGGCAAACCTCACCGAGCAGGTGCGCGGCATTGTGCGCGTGGTGACGGCGATTGCGAGCGGCGATTTGACGCGCAAGCTGACCGTGAACGCGAAGGGTGAGGTTGCCGCGCTGGCCGAGACGATTAATAACGTGACGGAGACGCTGGCGACGTTCGCCGATCAGGTGACGACGGTGGCACGCGAAGTGGGCGTCGAAGGGCGTCTGGGTGGACAGGCGAACGTGCCTGGCGCTGCCGGAACGTGGAAGGACCTTACCGGCAATGTGAATTTGCTTGCGGATAACCTGACGAACCAGGTGCGCGCGATTGCCGAAGTGGCGACGGCCGTGACGCAAGGCGATTTGACGCGGTCGATTCAGGTGGAGGCCAGCGGTGAGGTCGCCGATCTGAAAGACAACATCAACACGATGATCGACAACCTTCGTCTGACCACCGATCGCAACAAAGAACAGGACTGGCTGAAGACGAACCTTGCTCGCTTCACGGGCATGCTGCAAGGCCAGCGCGATCTGGGAACCGTGGGCAGGATGCTGCTGAGCGAACTGGCGCCGCTGGTCAACGCGCAGCAGGGACTGATCTATCAGACCGATTCAGAGGACAGCAACACGATGGTGCTGCTGTCGGCTTATGCAAGCAATCCGGCGGGACAGCTGGAGCGCGTAGCAATCGGCGAAGGCTTGATTGGGCAGTGCGCGCGCGAGAGACGCCGCATGTTTATCGAAGACCTGCCGCCGAACACGCTGCCCGTGCGCTCCGGATTGTTTGAAGCGGTGCCGCGCAATGTGATCGTGCTTCCCGTCCTGTTTGAGGACCGCGTGAAGGCTGTGATTGAGCTGGCTACGCTGAATGAATTTACGGCGTCGCATCTGGCGTTCCTCGAGCAGCTCACCGCTTCGATCGGAATCGTGTTGAACTCCATTGAAGCGACGATGCAGACGGAGGCTCTGCTGAAGCAGTCGCAGCAACTCGCCGGCGAACTGCAGACGCAGCAGAAGGAGTTGCAGCAGACCAACGAGCAACTCGCACAAAAAGCGCAGCAGCTTGCGGAACAGAACGCTGAGGTGGAACGCAAGAACCAGGAGATCGAGCAGGCGAGGCGCGCGCTGGAAGACAAGGCGAAGGAGCTGGCGCTGACGTCGAAGTACAAGTCGGAGTTCCTGGCCAATATGTCGCACGAGTTGCGGACGCCGCTGAACTCGATTCTGGTTCTGGGTCAGCAGTTGACCGACAATCCGGACGGGAACCTGTCGGCGCGGCAGGTGGAGTATGCGCGGACCATTCATGGCGCGGGAACCGATCTGTTGAATCTGATTTCGGACATCCTGGATTTGTCCAAGATCGAGTCGGGCACCGTGTCGGTCGAAGCGGAGGAGGTGTTCTTCGGAAGCCTGCTGGATATGCTGGCTCGGCCGTTCCGGCACGAGGCAGAAAACCGCAAGGTGTCGTTCGAGGTGGACGTGGCGGCCGAGCTGCCGCGCAGCATGGTGACAGACTCGAAGCGCCTGCAGCAGGTCTTGAAGAACCTGCTGTCGAACGCATTCAAGTTCACCGAAAAAGGAAGCGTGCGGTTGAGAGTCGCGCCCGTGACCTCTGGATGGAGCGACGGCCATCCAATTCTGAATGGAGCGGGGTCGGTCATTGCATTCGAGGTGACGGACACCGGCATCGGTATTCCGCAGGATAAGCAGCGCATCATCTTTGAGGCGTTTCAGCAGGCGGATGCCGGCACGAGCCGCAAATACGGCGGAACGGGCCTGGGCCTCGCAATCAGTCGCGAGCTTGCGAATTTGCTCGGCGGAGAGATTCAACTGCGCAGCACGCCTGGGCAAGGGAGCACGTTCACGCTATACATTCCGCAGACCTACGTTGGGAGCGCCGCGCCGACGGTTGCCGCGATTGAAGGGGCGAATGGCCATGCGGCACCGCGGCTGCAACTGACTGCGGCTGCGACCGAGCAGATCGTCGATCGGCCGGAAGACGATCGCGCGAACTTGGAACCCGGGGACAACGTGCTGCTGATTGTCGAAGACGATCCGCACTACGCCCGATTGCTGTGTGACCTGGCACGCGAGAAGGGATTTAAGGTGCTGATTGCCATGCGCGGCGCGGAGGCGCTGTCGTTGGCTCGCGAGTTCAGGCCGACCGCAGTGACGCTGGATGTCTTCCTGCCCGACATGCTCGGGTGGGCGGTGCTGAACCATCTGAAGCAGGATTCGCAGACCCGGCATATTCCAGTGCAGATGCTAACGATGGATGAAGACTGGCACCACGGACTTTCGCGCGGAGCGTTTTCGTTTGTCGTGAAACCGACGACGCAGGAGGGACTGGAGGCGGCGCTCAATCGTGTGAAGGAGTACTCGACGCCGCGGCGCAAGAAGTTGCTGATTGTTGAGGACAATCCGGCGGAGCAGTTCAGCATACAAGAGCTGCTCGGTTCGGAAGATATCGACATCGCTGTGGTTGACAGCGGTCAAGACGCGCTCGCGAAGGTGGAAGAGGAGAGCTTCGATTGCGTTGTTCTGGACCTGCGCTTGCCGGATATGTCTGGTATCGAAGTATTGGAGAGAATGCAGGAATCTCCGCTGCTGATCGAGTTGCCGGTGGTCGTATTCACCGGCAAGGAGCTCGCTCCGGAGGAGGATGCGAGACTGCGGACACTTGCCCGCAGCGTTGTCGTGAAAGATGTCGAATCGCCAGAGCGGTTGCTGGATGAGACGGCCCTGTTTCTGCATCGCGTGGTGTCAGACCTGCCGCCGGAAAAGCAGAGGATGCTGGAGAGGCTGCATGGGTCAGACGAGGCATTGGTTGGGCGTAAGGTGCTGGTGGTCGATGACGACGTACGCAACATCTTCGCGCTCAGCAGTGTGCTTGAGCGGCGAGGCATGACCGTTCTGACAGCAGGCACCGGCCGCGAGGCGATCTCGATGTTAGAGAGCACTCCCGATATCGCGATCGTGCTGATGGATATCATGATGCCGGAGATGGATGGGTACGAGACGATGCAGGTGATTCGGCAGAATGCGGAGTTGCGCCGGCTGCCGATCATTGCGCTGACGGCGAAGGCCATGAAGGGCGATCGCGAGAAGTGCCTTGAGGCCGGAGCATCGGAGTATATGGCGAAGCCGGTCAATACAGATCAGTTGCTCTCCGGTTTACGGACGTGGCTACACAGGTAGGGTCGAGTCAGAAAATGGAGCCACTGCTTTATCAATCCGATGAACTGGCCTTCAGCGCAGAAGCGCGGGAGCCTGTCACCATTTTGATGGTGGATGATCAGCCGTCGAAGCTGCTGAGCTACGAAGCTATCCTCCAGGACCTCGGAGAGCGTCTGGTGAAGGCGGCGTCTGCACGCGAGGCGTTGGACTATCTTCTGAAGAGCGATATTGCGGTTGTGCTGATGGACGTTAGCATGCCGGAAATCGATGGATTTGAGCTTGCCGACATAATCCGGCAGCATCCGCGGTTTCAGAAGACGCCGATCATCTTTGTCTCCGCCGTGCATTTGTCCGATATCGATCGAATCCGCGGCTACCAGAGCGGCGCGGTGGACTATATCTCGGTGCCTGTCATCCCAGATGTGCTGCGCGCAAAGGTCAGCGTGTTTGCCGAGCTGCATCGAAAGAAGCGCGCGCTGCAAATACTGAATCGAGACCTGGAAGAGCGAGTAGCGCAGCGAAGTGAAGAATTGCGACAGTTGAACGAGCAGTTGCAGCAGCGTGTCGCGGAGCTTGAATCGATCATGCAGGTGTTGCCGGTGGGCGTCGCGGTGGCTCACGGTGCCGAGTGCGAAGTGATCACTGGCAATGCTGCGTTAGGAGAGATGCTGGGTTCTGATGCGCCGGGTCAATCGCTGAAGGACGTGGCGCTCTCGCACAATGGAGAGCCGCTCCCGGCGGATGAACTGCCTCTCCGCAAAGCCGTGCGCGATGGCGTGCCGACTGGAATGCTGGAGTTCGAGGTTGCGCATCCGGAAGGCATGCCCCATTTCCTATTGGCCAGCGCGTCTCCGTTGTTTGACGAGAGCGGGTCGGTTCGCGGAGCTGTCGGTGCGTTCTTCGACGTGACAGAGCGGAAACGGATGGACAACGCGCTGCGGGAGCGGGCAGAACTACTGGAGCTTGCCACTGAAGCGATTATGGTGCGTGACCGGAACGGCTTTATTCAGTTCTGGAATGCGGGCGCGGAATCGCTTTACGGCTGGCAGCGTGAAGAGGTGTTGGGCCTCCATCTGAAAGAACTGCTGGGTACGCCTGCGGCGAAGCGTAAGGAGATCGAAGCGGCTCTTGCAAAGAAGGGTCGGTGGGAGGGTAACCTTCAGCATCGCCATAAAGATGGTCATGAGCTTTTGGTTGCGAGTCGCCAGGCGGTTCAGGCGGGCAGCGGAGCCGTTCTGGAGATTACGCGCGACATTACAGCACAGGCTATTGCGGAACAGGCATTGCGCCGAAACGAGCGGCTGGCGGCGATGGGCAAGCTGGCGGGCATCGTGGCGCACGAGATTAATAATCCATTGGAAGCGATCACGAATGCGTTCTATCTGCTTCGACAGCATCCGTCGCTGGATGAGGAAGCAAAGTATTATGCGCAGATTGCTGACCAGGAGCTGACGCGCGTTTCTCACATCACGAAGCAGACGCTCAGTTTTTATCGTGAATCGCAGAAGGCCGTTTCGGTCTCCTTGGCTGGCCTTCTGGACGACGTTCTGGAACTGCAACAGCGGCCGATGCAGATCGCGAAGATTACCTTGGAGCGCAATTACACGAGCGAAGGATTGGTGCACGGGTTCCCGTCGGAGTTGAAGCAGGTATTCATGAACCTCGTGAGTAATGCGATCCAGGCGATGCCAGAGGGCGGAAGAATGCGCATTCGGCTAAGCGAGACAGATGGATGGCGGGGGCGGCCTGCCGGCGTGAGAGTATTCATTTCGGATACGGGAGTTGGTATTACGGCGGAAAACGCGAAGCATCTGTTCGAGCCCTTCTTCACCACGAAGTCGACGAAGGGTACCGGGCTTGGGCTCTGGATCAGCCGCGGAATCGTTCAGAAACATGAAGGAACGCTCGGCTTCCGGAGTGTCTTCGGAGCAACAACTGCAGTCACTGCGTTTCAGGTCTTTCTGCCAACGCATGCAGCAATTGGTTAATTTGCTCCGCGCCAGCAGATGCAAATTGTTACAACGAAGACAGGAACGATTCGCGGAAAGAGAATCCCCAGCCGGCTCCCTGGTTTGGATACGCGAATCCTTCGCGCATCACGATGGGGTCGGTGATGAGGTCATCGATCCAATCAAAGCTTTCCGCGCCAAACGCGTTGGAGACGGTCATCAGCAACGGAACGTCGTACTCCTTGTAGTAGTGCGGCAGCACCGGGATATGATGTGCCGCTGCCAGCGCAGCGGACTCCCGCCAGGCTTCTACTGAACCAAGGCGCAGAAGATCCGGCTGCCATAGATCGATGGCGTTCCGATCGATCAGTTCGCGCAGAGCAACCGTATCGAACTCGCGCTCGCCCATCGCGAGAGACATACCTGCGTGCTGGCGCAGCTGTTGGTAGCCTGCGAAGTTTGTGTGAGCGATGGGTTCTTCGAACCAGGTGATCCGAAGCGGACGCGCCGCTTCAGCAAGCCGCAAAGCGGACGCGAGATTCAGCCCCTGGTTTGCGTCCATCATGATATTGATGCCGTCGCCGACCGCTTCGCGCACCTTTGCCAGCCGCTCGAGATCGCGGGCCGGTTCCGAAGAGCCAACCTTGATCTTTACGGCGCGGAATCCGCGCTTCACGTACGCGCGGACCTCATCCAGCAGCTCGTCTATGGAATAGGAAAGCCATCCGCCGCTGCCATACAAAGGCACGCGGTCACGATAGGCGCCGAACAGCTTCCATACAGGCTGGCCAATAGTCTTCGCCCACGCATCCCACATTGCGATGTTCACTGAGCCGCAGGCCCACTGGTTTATTCCCAGCACGCCGAAGTATTCGGACTCCTTCTGATGATGCAGCAGAAACTCGCCGGGGCGGCTGGCGTCCTTGCCCAGCGCGAGTTCGCGTACATCGTCGAGCGCTCCTTTAATAGCGCCCGGATTGTAGTGAAAGCTGAGCAGGTATGCTTCCCCGGTGACTCCGTTTTCCAGGGTGATTCGCGTGATCACGAAGCCGATCTCTGGAATGCTGTGAGTCGCGTCCCGGATCGAAAGTGAACGGGTGGATTTTGCCCGGAAGAATTCAATGCTGCGGATCGTGGTCGGTGGGGGCATCGCTATGATCTTAGCTCGGATACGCACCGCAGCCGTTGGCAGAGGGATGCGTCCGAAACCGTGGTACAAACGTCTTTACAGCAAATACAGCATCATCTCCACAACGGGGTGAACCATGGGGCGCATTTTCCTCTCGTCTCTTCTGCGCACTTTTGTATTCGCGGCCGCCGGCCTGGCGCAGACGGCAAAGCCATCCTTCGCGACTCCGGCGATCTCTCCTGACGGCAAAGAGATTGCCTTTGCCTCCGGCGGAGATATCTGGACTGTCCCTGCCGACGGCGGCGATGCACGTCTTCTAGTCTCCAGTCCCGCCGATGAATCGCGGCCTCTTTATTCGCCGGATGGGACGAAGCTGGCGTTTATTTCCACCCGGACGGGAGCGGGAGACATCTATGTGCTCACGCTTGCCACGGGGGCGATCCAGCGGCTGACGTACTCTGACGTGCCGAGTAACCTTGACGGGTGGTCGCGCGACGGTCAGTGGATTTACTTCACATCCAGCGTTACCGACGTCGCCGGTCAGGGCGATATTCTGCGGGTGCGCGCGACGGGTGGCACGCCGCTCGAGGTTTCGCGGGAGCGCTATCTCAACGAGTTCGAATCATCCCCTTCCCCCGACGGGAAGCAGATCGCGCTGGTCGCCAAGGGCATCTCGTCTTCGCAATGGTGGCGCAACGGCCACGCCCACATTGACGAGACAGAGCTCTGGTTGAAGCCGCTGGTCTCTCCCTCGCCTACGGACGCAGGGTACCGGCGTCTGTTGCCGGCGGATGCAAAGCATGCCTGGCCGATGTGGTCACCGGACGGCCGCACACTCTTCTATATGTCGGATAAAAGTGGCGCGGAGAATCTATGGAGCGCGGACATCTCAACTGGGGCCGAGCACCAGTTGACGAAGTTCACCAGCGGCCGTTGTTTGTGGCCGACGATCTCCTACGACGGCAGCTCAATCGTCTTCGAGCGCCACTTCGCAATATGGAAAGTCGACACGCACAGCGGCAAAGCGGAGGAAGTGAAGATAGCCCTGCGCGGTGCGCCGAGCGCTGAAGGTGTAACGCATGTGCAGCTTGCGCATTGGCGCGATCTCGCGGTCTCGCTCGATGGCAATAAGTTGGCGGTTGTCGATCAGGGAGATGTGTTCGCCGTAGGCACGAAGGCCGGAGGCGAGGCACAGCGGCTGACGCGCACGGACGCCGCTGAAGGCGATCCACAATGGTCGCCCGATTCTACAAAGGTTATGTACCGTTCCGAACGTGACGGCGGTTCGAGCCTGTATCTCTATGACTTCGGCACGCAATCCGAGCGGGCATTGACGCATGGCCTGGATATCGACATGGGAGCGGTCTGGTCGCCGGACGGAAAGAGCGTGGCCTTCGTTCGAAACCGTAAAGAACTGCATGTGCTTGCGGTGGATTCGCTGGAAGATCGCGTGGTTGCACGCGGAGAGATCGAAAACGACGCGATCTCCTGGTCGCCGGACTCTCATTGGGTCGTCTATGTGCCGACCGGAGCCGACGGATTCAGCAATCTCTACGCTGTACCGGCTGCCGGCGGAGCGGAGGCGCGGCCGCTGACCTTTCTTGCCAATGGCCAAACAGCGTCGCGAATTGCGTGGTCGCCGGACGGGAAGTACATCCTCTTCGACACTGCACAGCGCAGCGAAACTCCTCTGATTGCCCGCGTCGATCTCGTCCCTCATGTCCCGAAGTTTCGCGAAGATGAATTTGCAGAGCTGTTTCGCAAGCAGTCCACCCCCGGCGCGCCGGACGTACCCTCAGAGCCTGGATCGCCACAGGAAACAACGCCGACGAAGCCCATGCTGGAACCGCCTGCAAACGCGACCCCCGAAGGCGCACCGGAAACCCAGTCTGCCGGTGCCTCTGCACAGCGCGCGCATCATGCGCCAAAGAAGATCGAGCCTACGAAGATCGTCTTTGAAGGTATCCGCGATCGGCTGACTCTTCTGCCCATCAACCTTCAGCTGCGTTTTCCGGTGGTCAGCCCTGACGGAAAAACACTGGCGTTTGTCGCGAATGTCTCGGACCAGGTGAATATCTATACCTATTCGCTGGACGAGCTTGCACGGGAGCCGGCGGTGCCGCGACAACTGACTTCGACGCCCGGTTTCAAATCTGATATTGCGTGGTCGCCGGACTCGCATACGATCTATTACCTTGAAGGGCCGAGTCCGATGGGAAACGCAGGTGGCGAGGCCCCGTCCGGCGTTCGAGCCATTGTGATTGAGACCCGCGTGCCTCGGACTATCGCCGTCAGCGCATCGGAAGAAGTAGATTTCGATCGCGAGAAGCAAGTGGTTTTTGATGAAGCCTGGAGCACCCTCGATCATCGTTTCTATCGCGCGGATTTCAATCACCACGACTGGAAGGCGCTTCGCGATGAATGGGAGCCGTACATTGCAGGCGCGCGGACGGGTCCTGAGCTTCGCCGCGATATCAATCTACTGATCGGAGAGCTCAACAGTTCGCATTCCGGGATCAACAAGCCATCGCAGCCGGCGGTGCGTATCGGGCGGCTGGGGTTACGCTTCGAACGCGAGCCGTTTGAGGAACACGGCCAATTGATCGTACGCGAGGTGGTGCCGTTGGGTCCGGCGTCGCTTGAGGGAAGTATTCGTCCCGGAGATCATCTTCTGGCTGTCGATGGCGAAGCGATCACGCCGCACACGAACCTTAATGCGCTGCTCGAAGACAAGGTCAATAAGCGCGTTGTGCTCAGCATGGAAACGGCAGGCAAGAAGCGGGATGCGATTGTGCGTCCAGTCACGCTGCAGGTGGAGGCGGGCTTGTTGTACAACGCGTGGGTGGAGCAACGCCGGGCGTATGTGG
>Ga0335074_10001714_pt1 | contig 29584 bp, 21 predicted proteins | sample Lox_Sample_23_FD_206715 | JGI IMG/M metagenome (GOLD analysis project Ga0335074, IMG submission 206715) | Soil microbial communities from Loxahatchee National Wildlife Refuge, Florida, United States - Lox_Sample_2.3 | ecosystem: Environmental > Terrestrial > Soil > Wetlands | place: USA... | reverse complement strand
GATGAACGCGAAGCCCGCCACGTTTATCGACGCAATCGAACAGCATGCAACTTCGGGCACCAGCGCGGAGCCGAATTCCACACCCATGCCGATGCTCATGACCATGAAGCACGGCTGGACACTGATGTTTCACAGCCTCGTGTTCGTGAGCGCGCAGCAGCAAACCGGGCCGCGTGGCGCCGACAAGGTGTTCTCGACCAACTGGTTCATGCCGATGGCGCAGCGGCGGCTTGGGCCAGGCCTTTTCACCGCGCGGACGATGCTAAGCCTCGAGCCCGCGACCATCAGCGGCCGTTACTTTCCCGAGCTGTTTCAACAAGGCGAGACGGCTTATGGCAAGCCGATCGTCGATGGCCAGCATCCGCACAACCTCTTCATGGAGATTGCCGCGCTCTACGATCTCAATCTCGGCGAGCGAACGCTGCTTTCGTTCTACGCCGCTCCAGTAGGCGATCCTGCGATCGGGCCGACGGCGTATCCGCACCGCGCCTCGGCGTCGGAGGATCCTATAGCGCCGCTCGGTCATCATCTGGAGGACTCAACCCACATCTCCGACGACGTGATCACCGTCGGCCTCACGCATCGCATCGTGCGTCTCGAAGCCTCGGGATTCCACGGCCGCGAGCCTGGCGAAAATCGCTGGATCATCAGCGCAGGCCCGATTGACTCCTGGTCTACGCGGCTGACGGTGCAGCCGGGACAAAACTGGAGCGGGCAATATTCCTGGGCGCACCTGACCAGTCTCGAAGCGCTCGATCCGCAAAACGACGTTGACCGCATGACGGCGTCCATCATGTACAACCGGCCACTGGCGCGCGGCAATTGGGCGAGTTCGCTGATCTGGGGACGCAACCATGTCCTGCAAACCGGAATGGTGTGGAACGGATATCTGCTGGAGTCGACGCTGCGTTTCGCGGAGCGAAACTATGTCTGGACGCGGATCGAGAACGTCGACCGCACGAGCGAGTTGCTGCTGAAGAATCAGTTTCAGCCGCCGGACTTTCAGGAAAGCGTTATCGGGCGAGTGCAGGCTTACACGGCCGGCTACGACCGCGACATCCTGCACATCCCGCACCTGGAAACCGCGCTGGGCGCGCAGGTCACGCTGTACACCACGCCCGAACGGCTGGTAGGGTTGTACGGCAGCCATCCGGTCGGAGTCGTAACTTTTCTCCGCGTGCGCCCGTTTGGAAGAAGAGAGCCGAAAAAGTAATCCCGTCCGCCAAAACGAGGTATTCTTGGCTGGAAAAAGGCTGCTCCAATGCTTTTGCGCAAGTCCCGATTCCGCGTCAAAAGAATCTTCCTCCCACCGTTGCTTACTGTCCTGATTTTGATTGGTTTGCGGGCTGCGTGTTTTGCTTGCTCTTATGAGGCGAATCGTCAAAAGACATGTGATCGGTTGCAGGCAGATGCGATTTTCGTCGGCACGGTAATCGATACGGTGCGCACCGATTATGTTTTTAACGGACACACGTCGCCGGGCTACTCCATACGATTCTCCGTACAGAAATCTCTGAGGGGCAACCTTGGCAGCGAGGTGACGGTGGCAACGGGCTCTGGCCGCGGGCGGTGCGGAACTCCGCCGCTGGGAGACAGGTATCTGATCTTCGCGACAAAGGAGACCGACGGCAAACTCTGGACAGGCCTGTGCGGCAATCGACCGCTGAAGAGCGATGCCGACGTGGCCGCCGCCATCGAGCCAATCCAGGCGGCGATTACTCCTGGCAGAGGGAGTCTGTCCGGATGGGTGACCTATGACACGCCCGTTTCATGGGACAAAGACGGTAAGCCGGTTGGCGGGGGCACCCACGTCGTCCCGGACCTGCTGATTCGTGCCACCTCGATCACCAACGACTTCACTACTTCGACAGCGAAGGATGGCACATACGAATTCAAAGACCTGCCGAACGGAATCTACACAGTCACGCCTGAGTTGCAACCGAATTGGACATACGATCAGCGCGGGTTCGACCTTCAGTTTGTGAAATCCGTATCCGATGGTTCGTGCGCAAAGGTCAATTTTCAGTTGCAGCAATCGACCCGACTGCGGGGCCGCGTGACCGTCGCTCCAGGAAAGCAATTTGGTGTGCCTCTGGACGGCACAGTTGGATTGCAGTGGATAGAAGCCATTCCGGTAGGTCTGCAGAAAACCAACGACAGGAGCGGAGTCCGTGGGATTGCGTATCCCGACGGCCGTTTTGAACTCTGGCCCATACCGCCGGGCGATTATTACGTAGGGATCAACATCAGCAGTTCGCCAACCCCGCAAGCGCCATATACGCCGACATACTATCCCGGGGTAACCGACAAGAAGGCTGCGCGCGTGGTTCACCTCGACGCAGGCGAATCGAAGTACATTGAATTTCCCCCGCCTGAATTAGCGGCGAAACGAACCGTGAAACTCGTGGCAATTGGGCTCGACGGAAAGCCTCTGTCGAAAGTGCGGGTGCAGCGGGAAGACCTGCAACATCCTGGCAATGCGATTAATAGCACAGTCGATGTCAACCTGGATGCAAATGGCTCCGGGACGATGGACGTCTATGCGGGCGTCGATTACCACCTGCACGCCAGCTACGTGTGGCTGTATCGGGAGGAGTGGTGTGCCGCACCGGTCACGGTTTCGGCAGGGTCGAAGCCCACTGAAGTACGCTTCGTTATGGATCGGAACAACAAGGTGGATGAACAACAAGCGGCCGGCCGTTACCACAGCAACTGCGACATTGTTGTCGTAGACAGCGCGAGCAACAACCTGGCCAAGCCAACTCCCTGAACCGTTCTCGAACTCATCCCCGCCAGGCCTGCACCAGCAACACAACTCCGATGATGGCCAGTCCGCTGTAGACGTAGCGCAGGAAGCTCTCGCCGTGCAAACGGTGATTCACCCACTTGCCCAGCAGTATTGCCGGCAGCATGGCCGGCAGCGATAGCAGAAAATAATGGGTCACCGCTGCCACCCACAGTCCCTTCCACCAGTATCCGGTCATTCCCAGAATGCTGGCCGGCAGAAAGTATCCCTGCAGCGTGGCGCGAAATTGCTGGGCCGACCAGCGGCGCATCGCACCATAAATCGCCAGCGGTGGGCCGTTCATGCCGTAGGCGCCGCCCAACACACCGGCGGCAAAGCCACAACCAAAAAGCCATGGCATGCTCTCATCGCGCAACTCCGGAGGCCGCTCACCGATCAGGGAATACACCGCGAAGGCAATGATCAGCAGCGCCAGCACGACTTTAACCATCGTCTGGTGCGTCGAGGTCAGCAGCATCAGGCCCGGGGGAATGCCAAACACGGTGGCGAATATCAGCCATCCCGTACTGCGCATGTGGATCTTCTGCCAGTCCTGCGCCACCACGATCGCGGCGATGGTGATCGAGATCAGCACGGCCAGAGGCGCAGCTACTGCCAGCGGCAGCCGCAGAGCTAGCAGCGGCACGGCAAACAGCGCCTCGCCGAATCCCAGTGCTGAGCGGATGAGCGTGGCGACGAAAACCACGACCAGCACGTGCAGCGTGATGGAATCGAAGACGTTGCCTAGCAAAGGATGAGTGATGACGTGCGCGGGCAGCCCCACTTTTCTATTCTAGCTTCGGCGCATGTTATGAACGGCGGGCAATGGGGTCATCGTGCCGCGAACCGCTGACGCACTTTATTGCCGGCTGGCAACCGCGAGCCGAAATGATAGGCTCTTAGCGTTGGCGATCAAGATCGAAAAAGTGCGCGAGCCGCGCTGGCCGGCCTTCGTGGCCATGCTGGCCGACGGGCTGATCTATCTGGCGCTGCCCGAGCGGCTCTCTGTCGGCCCGGCGTGGCTTTTGCTGGCGATTCTTTTCCTGCTCATGATTCCGATCGTCTTCACCTATAAGTTGGGTCATTACAACATCACCCGCATCCTGACCTTTGGCGCCAACATCGCGGTGACGCTCGCGCTCATCGGATCGCTGGGCCTGCTCATCGAAGGACTGCCACACCATGTTGAACCGCCAGAGGTGCTGCTCAGGTCGGCGGCGTTACTATGGATTACCAATATCCTGGTGTTCGCTCTGTGGTATTGGAAGCTGGATGCCGGTGGTCCGCTGGGACGCGAGCAGCCGGGCGCGAAGAGCTCCTTCCTGTTTCCGCAGATGACGCATGAATGCGGCGAAACATCGTGGACGCCGAATTTTCTCGACTATCTTTTCCTGGCTTTCAACACCAGCACCGCGTTTTCGCCGACCGATACGGCGGTCCTCGCCCGTTGGGCGAAGGTCATGACGATGCTGCAGTCGCTGATCTCGCTGGCCGTGATTGCGCTGCTGGCGGCGCGGGCGGTCAACATCCTGTGAGGGAGTGACAGGAGTGGGCCGGTGTGGAATTGTGTTCAAGCGATCTTGGGTGGCGCAGAACCAGATGAAACTAACTCGTCGACGATAGCGACCGGCGTTTGCGGGAGCGGTTCAATAACGGCTATAATCATAATTTACCCAGCCAGCCTGGCAGATTTTCTGGAGCGATCAGCGATATGGCACAAGTTTGTGAAATCTGCGGCAAGAAGCCGCAATCTGGCAACAACATCAGCCACGCGCACAACGTGCGCCGGCGGCGCTGGAACGTGAATCTGCGGCCGGTGCGCGCCAAGGTGCAAGGCGGCAGCCGCCGGATACGCGTCTGCGCCAGCTGCCTGCGCAGCGGCAAAGTCGCCAAGGCATAAAGCCGCTTCCTGGACGTTCAGCCCTCTCCACCGCGGGAGGGTTTTCTATTGCCCGCAGGGTTTATGCCGTGTCGCCGCTACGCGGCTCGGCCCATTGGCCACTCTACCCCGGGCTTACGCCCCGGTCTAACTTCATGCCGTCGCCGAGCGGCTGAATCAGTGTCAAGTTCGGCGCTCTTCACCACCACCACGGTTCAAGTGGAACGACACTGGTGCCCGGACAGCTGTTGACCCCGACTGACCGACCGCGCAAACGCCGTCAGGCAATCTGCAGCTGGGTCTTCATCTTCTCCGCCAGTTCCTTCACCGACTTGAGCTTTTCCGCTACTTCAGGGGAGATCGCCGTCTGGCGCAACGCGAGTTCAGAATTGAGCAGGATTCCGGTGATCTCGCTGCGCAGCTGGTTGCGCAGCAACTGTCCGGCCGTACGCGTCGCCACCAGCTTCTCCTTCTCAGCTCGCCGCAATGCCACCTGCACCTCGCGCACCACGCGCTCGCTGCTGTTCAGAGCCAGATTGACGTGCAATGGGATGGCGATGCCGCAGCGGTTCAACAGCGTGTCGAAGGCGCGAAAGTCCGATTCCAGCACCGACTGGTCGATTGCCAGTCCCTCGTAATCGGCCGATTGCAGTTTGCTCACTGCTTGTGGCACCGAACTGGCCAGATGGGTTTTGTGGCCGGTTCCCTGCTCCAGCGCCGCTGCGCATTCTTTCGCGCGCGAGGATGTCGTCACCAGGAGAATCATGATTTCCTTTCTTCGCATCGCCAGAGCGAGCTTCACCTCGCGACTGGCACGCGGTTGTCAGTCCGAATATCGGCGAATGGTTTTTCCGGCTTTAGCACGCTCCCCTTGTGGGCAGGAGCGTGCCAGCAGAGATCACACAGCCGTTCCGTATTCCTTCAGTTTGCGATACAGCGTGGTTTTGCCGATGCCCAGACGGCGCGCGGCTTCCAGCTTGTCGCCATCGAGCACCTGAATGGCATGCAGAATCGCCTGCTTTTCCATCTCGTCCAGCGGGGTGATGGCAACCGGATCGGCGGCCGCAGCAGCCGGCGCGGCCAGCGCTTCACAGTCGCGGATCTGCGTCGGCAGGTCGGCTACGTGAATCGTGGGCAAAGAGCACGTCGTACAGGCGCGCTCGATGCAGTTCTCCAGTTCGCGCACATTGCCCGGCCAGTCGTAGTGCAGCATAAGCCGCAATGCATCGTCCCCGACGGTGTGCTGAATCTGCGTCGCTTTGTTGATGTGCTCCAGGAAATTTCCGATCAGCAAAGGAATATCCTGCTTACGCTCGCGCAGCGGCGGAATGCGTAGGGTGAGCACGTTCAGGCGGAAGTACAAGTCGCGGCGGAAGGTTCCCTGGCTGACGGCAGCGTCCAGATCGCGATTGGTCGCAGCCAGGATGCGAACGTTGATCGGCATCGCGCGGGTTCCGCCGACCGGCCGGATTTCTTTCTCCTGAATGGCGCGCAGCAACTTAGCCTGCAGATCGATCGGCAGCTCGCCAACTTCATCGAGGAAGACGGTTCCGCCTTCGGCGGTGGCCAGCAGGCCTTCCTTCGAGCGAACTGCGCCGGTGAAGGCTCCGCGCACGTAGCCGAACAGCTCGCTCTCGATTAGAGTCGGCACCAGCGAACCGCAATCCACGGGAATGAAAGGCTTGTCCTTGTTGGGGCCGGCAAAGTGAATCGAGCGCGCCACCAGTTCCTTGCCGGTGCCGCTCTCGCCCAGGATCAGCACCGGGTGGGTGCTATGCGCGGCCTTGGCGATGATGCGATACAGCTTCTCCATCTCGGGTGAGTGACCAACCAGTTGGCCGAAACCCTGTTTCGAGCGCAACTGCTCCCGCAGCAGCCGATTCTCCGCCGTCAATTTCAGGTGCTCCGTTACGCGCTGTAGTTCCAGGCGAAGCTCGTCGAAGTTGAAGGGCTTGGTGATGTAGTCGTAAGCGCCAAGTTTCATCGCCTGAACCGCAGATTGCACGGTGGCAAAGCCGGTCATAACGATGGTGACAGCTTCCGGACGGCGGCGCTTGATATCGCGCAAAATCTCCAGCCCGCTGCCTGCGGGCAGGCGCAGGTCAAGCAAGATAACGTCGATGTTGGAGGTGTCCAGAGTGCGATAGGCTTGCTCGCGATTTTCTGCCAGCAAGGCATTGAAGCCCAGGGACTGAGCCACGTCGCGGCAACACTCCCGCACCGAGCGCTCGTCTTCCACGATTAACAGATTCAGTAAATTCGTCTCAGGCGTTGGCGTGCTGACCGGAACCGTTTCTGCGGCAATCATGGAACTCGCCCTCCCCTTGGCATGCTGCTCTAAGCCTTCCAGTACCATCATCCCTTTTTGGGAAAAACTCGCTAGTGCACAAGTCACATTCGCTTGTGAGGCTGTTTTCCCTCCCGGTCCCAGGCTCCACGATGGCCAGCATCGACCGCCATCTCTTCCATGGCTGCGCTTGGATCGCCATCGCTCGCGCGGCGAGTGAGGGCTTTCACCAGTTCGCTGCCGCGCCGCGCGTTACGCTCCAGCTGGCGCACCGCTCGTTTCAAGTGGCTATAGGGTGGCAGCTTCCATTCCAGCATCTGGGCATGCACCAGGATCGGTGTAATCACGTTGGAGAGCTGATGCAGCAACTCGTCACAATCGCCGCACTGCAGGCGCAAGGGACGCGCTGTCTCCGCAACGCGTCCCTTGCCGTCACCGCAGGAGGAGGCTATCGCTTCACACAGCTGGTCATCACGGTTGGGATTCTGCATGTCAGCAGCAATATCGTTCGCCTGCGGCTCTGTGGCCGCTCGCTCGCCGTGGGTGGGCGGTAGAGCACGGGTCTCGCAGCTTTCCGACACGCGGGATATATCCTGCTTTCTCATTTTGCCTGCAGTTTTCTTGACTCGGCTGCAACGGCTCTCTTAAAGCAAGTCTGGGGCCAATTTCGGATAAGTCGCACGGCTTCACGATTTCAGCTGCTTACGGAAAGCGTGCGATGAGCAGAGATCCATGCCCACCCCATGCTTGGTCCCGGAATGAAACCGCCATATCGCTCCTAGACGGGAAAATGCAGGTAGGGGAAGGACTTCGGCGCTTTCCCGACGGCGGAAGCCTTGCTCGCTCGAAGTCCGTAATCGGGAATTACTACGCCACTCGCCGGTAACAGCTCTCTTACCGGCAAAGAAAAAGGGGAGCAAGCAGCTCCCCGTTCCACTCAGACGTTAGGATTTTCTAACTATTGCCGGTCGGCAGACGAACTCGTGTCGGCCGCATGCGCGGTTTCGGAGGAACTTCCGGCGTCCGTCGACTGCTGTAGAAACAGCCCGCTGTACGCCGATGCCGCCAGTATCCTTCCCTGATAATCCAACGCCGTGCGTATGGATGCTCCCGCACCCGGCGTGGGCTGCCAGGTGTGGCCGCCATCCTTGCTCTCGAAGACCGTCTGCGCGTACAGAGCAGTTGCCAGCAACCGTTGCGACGCCGGATCGTAGCGCACGGCGAAGACATCCCGCGGCGGCAGACCGCCCAGGACATGGTGCCAGCTCTTGCCGCCATCGGTGGAATGCAGTGCGCCCTCGCGCGTCGCCAGCCACAGCGAGCCGTCGGGCATGGCCGTCAGGTTGTTGAGTGCGGTTACATACTGCGGATAGGTGATCTCGCTCCACGACTTGCCTTGATCGTGCGATAGGAAGGCGCGTTTGGGCGCGACCAGGCTGACCGTGCCGTCGGCGAAGCTGTTGACCGCGATGAATTCCGTTTCGCCCTCGACCATGCCGCCATACCACTTGCGGCCGTGATCGATGCTCATAAACAATCCATCGTTGGTCGCGGCGTACCAGGTATCGCCGCTAATGTCGAGGGCGCGAATGCGCGGCGTGGTCTCCAACGGGATCGGATGCTCGCTGAGCGACGATTTGTGCACCACCAGGGTGTTCGCCGGGTGGGTCCTCGACCGGGCGGACTTCGAAGACTTCGCGGGAAATTCCTGTTTCTCCTGCGGCTGCGGCAGCGGCCCATGGATCATCGTCGCCGGCTGCCATTCGCCATTCAACGAGGCGAGGTAGAAGACCCCGTGATTGGTACCGGCGAACATCGTACCGTCGCTGCTCTGCTGCAGGCTGAGGATGTCGCGGTCATCGAGGCCAAGGCTGGACTGCCTCCAGTTCATGCCGCCGTCGTCGGAGATGAAGACGCCGCCGAGATCCTTGTCGTTGACGACGCCGACATAAATGCGATTGGGATCTTTATTGTCGACCACGACTCCGCCTACCACGCGGTGAGAGAAGCCGCGGTTGGAGGCTTCATAGTGGGCAAAGCCGTCGTTGCTGGCGAGGACACCGCTGCGATCGGTCGCCGCCAGCACATGATCCGGATTGCGCGGATCCACCAGCACATCGTTAACGATCACTTCGCTGCCGGTGACCTCCTTCCAGTGGTCGCCGCCGTCAGTTGTCTTCCACAATCCCGCCGCGGTTCCCGCCCAGACGATTGCGGGCCGCTGCGGATCCTGCTTCAGAACCCGCGTACGGTGCGCCGGCTCCGGCAACGATTGATAGATGCGATGAAAGTATTCGGCTTTGTTGTAGCTCTTGTAGATCCCCGAACACGCGCTGGCGTACACCATCTCGGGATTTTTGGGATCGATGATGATGCTGAACATGTCGGAGTCATAGGCGATGCCTTTGCTGATGCTGTGCCAGCTGATGCCGCCATCCTCCGTCTTCCAAGGCAAGTGCCAGGTTCCGGCATAGATGATGTCGGGATTCTGGGGATCGATGGCCAGAGACTCGATGTCCTTGATCTCGGCGTGATTCTCCGGCGAGATGCGCTCCCAGTGCTGACCGCCATCGCGCGAACGGAAAACGCCATCCAGCGCGCCGATCACCAGGAGGTTGGGATCGCTGGGCGCCATGGCCATGGAGCGGATCGACTTGCCATGCACTCCGGGTAGCGTCCGCCAGGTGCGGCCTCCGTCATCGGAGCGGAAGACATCGCCTTCGTCCGCGTTGTATAAGCTCCAGGCGGCAACGTAGACCGTCGCGGGATGGTTGGGATCGAAGATGATGTGATCCAACACATAGTCGTCGTGCTCGCCAAAATGGGCGAACAGCGACCAGGAATTGCCTCCGTCCTGCGAGACGAACATCTGCCCGGAACTGGTACCCAGCAGGATGCGGCTGGGATTCGAGGGATCGTAGGCGAGGCTTCGCACATCTCCCCCCTCCGGCCCAATCAGCCGCCAGTCAGAAGCAAAGGCTACGATGGAAAAGAGAAAGACGAAGCAGAGAACAAACTTCACTGAAGACAACTTGCTCTTAGACATATTCCCGCACAAATAAGAATGACTTAAACGATCTCATAATCATACCTTAGTGAGCCTGTCGCCGTGGCCAGCAAAATACCGGAAAGTACAAGAAAGAACTAGCAGAACCTGCTGAATTACCCCCTGCAATTCCATTCGGGAGATCTTGGGCTACTACATCAAGATGCGATTCCACCATTCTTCTGTTGCAAAACCGCCCACGAACTCTGTCACGGTGGTGAAACTTTGCCCGCATGAAACTCGAGCTTTGCTCCGCCCAGCGCTTCCGCAAAGGACCGGAGCGAAGTAAGGAAAAGCCGGTGAGAGCTTGAGCTCTCACCGGCGACCTGGGTTCCAGCCGGAGAACCGGCCGAGGTTATTGCTGCGGGTTGGCCGGCGGTGCCGCGGCCTTCTTGCGATGGTGCACCGGAGCCGGTTTTACTCCCGCTCCGCGCGGCCACACCTTCTGGTTCGGCTTCACCACCGATTCATCCACCGGCGTCGTGTTCTGCAGATCGGCGCACTTGTTCTCATCTGCGCCTTGCGGCACCCAGATGATATCCGCCACCTTCTGCTGCCCGGTTCCGGTGCGGACTCCGATCCGGCTGGGATCGATGCCCTGCTCCTGCACCAGGTACGCCTTGGCGTTCACCGCACGTTGCGCCGCCAGATCCATCCGATGGCGCTTCTTGCCCGTGCCTTCCATCGGCGCCTTCTCGCCATCGGCGTAGCCGACGATGACGATCTTGGCATTGGGATCGGCCTTCAGACGGCTGGCCACGTCGTCCAGTATGGCCTTCGCCGTGTTATCCACGCGCCACGGTCTCTTCAGATCCGGGAACTGGATGGAGTTGATCTTGCTGCAGGTCGGCGGCGGCGGCGGTACTTCGACGTTCACCGTGCAGGTGCCGCTACCCGACAGATTACGGGCATCCGTTGCCGTTGCCGTAATCGTGATCGGACCAGCCGCCGCACCGGCGGTGTCGAGAGTTGCCGTGTTGCCCGTGCCGCTGATGGTGCCGGTCGAAGCTGTGTAGGTGATGCCGGTGATCTGTGCATTGTCAGGACTGGTAGCCGTCGTGGTAATCGTCGACGGGCTGCCACCCTGCACCGTGCCCGGATTGGCCGAGCAGCTCACCTGCGGCGGATTCATCGGCTTCGCCTTCACCGTGTAGTTGGCGGAGCAGGTTGCCGATCCGCCCTTCTTCACCTTGGGATCGGTGATGGTAGCATTCGCTGTGTAGCTGCCAGCGGCCACGCCCGTGGTATCGATGCGGGCCGACTGCGCGTCGCTCTTGTCCAGCTTGCCGCCATTGGTGGTCCAGGCGTAGGTCACGGTGTGCTTGGGGTTGAAGTTCGTCCCCGTCGCAGTCACGGTGACCGGCTCGCCTTCGGTTACTTCCGTCGGCTGCGCGGTGCAAGCCGCGGTCGGAGTCGGCGTGTAGTAGTTGCCGAAGCCCACTACCAGTCCGGCCGACAGACGCACGCTGTTCCACTGCTTGGAGCTAACCTGGAAAGTCGGCTGCCAGTTGCTGTAGATGTAGTCGGCCTGCGCTACGCGAATATACAGGCTGGGAGATCCTTCTGGCTTGTGCCAGACCAGATAGTCGATACCACCGCCGGCACCCAGTGCCGCATTCCACTGGCTGCTCCCAGTTGGTCCAAAGGGAGGAATCTGATGAATCGCGCCAGCGTAAACTCGGAAGAACGGTGAGAACGAATCGGTATGGTACTTATACTGCAAGCCAGCTAAGGCGTAGTAGTCAGTAGCATGGCCGAGGAAGCCATCGACGTTATAGCTAGCGCCCCAGTTCCCGCTGGCATCGATCAATACACCCAAATTGTGTGCAAACGGGAGATAGTAGACGTTTGAGATATCCACACCAGTTGTGGAGTCCTGTGTCGCGAGGCCCCCGTCATAGTGCCCCGCAGGATGCAACCACGAATATCCAGCATATACTTCGTCCTTGGGCTGGATGGTAACCTGCGCCGCGGCAAACGTGCCACATAGGCAGATGACGACCGCAAGCGCAATCGTTGTTCCGACACGGCGTGTTGGGACTACTCCAATACGAGAAGACATTCTTAATCCTCCGGAACTTCAGCAGTACCGTAAGCAAAGTGGCCCAGCTCGGTTCAATGGTTCTTATACAAGTGCAGGGATGAAGTCCTGCTCGCAACAGCAGGCCATTGTACAGCAACAGAAGAGATTAACAAAACTTTCATCATCAATCTCGGGGCTTCGTTTCCGTGCTGTTTACTGATCTTGTACCCGCAGGAGTATCTGACTGCCAGCTTGCAGCTTCACCTGCTTGCCGCTGGAGGCGAGGACGGAACCCTGCTCCAGTTGCAGATCATGCAATCCTATCACGCCGGAAGACTGTGGTGTGACTTGAGGAGAGTTGGCTTGATTGCCTGGTGGTGAGTTGGAACCGTTGCCTTGCGGGCCGGCCGGATTGGGAAAGTTCGCAGCCGGATTGCCGCCTACCCCGATCGGATTGCTTCCGGGGTTCACCCCGCCCATTGGGACGCTACCCGGCATTCCAGGTCCCTGCGTTCCCGCCGGACCGCCCATCGGCATGGCAGGAGAGCCATAGTTCATCAGCGGTGGTCCCACGGCTTGAATACTGGCCTTGAGCGGGAGAGTGCGGCCATCTTTCATGGCGATTTCGTCAAAGGCAATACCCAGTTGCGATTGTGGAGCACCCTTGGCTCGGGCTGACGATTCCGTAATGTGACCCATAACTTTGGAGCCCGGTGGAACCAGGGTTCCGTCCGGAGCCCGCCATTGTTCGCTGGTTTTTGCTTCGACCGGATCGCCCTGCTTGAGCTTTCGGGAGTCGAGGGATTTCGACAGCTCCGTAGGGATAGTGTTAGCTGGACCAGCCTGCGGATTGGTTGACGACGGCGGCTGCTGTGCAGAAATGGAACTTTGTCCCATGCTGAAAAAAGTGGCGATCAGTACGAACACGATGGCAGCGGCTCGATTCATAAACGCAACTCCAATCCTGATAGCAGGCTCTGCTCAGGAATTTCAATTTGGTCGCGAGCTTGCTAATGAGATTCACGCGACTCCGCGCGCGTGGCTCAAAGATGTTACCTTATTGCCATACACTTTTGGACGACCGAGCCGACTGCCGGTGATCCAACCCACGCCGATTCGCCATTTGGCATCTAAGGGTTCGGCGTATTCGACACTGAAGTCGTTACGCCTCAGCGGTATCCGAAAGGCAAATGCTCCTAATGCCGCAGGAAAAAATCCTAATCGTCGAAGACGAGGAAAATGAACGAAGCGGGCTGGCTGAACTGGTCCGCGCCTGGGGCTACGAGGCCGAAACTGCCATCGACGGTGTGGAAGCGCTGCAAGCGGTCGAGCTGTGGAACCCCGGCATCATCATCACCGACCTGCGCATGCCGCGTATGGACGGCATGCAGTTGCTGGAACACATCGCCGCCCAACCCCAGCAGATTGCCGTGATTCTTCTGACCGCGCAGGGCAGCATCGACTCTGCCGTGAACGCGATGAAGATCGGCGCCTTCGACTTCATCGAGAAGCCGGTGAATCCCACGCGGCTGCGCAATATCCTGCAAAATGCTTCGCGCTTGCGCGGCACCGAGCGCGAATTGGAAGCCAGCCGCCGCAAGTTGCGCGACATCGGCGTTCTGGGCTCGTTGGTCGGTCCCTCCAAGCGCATGCAGGAGGTCTTTCGCCTGATCGAGATGGTCGCGCCCAGCACCGCGTCCGTGCTGATCACGGGAGAAAGCGGCACCGGCAAGGAACTGGTCGCCCGCACCATTCACTCGCTCAGCGCCCGCAAAACCAAGCCGTTCGTAGCTATCAACTGCGCTGCGATTCCGGAAACGTTGATCGAGAGCGAGATCTTCGGTCACGAGAAAGGCGCCTTTACCGGCGCGCTCGAACGCCGCATCGGTTGTTTCGAATTGGCAGAAGGCGGAACGCTGTTGCTGGACGAGATCGGCGAGATGCCCATCGCTACGCAGGCGAAGCTGCTGCGCGTGCTGGAAGACCGCAAGCTGCGCCGCCTGGGCAGTAAGAGCGAAACCGCTGTCGATGTGCGCGTGTTGACCGCGACCAACAAGGTTCCCGAAGAAGCGGTCGCCCAGGGACACCTGCGCAACGACCTTTTCTATCGCTTAAACGTGTTCAACATTCAGCTACCGCCGCTGCGTGAGCACAAGGAAGACTTGCCCGCATTGGTACAGGCGCTGCTGGCCGACATGAACGAGAAGCACGAGCGCAACGTCGGCGGCGTCAGCGATCAGGTGGCTGCGGCGTTTCACTCTTATGCCTGGCCGGGAAACGTTCGCGAGCTGCGCAATACGCTGGAGCGAGCGGTCATCGTTTGCGATGGTTCGGTGGTCGAGATGAAGCATCTGCCGCCGGGATTCGGCCAGGTGATTCCGCGCGCTCCGGTGCAGGAGGCCAACGCCGTGCGCCTTGGCGTGGGAACCACCGTCGACGAAGCCGAGCGCCTGCTGATTTTGAAGACCCTGGAAGCGACCAACAACAATAAGACGCGCGCTGCGGAAATTTTGGGCATCAGCCTGAAGACCTTGCACAACAAGCTGAAGGAATACGGTACCCAGAGCCCCAGCGAGGCGGCCGAAGCGGCAAGCTGAGAGAATCCGCTATTCGCTATTCGCTATTCGCCTCTCGCGTTTCGCTCCCCGCTTGGCAGTTATCCTCTGTCAGCTACTTAAACATTGTCATCCCGACCGAGGACTTCAGTCCGAGCGGAGGGATCTGCGGTCCTGGCGAAGAGCGAGGAATTGCGAACGCCCGCTTTCCGCCTGTACAATAATTCTGCTTCCTGAACAGCGAGTTTTCACTCGTTTCCACCCGTGCCGAAGTGGCGGAATTGGCAGACGCGCATGGTTCAGGTCCATGTACCCGCAAGGGTGTGGGGGTTCGAGTCCCTTCTTCGGCACCAGCAACTCTGAAATCCTTCCGTAGAGGTCCCTCGCGGCGCTCGGGATTTCGGCAGCGAGCTCCCGTCGCTGCGCTCCTCACGCTCGCTAACCGCCTCAAGTTCGAGTCCCTTCTTCGGCACCAATTTTCCAGCACAACTCTTCGCTTGAGGTCCCTCGCTAGCGCTCGGGATTTCGGCTGCGAGCTCCCGTCGCTACGCTCCTCACGCTCACAAGACGCCTCAACTTCGAGTCCCTTCTTCGGCACCAGAACAGTGGTTAGTGGCTAGTAATCAGTGATCAGACGGCGCTGATTAGCCCGTCAACGATCCAGCCCAATCGATCCCGCATACCACTACAAAGCCCTGCGACGGCGGAAACGATGACCGCACTCGTCGCCACTTCGATATGGTCGTGGATGCTACGGCGCAGTCGCCATCACCTGTCCCAGGAGCAGAAAACCCAATTGGCCGGTCTGGTAGACCTTGTCCAGGCGGGACAAGCGCGGCATAAACACCAAAGGCCCAGTGTGGAGATCACTGAGCCTTAGCCTGTGTCTGCTAACGAAACCGAGCCCGCAGGCGTGTGTGTGGGTATGAGGAGAATGAACCTGCGTCTGTCTGCCGCCTGTACTCGTCTCAGCCCGGCGGCCGGTTTCACTGCTGTTGCGTGAGTGCATAATCACACCCCCAGCGCGCGGTAACAATCCCCTGATCGGCGTAGGTGGCTGCCGCTTTAGTAGCAAATTGCGGATCGGTAGAGCCGGCCTTCAGGCCAGTGTCCCAGCCTTATTCTCATGGATTTGAGCTGGCTTCAGCCGGCGGTACGTGAATCGTATGGCCGGCCTTCCGCACGGTTGATTGTCCAACGCGCGATTGCGCGCCAAACAAGTACACTTTGAGCGATGGCCCACACCACCATCCTGGAATATCTCGACAATTTCCGGTTGCATGGGCACGAGACCGCCTACGTCCAGCGCCGCGGTTATCGCGTCCAGCGCTGGTCTTATGGCGCGGTGCTGGCCACGTCGTATCGCTTTGCGCGCGAACTTGAAGCGCGTGCTATCGGCAAGGATGACAAGGTCATCCTTTGGGGCGAGAACTGTGCGGAGTGGATCGCGGTGTTCTTCGGATGCTTGCTGCGCGGCGCTATCGCCGTTCCCATCGACAGGATTGCCGCTCCCGACTTTGCGCAGCGCGTCGCCCAACAGGTCGACGCCAAGCTGTGCGTCGGCGCTGCTCAGAATCAGATTCCCGGCATTCCATTTCTGCATCTCGAGGAATTGCGGGACGAGATCGCGGCGCGCTCCGATTTGCCCGTCACTTCGCCGCAGCTTACGCGCAACGACATGGTGCAGATCGTCTTCACCTCCGGCACAACTGCCGAGCCGCGTGGAGTGGTCATCACGCATGGAAACATTTTGGCGAACCTGCAACCCATTGAGCGCGAGATCGGCAACTACCGAAAGTACGAGCGCATCTTTCATCCCCTGCGCTTTTTGAACCTGCTGCCGCTCAGCCACGTCTTCGGGCAATTTCTCGGCATCTTTCTGCCGCAGTTGCTGGCGGCAACGGTCATCTTCCAGGACTCGCTGAATCCGTCGGAAGTTCTGCAGGTGATCAAGAAGGAGCGCGTGTCGGTCGTAGTCGCGGTGCCGCGGCTGATGGAGTCGCTGAAGGACAAGATCGAACGCGATCTCGTAGCAGACGGAAAGCGGCAACAGTTTGCGCAGCAAATCGCGGCCAGTAAAGATGAGCATTTTGTTAAGCGCTGGTGGCGCTTTCGCAAGATTCACAACCGTTTCGGTTGGAAGTTCTGGGCATTCATTTCCGGCGGCGCGGCGCTCGATGCTGAGACCGAAGAGTTCTGGCGCAGGCTGGGATTCGTGGTGATCCAAGGCTATGGCTTGACCGAAACCACCTCGCTGATTTCGCTCAATCATCCCTTTCGCGTCGGCCAGCGGTCGATTGGCAAGGTGCTGGAAGGGCGCGAAATCAAGCTTGACGCACACGGTGAAATTCTGGTGCGGGGCGCCAATGTTGCCGCCGGCTATTGGCAGGGCAAAGCGCTGAAGCCGGTGCTCAACGAGGAAGGCTGGTTCCACACTGGCGACATCGGCGAGCTGGACGCTGAGGGCAATCTCTACTTCAAGGGACGCAAGAAAAACGTCATCGTCACGCGCGAAGGCATGAACGTTTATCCCGAAGACCTGGAAGCTGCGTTGCGCCAGCAACCGGAAGTGCGCGACTGCGTCGTCGTGGGACTGGAGCAGGGTGGCAATGCCGAGCCTGTGGCTGCGCTGCTGCTGCGGGATTCGGCTGATCCGCAGCCCGCAGTCAGGAACGCCAACCGGAATCTTGCCGAATTTCAGCAGATACGACGCTGGATGGTTTGGCCGGATGACGACTTTCCCCGCACGCCCACGCACAAGCCCAAGACAGCCATCATCCAGGCTGCGGTGCAGCAGCACTTCGCCGGCGGGATTGACGGCGAAGGCGTGTCCCACAGTGGGGTAGGTGATCTGATTGCGCGTATCACCGGGAGGAAAGTCGGCGCACTTGCTCCCGATGCCGAGCTCGAAGGCGACCTCAATTTGAGTTCGATGGATCGGGTTGAGCTGATGAGCGCGCTGGAGGATCGCTATCAGGTTGACTTGAATCAGGCGGACTTCACGAAGATCAAAACTGTAGCCGATCTCGAGCGCTTGATGCGCGCGCCGCAGGAGTCACCGCTGCGCGAATACCAATATCCCCGATGGGCGCAGCGCTGGCCGGTCACGTGGCTTCGCGAGTTCATCTATTACCTGCTCACCTGGCCGGCAACGATGATCATGGCGCATCCCAAGATCGTTGGGCGCGAGAACCTGCGCGGCGTCGATGGGCCGCTGCTCATCAGCTGCAATCACGTTACCTACATCGATGTTGGCTTCACTCTGATTGCCCTGCCGCCGCGCCTGCGGCGCAAGCTGGCGGTCGGCATGTTGGGCGAATTGCTATGGCAGATGTGGCGCCCGCCGAAGGAGTGGAATCCGTTTCTGCGGCTGTCCTACAAAGTGGGATATTACCTTGTGGTAGCACTGTTCGATGTCTTTCCGCTGCCCCAGCAATCGGGAGTGCGCGAGAGCTTCAGCTACGCCGGCGAATCGGTCGATCGCGGCTACAGCGTGCTGGTGTATCCCGAAGGCCAGCGCACGCTCGATGGCAAGCCCACTCCGTTCCGTTCGGGCTTCGGAATGCTGGCCTCGCGGCTGAATGTTCCTGTCCTGCCGCTGCGAATCGACGGCCTGTGGGATATGAAGCTCAAAGGCCACAAAATCGCGCGCCCCAGGCAGCTGAAGGTCGTGATCGGCAAGCCCATGCGCTTCCCGTCCGGCACCCCGCCGGACGATATCACCAACCAGGTCGAGCACATGACCTGGCACATGTGACGAAATGCTAATAAACTCCGATCCCGGCCTTGTGCCCGGCTAAGCCGGCTCGGACGAAAATAATATCGCCTTGTCGGCACGACTGCAGTCGTGCCCTGTTACAAAGCGGAATAGCTTCTTTGCAGCCTAGAGATGCACTCGCCTTACGGCTTCGGCTGCTACGGTTTTGGCTGTTCCGTCTTCGGCTCAGGATTGTCGGCGTTGTAGGCGCGCGTCGGCAGCAGAATCTGCACACCGAAATATCCCACAAAGTAGGGCTGGTTGTGGCTCGCAGGCTCGAGTCCGCGACCCGCCATCAGCAGCAGGATGACGGGATTGTGGAGGCGGTAGCGCATGCCGGCATCCAGCGTCGGCTGGCTGTTGTAAGGATTGTAGGTACTGGTGTTGTAGTACTCCGTGTCGATTTCCAAGCGGTTAAACGTGTGGCCCAGCACCAGGCCGGTGAGCCATCCGCTGGAACCGTCATGCACGAAGTTGTAGCCGAGTTCGAGATTCGCATCCACCGGACCAAACTTCTTGGCAAATTCGAATGGCAGCAGGAACGCCTGGCTTGCCGGAGTTATGCCACGCTTGACCGCATTGTTGGGATTGTTGACGAATCCTTGCGGGAATGTGCTGATCGACAACCCATTCTCTCCGGCATCATAGAAGCGCCACTTGACGCCGAAATTCGATTGCCCTAAGCCGTATTTCGTCTCGCCAGCCGAGTCCGCAACCCGTAGCCACGCGTTTTCATACGTCAGCTGGATACGATCGCCGACACCGAAGTTCAGATCCAGGTCCGGCGTGTGGCTGACCGAATTGTTGCTATAGAGCAGCGGAATGTAGCCGACGTTGATCTCCCAGTTTTTGGGCCCGGGTGTGCCGGGATCATTGGTGAAATACGGCGGACCTCCCTGAGCGAATGCGCAGCCGGCAAGGGCCAGCAATAAATGCAGCAGGATGAAGATTCGCAGACGCATCATGCACAGGAGCCGCCGCAAGATCACGCAATCGGAATGCGTCCCGGCAAACGAGTGCGAACCGGGACCGCTCAGAAAATCTTCATACATCTCTGGCCGTGTGTCCAATCAGGCGCGGAGGGAAACCAGACGCTTTCTCCGCCTGCATGGTTCGCCTGTCGATCTGCTTGCGCACGCGTCAGATCGTGGACTGGTTGTGACGCGTGTCATAGCTGTTGCCCCGGCAAAAGTGCTACGAATAGTCGTTTGGTCTTGCGGAGCTGTCAGTGCTCCGCGGGGCGATGGATGGACGCGATGCGCGAAACGGTTCTCCAACTTTGGCCGGAGATCGAATGGATTCAGTCACCCCCGCTGCGCGAGCAGGTGACACGCACCTGGGAACGGGCGCTGCAGCTCAGCCCGCTGACCGCGGAAGATCTGCACCGCATCCCTTTCACGCTGCTGGTGCCGAATTGCCCCACCACCTTCATGGAGCACAAGCGGTGCGTGGTGCACATCGCGCGCAAAGCTGCGGAAAGCATGATCGAGTTCATGGGCAAAGCGTTGGCGATTGACATGGACACCGTGATAGCGGGCGCGATTCTCGCCGATGTTGGCAAGCTGCTGGAGTACGAGACCGTCGACGGCCAGACCCGACAGAGTAAGCGTGGTGAGATGCTGCGTCATCCCTTTACCGGCGTCGCTCTGGCAATGCAGTGCGGTGTGCCCGACGCGGTATGCCACATTGTGGCAGCTCACGCAGCGGAGGGCGATCTGGTGAAGCGCACCACCGAGGCTTACATCGTGCATCACGCCGACTTCATGGCATTCCTGCCGTTCAAGAATCTGGGAAAGTGATCATGTATTCCAACGTGTCATCCCGAGCGAGCATAGCGAGTCGAGGGACCTGCTTTTCGTCGGCCGGAAGGACTGTATGACAACTGTAGCTGCACCACCAAAAACCATCCGCCAGCCGACCATCACTACCACAATGTCAGAGTGGGCTGCCGGGCTGGAATTCGAGCAGCTACCGGCCGATGTGGTCGATCAGGCCAAACGCCTTTTGCTCGACAGCATGGGTTGCGCGCTCGGAGGCTATCAGCAGCACGATGTTCGGCTCGCGCTGGAAGTGTTGGACGAGATCGCCGGTCCCGGCAAAGCGACGCTGATCGGCAGCGGCAAGCAGATGGATCCCGTTTCAGCGTCGTTGGCCAACGCGCTGATGATCCGCTGCATGGACTACAACGACATTTACTGGAAGCAGGACCCGTCGCATCCTTCCGACATCTTCCCTGCCGCAATCGCAGCTTGCGAACGCGCGGGAAGCGATGGCCGGGAGTTGATCGTCGGCATCGTGCTCGGCCATGAATTCGAGATGCGGTTGTGCGAAGCCGCATTTCCCGGTATTCGCGAGCGCGGCTGGCATCACGCGACACTCACGGCGTTTGTTTCGCCGCTTGTTGCCGGTCGCATGCTGCGGCTTACGGCAAAGCAAATTCAGCACGCCATCGGCATCAGCGCCAGCGGGCGCGCAACGCTGGGCGCAGTTACCGCGGGCAAGCTAACCATGATGAAGAACACGGTCGACCCCCTCGCCACGCAAAGTGGAATGCTGGCGGCGCTGCTGGCTGAGAGAGGTTACACCGGTCCGGAGCACGTCATCGACGGCAAAGAAGGATTGGCGCATTGCCTGGGGCCGAAGTGGAAATTGGACGTACTGACGGATGGGCTGGGTGAATCTTGGCGGATCCCACAATGTGGGATGAAAGCATTCCCGACCGAAGCGCTGACGCACACGCCGGTCTCGGCGGTGCTGGCGCTCGTTAAGGATCACGACCTCAGTCCGAACGATATCGCCCGGGTTCACATTCGGACCACGGCGCGCGGGGCGGACATTCTGAGCGATCCCAGCAAATATGATCCGCATACCAAAGAAACGGCCGATCACTCGTTGCCCTACGTCATCGCCGCCGCAATCGCTGACCGGCAGGTGACGCCGCAGCAATTCACGCCGGAAAAGATCATGCATCCGGCGATTCGCGAACAGCTGAAGAAGATCGTCGTCACCGCTGACGCGGAAATCGAGAAGCTGTTTCCGGCGCTGCAGCGCGTGATCGTTCGCATTCATACCGTCGATGGGCGCGAGTATACCCAGCAGCTCGACTATCCCAAAGGCGATCCGCGCAATCCGCTGACGGATCAGGAAATCGAGGAAAAGTTTGAGGCGCTGGCCGAGCCCGTGATGTCACGCGCGGCTCGCCATCGCGCGATTGATGCCATCTGGAATCTGGAAGAACAAAAGAGCGTGACGGACTTGATGAAGCTGTTCCAGGCGGATAGCACAGGTTCTTAGAGGTGTCATCCTAGGCGGAGGTCGGTTCGCGCCGCGAGCGGACCAAAGTCGAAGGACCCCCATTGCGCTATAGCGGTCCCTCGACTGCGGCGTCCCAAAAGCAGGTCGCCTCCGCTCGGGATGACACCTTCGAAAACAGGTTTGGACTATGCCGCAAACCATCGTCGAAAAAATCGCGCAGGCACACATGACCGAAGGACCGAGCCGTCCGCTGCGTGCCGGCGACTTCCTATCGATTCGGCCGTTTCACGTGATGACCCACGACAACACAGCCGCGGTTATGAAGAAGTTCAAAGCGATCGGCGCGGCGCGGGTTTACGATCCTGCGCGGCTGGTCTTCACGGCCGATCACGATATTCAAAATACGGAAGAGTCGAATCTGGCGAAGTACCGAAGCATGGAGACGTTCGCGCGCGAACAAGGCATCGATTTCTATCCACCCGGCACCGGCATCGGCCACCAGATCATGGTGGAGCAAGGCTACGTGCTGCCGGGAACGTTCGTCGTCGCTTCCGATTCGCACTCCAACATGTACGGCGCACTGGGAGCGATCGGCACGCCGGTGGTGCGAACCGATGCAGCCGCCATCTGGGCCACGGGCCAGTTCTGGTGGCAGATTCCGCGCACAGTTCAGGTCGTGCTTGAGGGCAAGCTCTCGCCGGGCGCGACCGGCAAAGACGTAATTATCACGCTCTGCGGACTCTACAATCATGAAGAGGTTCTGAATGCCGCTGTCGAGTTCGCCGGTCCCGGCGTCGCCTCGCTCAGCATGGATGCTCGCCTGAGCATCGCCAACATGACTACCGAATGGGGCGCGCTGGTAGGCTGGTTTCCAGTTGATGACGTGACGCTGCAGTATCTCGACGCGCGAAATCGCAAACTCCGACGTTGTGGGATAACCCGCATTCCGGAAGAGAAGCTATGCGAGTGGCGAAGCAATTTTCCAGCGCCTGATCCGGACGCGGTTTACGCTGGACGCATCGTGATGGATTTGGCGGACGTGACGCCCCACGTCTCCGGCCCCGACACGGTGCAGGTGATGCAGTCGGTCGCCGAGATCGCGAAAAAGAAGGTCGCGATTCAGAAAGCGTATCTCGTCTCCTGCGTGAACTCGCGGCTTGAGGATCTGGAGGCCGCGGCGAAGGTTTTGCGGGGGAAAAAGGTTGCAGCGGGGGTGCAGTTCTATCTCGCCGCGGCGAGCCGCGCGGTGCAGGAAGAAGCCGAGAAGCGCGGAATCTGGCAGGTCTTTCTCGATGCGGGCGCGCACACCTTGCCCTCGGGATGTGGGCCATGCATCGGGCTGGGCAGCGGATTGCTGGAAGCAGGCGAGATTGGAATCTCCGCCACCAATCGCAATTTCAAGGGACGCATGGGGTCGCGCGATGCCCAGTGCTATCTCGGCAGCCCGGAGGTTGTGGCTGCATCGGCGATCGCGGGATACATCTGCGGTCCAACGGAGCCGGTATCCCACAATGTGGCATATCGGTTCACCGAGCCTGCCGCAGTGTCCCTCGCGCCAGAAAAAGTCACGATTCTTCCCGGATTTCCGGCCTGCATTCGCGGACGGCTCGTCTTCCTGCCGCAGGACAACCTGAACACCGATGGCATCTACGGCAAGGACTACACCTATCGTGAAGACATGACGCCGGCGATGATGGCCCGCGTGGCGATGGAGAATTACGATCCGCAATTTGCGGCTCGAACCATCGCCGGGGACATTGTGGTCGGCGGATTCAACTTCGGCACTGGCTCCAGCCGCGAGCAGGCAGTGACCGCTCTGAAGGGCAGAGGAATTCCATTGGTGATTGCCGGCAGCTTCTCGCAAACGTATCTGAGAAACGCCTTCAATAACGGTTTTCTGTGTATTGAAACACCGGAGCTGGTGAATCGGCTGCGCGCCGGGTTCGCCGCTGCAATCACGCGCAAGGAGAAAACGATCATCCCTGGCGACATGATTGAAGTTGACTTTACTGCCAGCACGATTCGTTACGCGGGCGCGGCGTTCGCATTCCCGGCGCTGGGCAGCGTACCGCAGTCGCTGGTGATAGCGGGAGGAATAGAAACGCTAGTGATGCAGAAGCTGCAAGAGAGCGCCTTGGCAGCGAACGCTTGATTTGTATCAGGGCACGACTTTAGTCGGGCCCATGATGTTCGTCGTCGCGACCGGCTTTCGCCGCTGGTCTCTTGCAGGGGCTAAAGCCCGAATCGGAATCGTGTCTCTCGGCACGACTAAAGTCGTGCCCTGATACAAACCGCGGAGAAAGAAGTCCTCCGCTCGGGATGACAAGAATATCGGGAGCAGGAATTATGGCAAAACGCACCATCGTAACCATGCCGGGCGATGGCATCGGCAATCAGGTTCTTCCCGAAGCGATTCGCGTGCTTATCGCCGTCGGCTTTGAGGCCGACTACGTGCACGCCGACATCGGCTGGGAGTGCTGGAAGAACGAGGCCAATGCGTTGCCGGAACGAACCATCGAACTGCTGAACCGGCACAAGCTGGCTCTGTTCGGCGCGATCACGTCCAAGCCGAAGAAAGAAGCCGAAGCCGGGCTCAGTCCGGCGCTGAAGGGCAAAGGCCATCAGTACTTCAGTCCCATCGTTTCCATGCGCCAGCGATTCGCTCTCGACACCAGCTTGCGGCCTTGCCTGTCGTTCCCCGGCAATCCGCTGAACTTCATTCGTAAGAAGCCGGGCGGCGGATTCGAGGAGCCTAAGGTCGACGTGGTGATTTTTCGCCAAGGCACGGAGGGCCTGTACTCCGGCGTTGAGTGGAGCAACCCGCCTCGCCAGGTGCACGATGCCCTGCGTACACATCCCAAATTCAAGCCTTTCGAAAACGTGCCGGGCGAGGATCTGGCCGTCTCAGTACGCGTGATCACCAGACCCGCAGCGCGCCGCATCTGCGAAGCCGCGTTTCAGTACGCGCGTAAGTTTGGCTATAAGTCAGTCACTATCTGCGAGAAGCCCAACGTGCTGCGCGAGACGTCGGGCCTGATGGAGGACGCCGCGAAGGAAGTGCAGAAGCAGTACAGCGAGATTCCGCTGTGGTCCACCAACATCGACGCGCAGACCATGTGGCTGACGAAGAATCCTGAGGACTACGGCGTGATCGTCGCCAGCAACCTATTTGGCGATGTGATCAGCGATGCGTTCGCGGGGCTCGTGGGCGGACTTGGCTTCGCGGCGTCAGGCAACATTGGCGCAGAGGTTGCGGTCTTCGAGCCGACACATGGTTCGGCTCCCAAGTACGCTGAGCTGGATCCACCGATCGTCAATCCGATTGCCATGATTCTTTCGGCGGCGATGATGCTGGATCATATTGGCGAGCGAGAGAAAGCAGAGAAAGTTCGTAGCGCGATTGCAGCGGTCGTCGCCGAGGGCAAGGTGCGCACCTATGACATGCTGCGCATTCCGGGTAGTGCGAAGGCGATCGCGCAGGGCGCGGCTTCAACCACGCAGATGACCGACGCCATCCTGGAGAAGATTGGCGTACCCGTGGAAGCGGCGGTGGTCGGGTAGAGCGAACCTTCAGGTTCGCGTCAGCGGCGCCCAGCAATGACGGGGCTTTAGCCCCGGGAGGTTTTGTGACAGCAGCGACAATTGCGGAACATGCACTGCGCCGCGGCGAGGCCGGCCGCGCGGGGGGCGACGTCCGCTCCGATCTGCATGTAGCGTTTGAAGAGCGAACCGCAGGCGGGATTGAGATCGACCTGCAATCTCGCGTTGACCTTTATTACGGCGGTCACATTCGGCAGCAGGTACGAGACGTATTGCAAGCTCTCGGCGTCGAACACGCTTACGTGACGATTACCGACGAAGGCGCTTTGCCGTTCGTTATTGCCGCACGAATCGAAGCGGCTGTTCGCCGCGCTGGTCTTGGCAAGGGCAAATCGGCGCGGCCGGAAGCAGTTTCGATACCCGAACCCTCTGCCAAGGATCGGCTGCGCCGCTCGCGACTCTATTTGCCGGGCAATGAGCCCAAGTACTTCATCAACGCCGGGCTTCACAATCCGGACGCGATCATTCTCGATCTGGAAGACTCTGTCCACTATGCGGAGAAGGACACGGCGCGATTGTTGGTTCGCAATGCGCTGCGAGCGGTGGATTTTGGCGCCGCCGAGCGCATGGTCCGCATTAATCAGCTGCCGCTGGGGCTTGCCGATCTGGAGGAGATTGTTCCGCAGGCGCCGGACCTGATTCTGATTCCCAAGGTCGAGACCCCTGAGCAGGTGTCTGACGTTGTGGGAGCTATCGACTCGATTGCAAGACGCAGTGGAATCACGCGGCCGATCTGGCTGATGCCGATCCTGGAGTCAGCGCTGGGAATCGAGAATGCCTTTGCTATCGCCAGCGCTTCCGATCGCATCGCCGCGATCACCATCGGTCTGGAAGACTACACGGCCGATCTGGGAGTTGCGAAGACGCCCGGCGGATTGGAAACGCTCTATGCACGCATGCGGATCGTCAATGCCGGGCACGCTGCGCACGTTCAGGCCATCGATTCCGTCTACGGCGATGTGACCGACAGTGGAGGCTTGCAGCGTTGGGGCGAAGCATCGCGAGCGATGGGATTCGAGGGCATGGGCTGCATTCATCCTATGCAGATCGAAGTGATCCATCGAGCGTTTGCTCCCACAATGTGGGAGTTGGAGAAGGCGGAGAAGATCGTCGCGGCTTATGAAGACGCGCAGGCGCGCGGCTTGGGCGTTGTCAGCCTCGGATCCAAGATGATCGACGCTCCGGTAGTACAGCGCGCGCTGAAGCTGGTGGCGCGGGCGAAGCGGATGAGGATGACAATTGATGCCGCTCATTGAAAAAAGCAGGTCCCTCGCGGACTGCGCGTCCGCCCGGCCCGCTAGTGTGGGCCGGCAACAGCGTTGCGGACGCTCCGCTCGGGATGACAAAAACAAAACGCTTGTCGGCACGACTAAAGTCATGCCCTGACACAAAGCTTTCAAACGATAGATATGACTACAGCGGCCACAACGAACTTGGTCACCAATGCCATAGGACGGCGCGTGCCGACTACGGTCAACGGCTCCGCGGCTGTGCCGTACCAAGGCGTCGATGGCTACCGTCCCACCAGCCGCAAAGTTGGGCCGCCAATTCGCAGCAACAGGGACTATCCCACAAACGGGGACAAGCGCGTTCCTGACCTGGAAACCGCGCTGCGGCTCTGCGGATTGCGCGATGGCATGACCATTGGCACGCATCACCATTTGCGCAACGGAGACCGCGTCGCTCTCACCGCTCTCGAGACCGCCGCGCGGATCGGCGCCCGAGATCTGATGTGGTTTCCCAGCGCGTCGTTCCCGTGCCACGAGCCGGTGATCGACCTGATGAAATCCGGCGCCATCCACCACATTGAAGGCAGCATGAACGGCCCGCTCGGCGACTACTGCTCGCACGGCCACATGCACGGCCTGGGTGTATTGCGCTCACACGGCGGACGCTGGCAGGCCATTCAGGATGGCGAGGTGCACGTCGACATCGCGGTCATCGCAGCGCCCACGGCCGATTTCTTCGGCAACGCCGACGGCTCGCACGGGCCGTCCGCGTGCGGATCGCTGGGCTTCGCGCTGGCCGACTCGATCTACGCCGACCGCGTCATCGTCGTCACCGACAATCTCGTTCCCTTCCCGTGCGTCCCGTGGCAGATTCAGGGCAACAATGTCGACTACGTCGTCGAGGTCCTGTCCATCGGCGATCCGGCGAAGATCGTCAGCGGCACGACCGAGATCACGCGCAGCCCCGACCGCCTGCGCATCTCGCAACTGGTCGCGCGCTTTCTGCGCGACAGCGGCATCATGCGCGACGGCTTTTCCTTCCAGGCGGGCGCGGGCGGCATCGCGCTGGCCTTCGTCGACTACCTGGCGCGCATGATGAGGGACGCCACCGTGAAGGCCAGCTTCGTGCGCGGCGGCTCGACGAAGTATCTGGTCGACATGCTGCACGAGGGGCTCATCGGCTGCATCCTCGACGGCCAGACCTTCGATCTCGACGCGGTGCGCTCCATCGCCGGCGATCCGCGGCACGTTGCCACCAGCCCGTTCACCTCGTACAACTTTCACGGCAAGGGAAATTTCGCGTCGATGGTCGACGCCTGCGTGCTGGGCGCGACCGAAGTCGACGTGAACTTCAACGCCAACGTGGTCACGCACTCCGACGGGCGGCTGCTGCACGGCATCGGCGGCTGGCAGAACTGCCTGTTCGCCGGGTGCACGATTCTCGCCGTGCCCTCGTTCCGCGATCGCATTCCCGTCATCGTCGATGAGGTCACCACCGTCACCGGACCGGGCGAGCTGATCGACGTGATCGCAACCGAGCGCGGCATCGCCATCAATCCGCGGCGGCAGGATTTGATCGACGCGGTCAAGGGCAAAGGGCTGCCGATTCGGCCGATCGAAGAGATCAAGGCCGAGGTCGAGAGAATCTGCGGCGGCAAGCCGGCCAAGGCGCGCGTGCTGGACAATCCGGTCGCGGTGGTGAAGTGGGTGGACGGAACGGTGATTGATACCGTGTGGCAGGTGGCCGACGACAATCCCTACGCGTCAAAGCCGAGCGGGGGAGAATAGCGGTAGAGCTGGCCCTCGGGCCGGCGTCCAAAGGTCCTTTTATTGTCTGTCATCCCGAGGAGGGCTTCAGCCCGACGAGGGATCTGCGGTGTGCCCCGAAGCATTCATCTGCTGCGAGCGAACCGCAGATCCCCGAGCTTCGCTCGGGATGACAGACGGGGAGAGTGGTACCTGACGGACGGCCTGAAGGCCGTCCCCTTCAAAGCATTTACTTCGGCAGGTCCTGATTGGGCAGCTCTTGCTTCACAGCCTGGGAGACAGCTTCTTCCGCGGCCATGAAGCCGATGCGCGAATGGGTGCCGTCGCAGAAGGGCTTGTTGGTCGAGCCGCCACAGCGGCAGAGGGAGATGGCGGGCTTGCCGGTCAGGTCGATGGGCTGGCCATCTTCGCCAATCAGCTCCAGCTCGCCGGGAGCGAATTCCACCCGCAAAGATGATTTCGGTCGAACCGTGATTTTCACCATGTGGAGGATTCTACAGGAAGCCTCGCGTGCCCCACTCATTCCTGCGGTTGGAATGAGTGGGATTATGGCGCGTGAATCCGGTCTTCGGTAACCGCTGCTTCCTGGTCCCACACATTCGAAAACCGCGAATGTATGGGGCACCCGGCCGCTGAGATAATGCTTTGCGGGCAAGACTCGGTGGCCTATTATGGGTGATTCCTTTCACGGAGGCTGACGGAATGAACGGTGATTTTCAAGTTGGCGATATGGTGGAACTCAAGAGCGGCTCCCCGACCATGACCATTGAACGCTTCGACACCATCGGCGGTCAGCCCTCCGCGTGGTGTACCTGGTTCGTTGGAGCGCAACGCAACGATGCCGAGTTTCCCCTGTCCTCATTACAGAAAATAATTCCCAGTGTGGGGTCCGCTCCGTCGAATCCACCGGGCTTCTAACTCGACCTCTTGGCCGAGTGTTCTACTCATTCGCGGGTTCCGCAAAGGTGGAGACGCGAAGGCGGAATACCTTATCCGCATTGGCCACTCCTGACGAATGGCAGCCGTCCGTGACGTGGGCTCGATATAGAATTTGACTTCCGGGCTTCTATCTCTGTCAGGAAGGCTGTATGCCAAGAGCACACGCCAAAGACCTGTTGTTCGTTTCGAAGTCTGATAAAAGAACGATCGCTTCGTGGAAAGCGGGCGCAAGCCTCCAACAGCGTACTGGATACTATATTGATCAACTCCGCGCGAAAGCCACAAGCGACCGAATCGCCCTCGCCCAAGAGCTGCTTTTCGCTGCTCAAGCTGCAGCCCGTGGATCGAATCGTTGTTTCAGATCCGCTACTAGCCGTGCGTATTACTCGATTTATCACTCCTTTCGAGCAATCGCATTCTTCGTTCACGAAGGCGACGATCATGAGGAGCACACAAAACTGC
>Ga0335074_10001713_pt1 | contig 29597 bp, 23 predicted proteins | sample Lox_Sample_23_FD_206715 | JGI IMG/M metagenome (GOLD analysis project Ga0335074, IMG submission 206715) | Soil microbial communities from Loxahatchee National Wildlife Refuge, Florida, United States - Lox_Sample_2.3 | ecosystem: Environmental > Terrestrial > Soil > Wetlands | place: USA... | reverse complement strand
ACCGGCCCTCTGCGCATGTCCACCCGGTAGTCATCTGGTGGGCTCCTGTTCGGGCGCGTGTCAACTTCATGGACATCGGGGTGTAAACGGGATAGACTGAACCCATCCCACCCGATACGGAAATGGACCCGTCTCCGCAATCCGAATTGCACGAGAAGCTGGCGGCTATCCTGGACATCTGCCAGAAAATGAACTCGGAGCGAGACCTGGGCGCGTTGCTCGACCTGATCGCCCGGGAAGCCACCAATCTGCTTGAGTGCGACCGGGCCAGCATCTTCCTGCTGGACGCCGAGCGGCACGAGCTATGGTCGAAAGTGGCGCTCGGCAGTGACGAAATATTGCGCTTCGATGCCAGCCGCGGAATTGCCGGCACGGCAGTGATGACGGGCAGAACTGTCAACGTGCGCGATGCTTACGGCGACCCGCGCTTTTATGGCGCCATCGACGGCCAAACCGGCTACCGCACCCGCAATGTATTGGCGGTGGCCATGCGCAACCAGCGGGGCCAGATCATCGGGGCTTTCGAGACGCTCAACAAGCACGCCGGCGCTTTCAGCCCGCGCGATGAGGAATGGCTTTCGGCGCTGGCGTCCCACGCCGCCATCGCCATCGAAACCGCCCAATTGATCGGCGAGCTGCGCCGGAGCCAGGACGAGCTGGCCCAGGAGAATGCGCATCTTCTGCGCGAGGTGGAAAGCAAGTACTCGGCGCACGGAATTATCGGCACGGGCCAGAAGGTCCAGCAGGTCGTGCGGCTGGTGGAGCGCATCCGCGACAGCCTGGTGAACGTGCTGATCACCGGCGAAAGCGGCACCGGCAAGGAGATGGCCGCCAAAGCCATCCACTACACCAGCTCGCGGGCGCGCCGGCCCTTCGTGGCGCTGAATTGCGCGGCACTGCCCGAAACGCTGCTGGAGAGCGAGCTGTTCGGCATTGAAAAGGGCGTAGCCACCGGCGTCAACCAGCGCGTGGGCCAGTTCCAGAAGGCCGACGGGGGCACCCTGTTTCTGGACGAAATCGGCGACCTCAGCCTGATTGCGCAAGCCAAGATTCTACGCGTCCTCCAGGAGCGCGTGCTGGAGCGCGTGGGTGGGCGCAGCCCCATTCCGGTGGATGTGCGGTTGCTGGCGGCCACCAACAAGGATCTGGAGGCGGAGATTGCCAAAGGCGGCTTCCGCGAGGACCTCTACTACCGCATCAAGGTGATCCACATCCACATGCCGCCGCTGCGCGAGATCCGCGAGGAGATCCCGCTGCTGGCCAACCATTTCCTGAAAGAATACTGCCGCGAGACGGGCCGCGGCGCCATGGAATTCGCGCCCGAAGTGATGCGCCGGCTGCTGGCGGCGCCCTGGCCGGGCAATGTGCGCCAGTTGCGCAACGAGGTGATGCGCCTGGCCGCCTGTGCGCCAGCCAACTTCATCACCGAGGACGACCTGTTGCAGGGACTGCCCGTCACGCCGAGGGCCGAACTCAAGCCGGCGGCGGCCGCCAAGATGCAGTCGCTGAAGCTGGCCATCGAAGACCTGGAGCGCCGCATGATCGGGCAGGCCCTGGCGGAAACCCGCCAGAACCAACAGCAGGCCGCGCGCCTGCTGGGCCTCAGCCGCCAGGGGCTGATCAACAAGATGAAGCGCTACGCCATCGCGGAGTAAGCCGGAGGTGCGCCATGCTGGCAAGGCTGTGGATTACGGCGGGGATCGCTTTCGGGGCGCTTTCGCTCAACGCGCAGCCTGCTTCGCCGCCGCGGTCTTTCGAGGCCGCCGTGGTCAAGCCGTCCAAAGAATGGACGCCCTTCCGCATGGACGGCGGGCCGGGGAGCCGCGATCCGGGGCAGATTGTCTACACCGGTGTGACGCTCGCGGACATTGTTCGGCAAGCCTACGATCTCTGGGCCTGGCAGCTTAAGGGGCCGTCCTGGCTGGATTCCGAGCCCTTCGAAGCCACCGCCAAGGTTCCCCAGGGAGCCTCGAAGCAAGATCTGCGGGTGATGCTCCAGCGTCTTCTGGCGGAGCGGTTCCAGCTGGCCGTGCATCGGGAGACCCACGAGGGCCGCAATTATCGCCTCGTTGTGGACAAGGGCGGACCGAAACTCAAGCCGCCGACGAACGGCGTGCCGCCGGGGCATGGGGCCATGGAAGCCGACGGCAGCGGTTCCCTGCAGATTCCTGCCAACGCGATGGGCCGTCCGGTCGCGCTCTCCGGCAAAAGTCTGGTTGCCTTGGTGAGCGGCGGGAATGTGCTGATCCTGGCAAATTCGCAGACGGTGTCCGCACTCGCCGACAAGTTAGCCCTCTTCATGGATGGCCCGGTGCAGGACCTGACCGGGTTGACGGGCCCTTATGACTTCTCGCTCTACTTCGCGCTGCCCGCCGGCGCGCGAAGCCTGCAGAGATCTCCTGCCGGCGAAAACGCGGCGCCGCCCTCGAATGCGGAACCGCCCCTCACCATATTTCAGGCCCTGAAGGAGCGCCTGGGCCTGCGGTTGGATACGGTCCGCGGGCCGATCGATATGCTGGTCGTCGATCACGCCGAAAAGGCGCCCACGGAGAATTAATTCGCCGGCTGCTGCAGAATCGCGCGGATGTCGCGGCTTTCCAGAACCCGCTTGGGGGCGCCGTTTCGCGCCACCGCCAGCATAGCGCGGCCGATCTCTTCGGTAGTCAGCACGTGGGCCGGAAAGGCCCATCGCGCCAGCGGCAGCAGGGGCTTGGCGAGCAGGTAGAACCAGCGATAGACGCCCGTCTTCGATTTCACTCCGTGCACCGGCTCAATCACGCCGGGCCGGAACATGTAGGCGGCCCGGAATGGCAAGAGCAGCAGCGCATTTTCAGTCTTGCCCTTGATCCGCGCCCACATCACCCGCCCGCGCCCGGTGCTGTCTGTACCCGCGCCCGAGACGAAGACGAACGTCATGCCCGGGTTGAGCCGTGCTAACGTCCGGGCCGCGGCCATGGTGATCCCGTAAGTGACCCGTTCGTAGGCCGCTTCGGACATCCCCGCCGAGGTCACGCCGAGGCACCAGAAGCAGGCATCGAAACCCTCCAGTGCAGCCTCGATGGGGCCGTAATCCATCAGGTCCGCGTGGACCACCTGGCGCAGCTTGGCGTGCTGCACCGGCGCCGCGGTTCGGCCCACGGTCTGCACCAGCTCGACTCCGGGGTCGAGCAGGCATTCCCGCAGGACGCCTTGCCCCACCATTCCCGTGGCGCCGAAAAGAAGGACCTTCATGCGGGCCGCTTACCCCACTAAAAGACGTAATCCGGAGGCTTGATCCCCTTGACCCGCAGGTACACCTCCGCCTGCCCACGATGGTGGGCCGTGTGGGTGAAGTAGGCCCACAGCCACTCGAACCCGGTCATTTTGCGGTTGGCCGGGCCGACCACTGCCGCCAATTTCTCGGGCGTCATGGAAGCTACCGCCTGGTTGCAGAACTCGAAGGTGCTGGCAAGGAACGCCAGGGCGCTGTCCTTATCCACATCGGCCTTCTCATCGCGGACTTCCTGGGCAATCTTGGCCGGAACCGCCGGCCGCGGCATTCCGCTGGCGTTGGCGCAAGCCCCGAGGTTGGCGCCGGCAATCTGCAGCATCAATTGCCCGAAGCTGAGTTCCTCCGGCACGGGCTTGAACCCGTAGCTTTCCGCCGGCATCAGCTTGGCCACCGCGATGGTGAAATCGCCGGTGACTTTCCAATGCTTCGCCAGGGCGTCCTTAACGGTGGTTTGGGCCAGCGCCGGAAGAGCCAGCGCGAAAGCGAGCAGGAGTTTGGTGGGCATGGTCTGGCTACAATTCATAGCGCAAACCGAGGCGGAGGACAAGTAAAGTCTTACGGGCTGCGCTCACCGGTTTGCCGAGCGCGGCGCGGGCGATGCCCCGGGCCTGCCGCAAGAGGCCGGTGTATGACAGGGCAGGCGGGTGGGATCGCGAGAGGATACGGCGGCCGCGCCGTAACCGGGAACCGCCGGGGCCTTGCGGACGTGCGGGCGGCTGGTGTGCCGTGGCGCTTTCCGCTTGCTATCAGGCGCGCGGCTCCGACGGTCGTCGCGGAGGAGTTGCCTTAGCGGCTCTCCTTCACCACGCGGCCGTTGAGCGGTTGGACCGGGCGGACATCGTGGGGATAGAGCCGGGCGAAGGCCTCAATTTGCTCCACGGAGACCTCCACTGGAGCCTTCAGGACAAACCACGCAACCCCTTCGGTGCAGGGCGGGGCCGTCAGGGATCCTTCGTACGTATAGTAGCCGGTGGTGCGGGGCAGCAGGCCGGAGGGATCGATCGACACTCCGGCAATGGTTTGCTCTTGGCCGGCGGTCTTCGGCATGTGCTCCCAAAGCTTCTGCACGATGGAGTTGGCGCGGCCGGCCTTCAGCAGGACCACCACGCCCGCGATTTTGCCGTCGCTGGACTGGTGCATCAGGTGAAGCGCCATAGCGTAGGGCTTGCCGTGAAGGTACTCTTCGCTGGGATGGTGAAAGTGGAATTGGGTAAGCTCGTAGCGCTGGCTCCCCACCACCAGAAAATCCCCCGAGTGGACGTAGTTCACCCGCACCGCCGTGAAACCGTTGTTGATGATGTGGAGCGGGCCGCTATGGTATTCGAACCGGATGGCGGGCAAGTCGGCCTTCTCGGCGGTTTCAATGCCGATGGGAGACTGTTGCCGGCCGCTACAGGCGGCGTACTCCGGATCGAGGCTGGCCCAATGGGCGGGCCCGAGGGCCCCTTGGTAGCTCCAGGGCGTCCGCCACGCGCCATGCCCGGGCTGCGGAGTCTGCGCCGGCGGACCGCCGTGCACCAAAACCACCGCAGCCACCAGCAAGACCAGCGTCACACCGCCTTTTCGCAAAGTACACCTCGCTCAGGAAATATACAGCTTGGCGGCGGACAACGATTCGTTACGGATTGAAGTGTGGATGTCACCCCGCCAGCTTGCGGCTGCGCTCGTATTCGGCGTTGAATTCGCAGCCGATCATGGCGATCACGGCAATCAGGTACATCCACACCAGCAGCGCGATCACCACTCCCACCGATCCGTACATCACGTTGTAGTGCGCCACGTTGCGCACGTACCAACCGAAGCCCATGGTGGCCAGCATCCACAGCATCGTGGCCAGGATGGAGCCCGGCCACACATACCGCCAGCGCTGCTTGCGGTAGGGGCCGAAATAATACAGGCAGGCGGTGTCGGCGGTAGTGCAGGCGAAGGCCACCAGGAATTGCGTCACCCGGCTCGTCAGCTCCCAGAGCCAGGCCAGGGGCGTCAAGCCCGGTCCCACCTTGAGCCATCCCAGCACGGTCTGCTCCACCTGGTTGCCGAACAGGATCAGCAGCGAAGCGCACAGTAGGGGCACCGCCGAGCCGACCACCAGCGCCATGGCCACGGTGCTCTGCTGCAGAAATCCGCGGTTGCGCGGCACCCGGTAGACCGCCTGAAAACCTTCGATGAGGCTCTTGAAGACGCCGGAGGCCGCCCAAAGCGAGATCAACCCGGCCACTACCAGCACGCCCAGCGGACGCGTGCCCGAAGCCCGAAACTGCTGCACCACCAGGTCCTCGGAACCCGGCGGCACAATCTCCGAAAGAGTGTTCTCAATCGTGCGGGAAACGAAGTTGGCCCGCATTTCCACCAGGATGGTGGCGGCCGAAGCCAGCACGGGAAAGAACGAAAGCAGCGCGGAATAGGCAGCGCCCTTCGCCACGCTCAGGCAACCGTCGTCCAGGGTAGCCAGCAGGCTTCGCCGCAGCAGTAACAGAAAAGTCCGCGGATACCAGCGCACTATGGCTCAGTATAGCGGAGCCAGTTGCTCCCACCGGGCGTTCCAGGCCTTGGGAAAACCGCAGGTATTGGCGATATGAGCGATTGCCAACAGCAGCCCGCCGTTGCCCGGCAGATACAGAGGCAGATTAGGGCGCTGCCAGTTGTGGCCGTTGGGCAGCCAGGTGTTCTTGGGCGTTTCCATCAGCAGGAGATCGGCCGCCGCGTCGGGTAGGCCGAGGCTCGCGGCGGTCATGGCCACCGCCGGAAAGTCCCAGCCCCAGGTGTCCGCCCATTGCCATTCGCGGCGCACTTTGTCGAGCGTGCGGGCCATGGTTTCGCGGTCCACCTTGCCGCCGGGCAGAACGCCCAGCGCATACAGAAAGGACGGATGGTCGCGATTGCGCGCGGTGAAGGTTTGCGGGCAGTTTTCGTGTGCCAGGTAGACGCCGTCTTTGGAGGGCAGGGGCGCCAGTTTGGTGCGCACGTCTTCCCACTTGGGATCGCGCGCGAAGCCCAGGCGTTCGCGCCACAGTTGCGCGGTTTCGAGAGCGGTGGCCCAGTATTCGAGCTCGAAGGTGGGGTTCCAGGTCTCGCGCGGCGGATGATTTTCCTTCGCCGGAATCACCGGCGGCCCCAGCACGTAGCGCTTGCCGGCGGCGTCCCAATGGGCGTAGGAGGCCATAAAATCGGCCGATGCGAGCACCAACTCGCGATGCCGCCGCAGGATGGTGGCTTTGCCTGCCGCCGCGGCCGCCCGGTAGCACAGCTCCGCCATGGTAATGATGTGGGGCTGCTGCCAGATGAGCAGCGGGCCGATGGGCGAGGGGCTGTCGCGGCCATCGGGCGCGGTCATTTTGGGCCAGCGCGCGCCGGTATAGCCCTGGCCCTGGGCTTTCTGGCGCGCGGAGGGCAGAATGCGCGTGTACCACGCCAGGCTGCGCTCCAGCAGCGGCGCCCGGCCCCACACGGCGAAGTGGGCGGCGTGCCAGTAGTGCATCTCCAGGTGGAACTTGCCGTACCAGCTATTGCAGGTGAGGCCGGTTTCGGCGGGCGGCAGCGCCTGGGCGCTCTGGATGGCGGTGAGATATTGCGAGAGCACCACGCGCCGCTCCAGCTCGCGGGCGATGCCCAGGTCTACAGCGGCGCCGGTGGTCCAAAAGCGTTCCCAGGATCTGCGGCAGATGTCCATGGCGCGGGCGGCGGCAGGCAACGAGGTCGGAATGCCGCCGGCCGGCAGGAACGCGCACACGAATTCCAGAGTGTCCTCAGAGGGCGTCAGTACGAAGCGGTGCAGGCCCTCGCGCGTGGCGGCGGCCGGGGTATCCCAGCCGACAGCCACGGTGTACTTATCGCCGTCCAGCATGCGGGCAAGCTCCAGCCGGCTGTCGGAGCGCGTAATCTCAAAGGTCTTGTGGCGCCCGGGCTGGTTCCAATCCGCGCCGCTCATGCCGCTGGAGCCGTAGGGGAATTCGAAGTGCACCGGCAGGCTGCCGCGCACGCTGACGGCCAGCAGGTCGATTTCGGGATGGCAGCAGGTGTCTACTGCCACGTGCCGGCCGCGCCACTCGAATTCGCTGTGCAGGATGCCGGTCCACAAATCGAGCGTCTGGCCGGCCAGGGTGACCTCCTGCGGGTTGTCGATGGCGAAGCCGATGCGCCCTAAATGCAGGCGGTGGGGATTCTCGCGCAGCCAGTCGAACAGCGGCTCCTGGCCGGCGGAGCTGGTGGCGTATCCGACCTTCCGGCCGAACGTGTCGAACTGCTCCAGCCGCAGCACTCCGGCCGGCTTGTCGGGCGCGGTGTGCCAGCCCCACTGCGTCATAGTGCAGAGCGGCATCTGCTTTTCATACGGGGCGGGAAAGGTTTGCAGGCCGGTGGGGTCGGCGGTGAAGGCGAATCCGCCATTGCCCACGGAAAGCGCCGAGCGCGGGTCGAAGGCGCGGACGGTGGGGTTGTGGCGCGAAACCACGGCGCGGCGGTCGATGGGCGGCGGGGCCGATTGCGCCAGCAGCGTGGCGGGGGCGAGTTGCAGCAGGCGGCGGCGCGAAAACTCAGTCATCGCACCGCGCGAAAATCTGCTCCAGGTGGTGTTCCAGATGGCGGACGTAGTCTTCCATCAGAAACGCGAGGGTCACCGGGTCCTTCCCGCCGGTCGAGCAGGCGTGCTCCAGGCACTCCTCGGGAGTGGCGCGCATCACGTGCACCAGGTGGCGATTGAGCAGCAGCCACAGATTCACCAGGTCCGGCCAGGGTTCGGTGGCGTAGGATTGGGCGGCTACCCAGGCGTCCTGCTGATAGGGCGGGAATTCCAGCAGTGGGGTAAACCGGGCGCGCACGAAGCGCTGGTGATTGTTGCCCGCGGAATCGATCAGGTGGCCGAGGATCTGTTTCTTCGACCAGCCGCCGGGCGCCGGCCGCGCGGCATCTTCGCCGGCGATATCCACCAGGCGCGCGGGCGCGCTTTCCAGCACCTTTTGCAAACGGTTGGCCGCCGCGATCATTTCAGCAGCACCTTGGCAAGGCCGTTATTGTTGGCGCTATCGGCCACCCGGATCACCAGCAGGTGCTCGCCCGCGGCAACGCCGGTGAGGTCGAGGACGAACTTTTCGCGCGGCGAATCGATCACTCCATCGGCGGCTTCCATGGGCACCCACTCGGCGGCGTCCAGGGAATATTCGCAGCGGCGCAGGGACGAGGCCGCGTCCACGGCCTCAAATTCCACGTGGGCATTGCCGCCGGCGTAGCGCACCGTGCCGACGGTGACCACGGGCGGGGTATTGTCGATCAGCACCGGCGCGCTGGTCATCTGGGCTTCGCGCGCGCTGGCCGGCGGGTTGGCCTCGCGGTCGGACGCCACCACCCGGAAGAAGTATTTGCCATCCGCCAGAATATCGGCGTCGAAGGTCAGGGAGTTGTCGTGCAATCCGCTGCGCAAAGGCAGCCAGTGGCTTTCGTCCTCGCTGCGGAAATACAGGTTGTAAATCAGCTTGTCGCCATCGGGATCGTCGGCCTGCCAGGAAACCGTGATCTGTTGCTGGGAAGCGCGCGGGAGGGTTTCGGTAGGAGTGCCCGCTGAAGTGGCCGGGGCGGCGGATGCGTCGCCAGTATCGGTGACCGTCACGGTGTAAGCGGCGCTGCTGGCGCTAGCCGCGGGCTTGGAAGATTGTGTCACGGCCACGGCCTGGGTGGACACGTTGATGCTCCGCACCACGGGCGGCGAATTCTGGGGCAGATACGCCAGCGTGACGCTGTTTAAAACGGGAGTGGCCGGGACGCCCGCAGTGGCCGGCCCGCCGCCCGCCATCTCCACCTTCCACTGAATGTAGCGCGCGTTGGGACTCGAAATGCGCGAAGCCGCCGGGGCAGTGAGCGGCTCCGACCAATCCGACCAGGTGCGGTCGGGCTTGGCGGAATTGCCGGAGCGCGTGCGGAAAACCAGCGAGCATCCGGCCGGCATTTCGGCGCGCCAGCTTAGGCTGCCCCAGCGCGAAGCCGTGCCGGAATCGTGCACCGGAGCCTCATAGCTTCCGGTGGGGCCGGGGCCTTCGCCCAGGCGGTAGATGCGCCCCATGTTGGCGGTGGCCGCCAGCACCGAGTTTTCGGACGGCAGCAGCCGGGTGGTTTCGCCCTGATTGGTTTCCGCCACCAGGGTCACGCGGCGATCCGGCGTGAGGCCGTAGATGCGGCCGTTCTCATCGGTGGCAAAGAGAAGCTGCTTTTCCAGCGCCAGCAGATCGTAGACGTTCTCCTCTTTGGAACTCCACAGGGTTTCCACGGTGTTGTCGGGGTTGATGCGATAGACCGCCGATTTATCGACGCCGCTCATATCCACCACGGGGCTGAACTGGGTGCTGACCTGCGGCGCAACGGGCGTGGCGATGGTCGCCTTGCCGGCCTGTTTGGCGTCCGGAGGCTTGATGTCGCCGCCCGGCTCCGCCTGGGCATCCACCGTGATGGTGGTGGTGACTACGCCGGTGGTGTCCCCGCCATTCATGCTCTGGGCCGCCTGCGCGGCGCTTTGCTCACGCTTGGCCACCGAACCGCCGAGGGCCGCGACATACACCGTGCCATCGGTCATGGGGACGATGGAGCGGATCTCCGGCAGGGCAGCGTCGTAGAGCACGAAGGCCTTGTCCTTGGCCGAGATGCGGTAGAGGATGCCGTTCGGCTCACTGCCCGCCAGCAGGCGGCCTTGCGGATCGACAGCCAGGCCGGTGATGTGGGATTGGCCGCTATCGTAATACAACTCGCCTTTCCCGGGAGCGGTGACGCGGAAGATTTTGCCCTGGTCGCCGGTGCCCACGAACAGCGAGCCATCGGTACCCAAGGCCAGCGACCAGATGTACTTGGCCTGCGGCGCGAAGTATTCGGCAGCTTTGCCGTTTTGGATGCGGTACACCTTACCATCCGGCGAGGTGCCGGCATAGACGGCGCCGTTATGATCCACAGCGATGGCAAACACCTCGGGCTGCTCGGCGGTGAACAGCAGCGAGCTGGCGCCCGAAGGATCGATGCGGTAGACCCGGCCGCGATGGCCCGTAGCGGCGTACAGAACACCCCCCGGACCCTGCGCGAGGCTCCAGATCACCGGCTGATCGGAGGTGAACACGGTATCCACTTTGGGCGCCAGGGAAAGGCGGCCCTCCCGGCTCAAGGAGACACCGTCGAAACGGCCGCGCAGGAAATCGGCGTAGGAATCCATCTCCCAAACCGCCGTACCGCTGGACCAAAGCGCGGTGGCCAGGACGGTGCCCAGCGCCGCGCACACAAACTGGCGCATGCCGATTTTCATTCCTTTACTTCCACCTGGATGGTTTTGACGCCCGAAATCACCACATCGCCGCCATCGATCACCATTTCTCCGATTTTGGCGTTGCGCGTCTGGGTGATGCCCGCGATGCTGGATTGCGATCCCGACAGGATCAGCGCCACCGAGGCCGGCGGATCGGGCATCTCCGCGCCTTCCAGTTGGAAGGACGGGTCGGCCCGCCACACCCGCACGTAGGCCTTGTTGTTGGGGTGCAGGCTGTTGACGGTGGTGATGAGCTCGGCCGGGGAGCGTGGCGTGGAGGTGAGCACGGCGCGGAAATCCGTGAGGTTGGTGGTGTTGGCGTCGGCCACGGTGAAGTAGAGCGGCCCCGGCTCGGCGCCGATGGGCACGGCATACTCCAGATTGCGGGTGGTCTCCACGCCGTTTTCGCCCATCAACTGCACCTGAAGCTGCACCTTTTCCCCGGGGCGCACCTCGCGCTTGGAAAGCGAGAGCCCATCGATTTCCAATTGCTTCTTCTGGTCGAAAGCTTCGATGCGCAGATCCACCTTCTTCAGGCGCAGCGTGTTGAAGCCGCTCTGCATGATGTAGGCCAGCGGAACGGAGGCAGCCAGCGAGACCTGCAGCGCCGAGCCGTTATCCGCGCTGAAAATGTTGTCCAGACGGATGGGCGCGGGGGCATTCTGAAACTCCACCTGGCCGGTGACCCGCAGGCTGGAGGCGCCCACGGTGCGCTCCGTGGCGTCGATGGCCGAATAGACCGCCATTTGCAGCAGCAGCGGGGAAAGCAGCGGGTCGTTGACCATCTGCAACCGATACGTTTCCACCGGCTTGGAGCCGCGCCAAACGCTCATCGTGACCGGCGCCATGGGGGCGCGCTTGCCCAATTCCCCGGCGACCGCCGTGTTGAGATCCTGGTTGATGGTGCCCATCCACTCCTTGGGGGCGGAAAGCTTGAAGGAGGTGTTGATGTTGGGCATCAACGCGATCACCTCGGCGCGGGCAAACGGCATGGCGGTGGGACCGACATCCAGAAAGCGGTGGCCGCAGGCGTAGATGTGGGGGCCGTCAATGTAGGTGACGGTGCAATCGGCGCCCATGCTGAGGTCGCCCGACATCAGTTCCATGCTGATCATGGAGCCAGGCTTGAGGTCGGCCGGATTGCCCATGGCGGGTTCCAGCTTGCCGCCGCCGGCGATGCCTTGCAGCGGCTCCAGACCCAGCGCGCGCAGTTGGGGGGCGAAGGCCTCCAGGGTGGCCTGGCTGAAGCCGCCGAAGGAAATCGGCGTGGCAATATTCACCATGCGGGCTTCGCCGCCGGCCAAAGAGGCGGGCTTGGAAAAGGGCCGCGTGAGGTCGCGATCCGCCAGGGCGATGGCTGGACGGCGCGAGGGATCGGAGGCCAGTGCCGCCCTGCCGGTGGCGTGCACCATGTCTTCAATGGGCCGGATGGCGGCAATGGGGTCCTTGGAGAATGGAAAGGCCATGGCCACGGCGCCCACCAGTTTGCCATCGATATAAACCGGGCTGCCGCTCATCCCCTGCATCACCCCGGTATGTTCCAGCGGGCCGCCCGAAAGGCGCGCGAGGATGAGCGCCTCTTTGGGGCCGATGTTGTCGAGCACGCCGAGAATTTCTACCTGGAAGTCATCGACGCGGTTGCCGGCGAAGACCGTGCGGCCGACGCCGTGCATCCCGGGGCGGATGTCCTTGAGGCGGAAGAAGCCAGTTTGCGCCGAAAGAGCAGCGGCCAGCGCGAGAGCCGCCGGAAGGGCAAAGCGGAACACCCTACTATTGTAGAACGGCGGCAGTGGGGGATCGGGGGCGCGGGCAAAGTTCTGAGGGGTCAGAGGCGGGGGCGGGGGCCGGGGCCCACTAGACGCGGAGAGGCGGGCGCGGCCTGGGCGCCCGCCAAACGTGGTAAGGGAAAGCCAGACTGCGGTCGTCGAATTGCGGCACGGCCAGCGGATGGAAAGTGGGCGCGGCATCCCGATGCCGCCGCGTCCACCGGTACCGCGTCCAAAGCTACCGCGGACACACGCCGGGTCGCCCGGCCGTTGTTCCGCCCAACGGCGAATCTCGTCGTGCTCCCAGGGACGTGCGACCACTTCGGTGTTTTAGCTGTTTTGGCCTGTGGATTCCTCTATACAATCCGCTCGCCCCGCCTCACGCTGCCGATTTGCCCAAATAAGCGTACTCGGGTACGCTTGGCTGATGGGGCAGCGGGCGACCATCTCTTCGACCCCCGTAGAGAAGCGGATCCTGCGTCAATCGACCCGCGCGGGTGCCGGTGAGCCAACGGATTCCGTCAAAAGTGCGAGCGGCACGACACCACGACCCTGTTTGCGGCCGTTCAGATCGCCAGCGGGCAGGTCATTGCCGGACGGTACCATCGGCGCCGCCGGCGAGAGTTTCCGGACTTCATCAATGATATCGTGGCAGTTTACCCTGATCGGAAGATCCACGCCGTGCCGGACACTGACTTATGCAAGTAAGTGATTTATGCAAGTAACTGCGAGGCGTTCATCCTCGATCGCGGAAAGGAACCGATGGCTCCACTAGAACAAAAGCTGAATCCACTCACGCCCTCCACCTTCGGCCGCAACCGGGAGACGGCCTCCAACGCCCACGGCAAAATCGTGCCAAAGGTAGCATCCGTCCGGATGTCCCCCGCCGGTTTGCGGCCGCGGAAATAGCCGTGGATATCGCCCGCCAGGCGCACATGCGCCACCTTGTCGAGCAACTGCGCAGCCTGGAGGAACGCCTTCGGGAAGGGGGCGGTGCGGCGCGCGTTGCGAAGCAGCACCGGGCCGGCAAAATGACCGCGCGCGAGCGCATCGCGGCGCTGGCCGACCCGGATACGCGGTTTCTCGAAATCGGCCTGCTGATGGCCTACGACCTTTACGACGGACAGGCGCCCGCGGCGGGTGTGGTGACCGGCTTGGGGCGCATCGAAGGGCGGCCCGCCGTAGTGGTGGCCAACGACGCCACGGTGAAGGCCGGCGCGTGGTGGCCGGAGACCATCACCAAGATTCTGCGGGCGCAGGAAATCGCCATGCGCAACCGCCTGCCGATCGTCTACCTGGTGGATTCGGCGGGCGTCAACCTTCCCTATCAGGACGGCATCTTTCCCGGCAAATACGGCGCGGGCCGAATCTTTTATTACAACTCGCTGATGCGGCGCAAACTGCGGATTCCACAAATCGCCGCGGTGATGGGGCCGTGCATCGCCGGGGGCGCCTACCTGCCGGCGCTCAGCGATATCATCATCATGGTGGAAGGCGTCAGTTTTATGGGGCTGGGCGGCCCCAACCTGGTGAAGGGCGCCACCGGGCAGGTGATCGAACAGGAGCCTTTGGGCGGCGCCCGGCTGCACACCGCGGTCAGCGGCGTGGCCCACTACATGGCGGCCGATGACGCCGCGTGCCTGGCCCTCATCCGGCAGCGTTTTCGCCAACTGCCGGCGCCCGCCGCCGGGCCGCCCGCCGAGGCAGCGCCGCCCGCCCGCGATCCGGCCGAACTCTACGGCGTGCTGCCCACCGATCACCGCCTGCCCTACAGCATGGAAGAGGTGATTCTGCGCATCTTCGATGGCGGCGATTACGCCGAGTTCCAGCCCGAGTTCGCGCCCGAGATGCTATGCGCCAACACGCGCCTGTGCGGCTGTCCGGTGGCCGTCATCGCCAACCGCCGCGGATTTTTGAAAGCCGAGGGCCACCCGCGCATCGGCGGAATCATCTACACCGAAACCGCGCGCAAGGTGGCCTACTTCGTGGAGACCAGCGAGCGCCTGGGAACGCCGCTGATTTATTTGCAAGATGTTTCCGGATTCATGGTGGGCCCGGATGCCGAGCGTGAAGGCATCATCCGCGCCGGCGCCGAAATGGTGGAGAGCATGGCCTGCGCTTCGGTGCCCAAGCTGGTGCTTACTTTGAACCACGCCAGCGGCGCGGGTTACTACGCCATGGCCGGCCAGGGTTTCGACCCCAACTTCACCTTCAGTTGGCCGACCGCGCGCATCGGGGTGATGGAAGGGGAATCGGCCGTGAACGCGCTGTTCGCCGCCGAGCTGGAGAAGTATAAAGGAGGGGAAGCGCCGCAGGAATTGCAGGATACCATTGCCCGCACCCGCGCCGATTACGAACGCTGGCTGGACGCCCGCTACGCCGCCGCGCGCGGGCATGCCGATGCGGTGATCGACCCTCTGGAGTCGCGCGCCGTGCTGAGCTTTGCTCTGGATGCCTGTAGGGCCGCTCCCCGGGAGGCGTGATGATCCGCATCGCCAATGGACAGGGTTTTTGGGGCGACTGGCTGGAGGCGCCGGTGCGCCTGGTGGAGCAGGGGCCCATCGACTACGTGGTGCTGGACTACCTGGCCGAGGTCACCATGTCGATCCTGCAGAAGCAGCGGCAGGCCGATCCGCAGCTTGGCTACGCACGCGATTTTCCGCCCCTGGTGGCGCGCCTGGCGGACGCCATCCGCGAGCGCGGCGTACACATTGTGGCCAATGCCGGCGGCGTCAACCCGCTGGCCTGCGCCCGCGAAGTGGTGCGCCTGGCGCCGGGAATCAAAGTAGCCGTGGTGACTGGCGACGACGTCTTCGGGCGGCTGGACGAGTTTCTGGCCAAGGGCTACGAGATGCGCGACATGGACACGCGCGCGCCGCTGGCTTCCATTCGCGGCCGGGTGCTGAGCGCCAACGCCTATATCGGCGCGTTTCCGCTGGCCGAAGCGCTGGCCACCGGCGCGGAGGTGGTGGTGGCCGGGCGCTCCACCGATACCGCCCTGACGCTGGCGCCCATGATCCACCGCTTCCATTGGCAGCCCACCGATTTGGACCGCCTGGCGGCCGGGACGATTGCCGGCCACATCGTGGAATGCGGCGCACAATGCACCGGCGGCAACTGCCAGGTGGACTGGCAGACCATCCCCGACATGGCCAACATCGGCTATCCCATCGTGGAAGCCGAACCGGATGGCTCGTTCAGCATCACCAAGCACCCGGCGGCGGGCGGGCGGGTGAACAGCCACGTGCTGAAGGAGCAGTTGCTCTACGAACTGGGCGACCCGCAAAACTACATCACGCCCGATTGCGTGGCCGATTTCACCAGCATCCGGCTGCGCGACATGGGCGACGACCGGGTGCGGGTGAGCGGCATCCGCGGCGGCCCGCGCCCGCCCACGCTGAAGCTTTCCATCAGCTATGCCAACGGGTGGAAGGCCATCGGCACGCTGGTGTATTCCTGGCCGCAGGCGCTCGAGAAGGCGCGCGCTGCGGACGCCATTGTGCGCGACCGCCTGCGGCAGCTCGGGCTGGCGTTTGACGAGATCTACACCGAATACTTCGGCGTGAATGCCTGCCACGGCCCGGCGGCGCCGCCTAATCCCGATCCGCCCGAGGTGCAGTTGCGGATCGGCGTGCGCGGTGCGAACAGAGCGGCGGTGGACCGTTTCACCCGCGAATTGATCCCCCTGGTGTTGAGCGGCCCGCCCGGCGCCACCGGTTTCGGGGAAGGCCGGCCGGCGGTGCGGGAGATCGTGGCGTACTGGTCTGCGCTGGTGCCGCGGGAGGAGATTGTGACCAAGGTGGAAGTGGTGGAGTAGCTTACCGGCTTTGCCTGGCAAGTAGCGTTTTCTCTAGAGGTCCAACCGCCGCGCCCGCGGACCCTCCATCCGCGACTTCAGGCGCACCTCGCGGCGGCGCAATTCGGGGGTATCGGCCAGCGCTAGGGCGCTACGGGTCATCTCCAAAGCCATGGAGTAGTTGCGCTCGCGGTGCTCGTAGTGCTTGGCCAGGGCCTCCAGGGCTCGCCCACGGAAGGCGTTCGGCGAGGCCGCCAGCTCGGCGATCACGGCTAGCGCCTGGTCGGCGTGGCCCAGCCGCTTCTCGGTGGCGGCGATCTCCCAAAGCGCGGGGAACAGCAGCGCATCGCTCAGCCCCATGTCCACCGCGCGGCGCAGCAGGGGCAGGGCCTCCTGGTAGCGCTCGGCCTGGATCAGCCAGCGCGCCAGGCCGATCAGATCGGCGCCATGGCGCAGGGGCGCATCGGCCGGCGAGCGGAAGGCGAACGGAACAATGGCGGTGAGGCAGGCCAGCGACAGGATGTCGATGGCGTTGTGGTGGAAGATGGGCACCAGGCGGAAGGCGCGTGCCGTGCGCAGATATTCGAAATAGCAGTAGGGGATCATCTCGCCCGGCAGATCGCCCTCGCGCTCTACGCCCAGAATGCGGTTTTCCAGCTCCACCAGGCGGCAGCTTTCCAGGCGCAGTTTCCACAGACGGCGGGCGCCGAACAGCAGGTCCAGATGTTCCATGTGGCCGAAGGGCGGACGCGACCGCACCATGCGGAAGCGGGTTTCGAGCAGCGGCTGGTCGTAGGCCTTGCCGTTATACGTGATGAGAACGTCGAAGCGCTGCAGGTACTCGGCCAGGCGGTGGAGCATGGAAGGCTCCTCGCCGTAGTCCCGCATGAAAAACTGGCGCAGCCGGAAGCCCGCCGGCTCGATGGAGCCGACGCCAGCCAGAAAAGCATAGGTGCCCGTGCCGCCGGCCAGGCCGGTGGTTTCGGTGTCCAGGAAGGCCCAGCGGGTGGGGTGCGCGTGCGGAATGGCGCCGGCCGAAAGCGGTTCCAGCAGGTCTTCGGGCAGTTCCGGCAGATCGGAGATCTCCACGCTGCCGTGGCGGCGATGGCGCTCCCAAAGCTTCTCGGTTTCGAAGTGCTCGCCGTGAGCCGTGCGCACCACCTCGCCCGAGAGCATCTCTTCGATGAATCGGCCGGGCCGCCCGGGCGCGCCGGGAAATCCGCCGAGATGCTGGCGCAGGTGCGCCGGCCCTACCGTGGGACCGCCGGCCGGCGCGGCAAACTTGGCGTCAATGCGGGCGATCTGGCGGCGCAGGGCGGCGAGCTGTTCCTGGATATCCTCCATGGCGAAAGGTCATTTCGCTTTTTCTTTGCTTACTATACCGCAGTTGCGGCGGGGCTGGAAAGCCCGGGGTCAAGCCTCATCTCCCCGCGGGACGGCGGGCGCCGGTTGTTATAGTCAAGTGGTGGCGCGCCCGCACCGGCTATTCTGGTTGTCCATCCTGGCGCTGCTGGTGGCCTCGCGCATGTGCCACGTGGGCATCTTGTGGGAGGGCGACGCGTATCCGCTGGCCGGCGCCCGGCAGATGCTCTTCGGCCACCCGCTTTACCGCGGCATCTTCTTCGACAAGCCGCCCCTGCTGCCATTGGCCTACCTGCTGTTCGGCGCGCAGCCGGGCTGGCCCTTGCGGCTGTTCGGCGCGCTGGATGGGTTGCTGGCGTGTTGGCTGGCGTACGGCTTCGGGCGCGACCTGTGGACGCCGCGCGAGGGCTTTTGGGCCGCCGGCCTGCTGGCCTTCTTTCTCACCTTCGGGCTGCCCTCGGCAGTGATCCCCGCGGCCAGCGACCTGCTGATGATCGCGCCGCACCTGGCCGCTGTGTGGATGGCGTGGAAACGGCGCCCGTTCTGGAGCGGCACGCTGGCGGGCGTGGCGTTCTGGCTGAACCCTAAGGGAGTCTTCGTGGTGGCTGTGTGCGCGGTCTGGAATCCGGCGGGCCTTCCCTGGCTGGCGGCCGGGTTCGCCATGGTCAGCGCGGGGTTGGTGGGTTGGCTGGCGGCAGCGGGCGCGCTCGGTGCGTATTGGGAAGAGGTGTGGGTGTGGGGAAGGCTGTATGCGGCCAGTGTGCCGATCGAGCACCCCTGGACCAACGGTGTGATCCGCACGCTGAGCTGGGCGGGGTTCCACGCGGCGTTGGTGTTGGCGGCGGTGCTCGGTTGGGGCCGCAAGCCGGTGCGGGAAACCCTGCGGTGGGCCGCCTGGATGGTGATTGCGCTGGTGGGCGTGGCGGCCGGGCTGCGCTTTTTTCCGCGCTACTATTTTCTGCTGCTGGTCCCCATGGTGCTGCTGGCGGCGCGCGGCTTTGCCTGCGGCATCGGATGGGCCGGCGGGCGGTTGCGCGATTTCGCCATCCTGCTGCTGCTGATTCCGCTAACCCGCTTCGGCCCCGCCTATCTGGCGGCGGTGCGCAACCCGGCCTGGCGCGATACCGCTATGGACCGCGACAGCCGCGTGGCCGCCCGCGCCGTGCTGCATTTCGCCAAGCCCGGCGACACCCTGTTCCTCTGGGGCTACCGGCCCGAGATCTACGTGTACACGGACCTTCCCGCAGCCACCATGTACCTGGATTCGCAGCCGCTGACCGGCGTCCCCGCCGACCGGCACCTGACCCAGTCCGAGCCGCTGGAGCACTGGGACGCGGCGCGCCGGCGGGCGCAACTGACGGCCTCGCACCCCTCGATCATCGTGGATGGATTGGGGCCGTACAATCCGCGGCTGGCCCTCGCCCGGTTCGCCGATCTGCGTCCCTGGCTGAGCGGCTACCATGTGGTGGCGCGCGTCGGGCAGACCGTGATTTACCTGCCTGACACGGATTCCACTCCCGCACCGCGCACTGGGAAATAATCTACTCGAGAAATAGCCTACGGGAAGCGCGACCTTCGACCGAGACCGTCTGGCGGACACTCGCGGCTGCGCAAAAACGGCAACGGCTCTTGGCCCGCGGACGCGGAAGTGGTAAAGCATGCCCCCTCCGCGCAGGGACATGCTTCCAGCGCATGCAAGCGCGGTGTTAGCGCCCGAAGTAGGCGGCGTTTCGTGGAGTGAAATCGGTCCACTTTTCGGGCAGGTCGTCTAAAGCGAATACGGCCGAAACCGGGCAGACCGGGACGCAAGCGCCACAGTCGATGCACTCCACCGGGTCGATGTAGAGCATCTCTTCGGTGGCATGGTTCGGCTCGTCTTTCTTAGGGTGAATGCAATCGACGGGGCAGGCATCGACGCACGCGGTGTCTTTAGTACCAATGCATGGTTCTGCTATAACGTAGGCCATCGTCTAATATTCCCAGGTACCTATACATATCATAGCGTGGCGACAAACACAATTCGGAAAAACGCGCCGGCGAACGCGGCTGGCGAAACGGGCTTTGGATGGCTCGCAATCCTTTTCTTCGAACGCGTGGCAGGCGCCATGCGATCAGCGGACAGGCGCGGGCGCGGGTATCACTGTCCAGCCGCTCGGCGGCCAGGTGGCCTCGCAGGACACCATTCCGGCGAACCCTGACGCGGGCGGGAAGTTCCGAGGGGCCAGCCCCACCCACAGGGCGATCTCCCGAGCAAGAGCGCCCGGTGGTCGATTCGGGCGATCGGCGCACTCACATCCCTCGGTCGCATGCGGGTTGGCGTCCTGGTTTCTGCGCACGCCTGTCCGGCGCGCAGCGTCTGCTGGTACGATCACCAGAAGTGACCATTCGACCGGCCAGCGACCGCTCCCTGCTGATTTCTTTCGGCGACCGCATTTCCGATGACGCCCACCGCCAGGCCAGCCGCCTCTGCCGGAGCCTCGGGGGCGTCCGCGGGATCCTCAACTTGCACCCCGCTTTTGCCAGTGTGCTGGTCGATTTCGACCCCCGGCTGCGCTCGCATGGCGAGATCCAGGCCCTGGTGGAAGCTCGCCTGGCAGGCGAGGGGCCGGACGAGAACGCAAGCGTCGGCGATGCCGCGGCCGAACCTGCCTGGGAAGCCCCGCGGCTGGTGGAAATTCCGGTCGTTTACGGCGGCGCATCCGGGCCGGACCTGGAAGATGTAGCCCGCCACTGCGGTATGGACGCGGCCCGAGTGGTCGAACTGCACGCTGCCGCCGAGTATCTGGTCTATTTCGTGGGCTTCTCGACCTGCTTCCCGTACCTGGGCGGCCTACCCCCGGAACTCGCCACCCCGCGCCTTTCGGCCCCGCGCAAGCACGTGCCCGAGGGCAGCGTGGCCATCGGCAGCAGCCAGGCCGGCGTCTATCCGCTCTCCTCGCCGGGAGGTTGGCGGCTGATCGGCCGGACCCCCTTGCGCCTGTTCGACCCTCAGGCGTCGCCGCCCGGCTTGCTGCGCATGGATGACCGCGTGCGCTTCCGGCCGGTCCCGGAGGCGCTGCCGTGACCGGCGTTCTTGTGGGGCCTCTTGGCAAATTCCCGCCCGTTTTCACCAGTGCCTTCGATTGCCGCCCCATCCCGTGCCCCGTGCCCGCGCCACTGCCGTGCGCAGCCCGCGCACCCTTGCCGGAGGCGCTGCCGTGACCGCAATTCGCGTGGCTGCCCCTGGCTTGCAAACCACTGTCCAGGACCTCGGCCGCTTCCACTACGCCCACTTCGGCGTCTCCGCTTCGGGGGCGGCCGATCCGCTGGCGCTGCGAGCCGCCAATCTTCTGGTGGGCAACGCCGAAAACGCCGCCGCGCTCGAAATGACCCTGGTGGGCGGGGCCTTTGAGTTCGAAGCCCCTGCCGTGATCGCCCTCACCGGGTCGGATTTCGGCGCCGGGCTGCCGCTATGGACGGCTGTGGAGGTCAGAGCCGGCCAGGTGGTGCGCTGCGGACCCACCCGCAGCGGAGCGCGCGGCTACCTGGCCGTGCGCGGAGGCATCGCCACCCCGCTGGTGATGGGCAGCCGCTCGGCGCACGTGATGACCGGCGTGGGCGGCCGGCCGCTGCGCTCTGGTGATCGTCTGCCGGTCGGCGATGCGGCCGTGCGCCGCCCCCGCCGTGCCATTGCCCACTCGCCGGCTCATTCCCCCGAAGCCCTCTTGCGCGTCACCGCCGGTCCGCAAGCCGACCGTTTCGCCGGAGAGCTGTACGGCGGCGCCTACCAGGTCAGCGAGGAATCCAACCGCATGGGTCTGCGCCTGCGCGGTCCCGCCATTCCCGGTCCGGCCGGCGGAATGCTGACCGAAGGCGTGGCCTTGGGCGCCATCCAGGCGCCGCCCGATGGCCAGCCCATCATCCTGTTTGTGGAGCACCAGACCACCGGCGGCTATCCCAAGCCCGCCAACGTGATCTCAGCCGATTTCTGGAAGCTCGGCCAGGCCCGCCCGCGCGACTCCGTGCACTTCGAGGAGGTCACCCTGGACCGCGCGCTGGAACTGCTCCAGGAGCAGGAGAAATGGCTGTACGCCCTGTTATAGGCGCGGGCGGCGAGATCAATCGCCGAGAATCTGCCGCAGCGACAGCGAGAGACCGGGCAACAGGGGCGTCGAGACGGTTTCGCCTTCCACCCGCACCTGCAACGGGCTGCCGGTATAGATCATCATGTGCCGGGTGTTCGGGTAAAGGTGCCAGGCCTCGCGCGCGCCGCGTTCGAAGTACAGGTGTGTCTTGCGGTCGAGAGCTTCGGCGCGTTGTTCCTGGGAAACGACCTCGATGGCGATGGCCGGGGCGCCCTCGATGTATTTTCCTTCCGGTTGGCCTGCATGAGAGATGCTGACGTCCGGTAGCAACCAGCTTCGCTTGGTCAGGCGATAGCCCATCTCCATGAACACCTCGCCCAGTTCGCCGGCTTCGCCGCGGGCATGCGCCTCGATTAGAGCCGCCCTCAGAGCAAGGAAGATTTCCGTGGCATTCCGGTTATGCTTCGATTCCGGCGGCGGCATCTCGATCAGCTCTCCTTCCAGCAGTTCCTGTTTGCACGCCTCTTCCTCCATCCGCTCGAATTCCTCAAATGTCAGAAGGTGCGCTTCGGTGGTGGTGACAGTGCCCATAGCAATCATGATACCTACAACGCCAGTGAGAAGCCGGGCAGCAGGGGCGTCGAGACGTTTTCGGTTTCGACCCGAACTTGCGAAGGGCTGCCGGCCTGGATCGTCATCCGCCGGGTTTTCGGGTAAAGCCGCCAGACTTCGCGCGTGCCATGCTGGAAGTACAAGCCAGTCTTGCGGTCCAGAACCTCGGCCCGGTCTTCTGCGGAAACGATTTCGATGGCGATAGCCGGGGCGCCCTCCAGGTACTTTCCCTCGGGCTGACCCACGTGGGTGATGCTGACATCCGGTTGCAACCAGTTTGGCCCGATCAGGCGATAGCCCATTAAGTGATGGACCTCGCCCAGTTCGGCCGCCTGGCCGCGCGAATGCGCCTCCGCCAGGGCCGCGTCGAGGGCGAGGAAGATTTCGGTGGATGTGCGGTTATGCCGATACTCCGCCGGCGGCATCTCGATCAGTTCCCCCTCCAGCAGTTCCTGTTTGCCCGGCTGCTCCTCCATCCTCTCGAACTCCTCAAAAGTGATCAGGGGCGTCCCGATCGAAAAAACCCATGGCAATCATCATACCCGCGGCAATGCCCGCGGCAGCGCCTTCGTGCTTTAAGCTGAAAACGGACCGCATATGCCAATCGATCTCAACTGCGACATGGGAGAACTGGAAGACGCCGCGCACGAGGCGGCGCTGATGGAACACATCACTTCGGCCAATATCGCCTGCGGGGGGCACGCCGGCGATGAAGCCATCATGGAGCGCACCGCCGGGCTGGCCATAGCCCGCGGGGTACACATTGGCGCCCATCCGGGATACCCGGACCGCGCCAACTTCGGCCGCCTCGAAATGCCGCTCACCGCCGCGGAGATTGCCGAAACCGTTTACCAGCAGATCGCCCGCCTGGAGGCTGTGGTCACCCGGCTGGGAGGGCGCATCGTCCACGTGAAGCCGCACGGCGCGCTCTACAACGTGGCGGTGAAGAATGCCACCGTGGCCCGCGCCATCGGCGAAGGGGTGGCGCGCTGGAACACGGCGGTTCCGGTATTCGGGCTGGCCGGCTCGCCCATGCTGGACGTCTGGCGGCAAATGGGCCTGCCGGTGGCGGGCGAAGGGTTCGCCGACCGCCGCTACGAATCCGATGGCACGCTGCGTTCGCGCAAACTGCCCGGCGCGCTCATCACCGATCCCCAAGAGGCCGCCCAACAGGCCCTGCGCCTGGCGAATTCGGGCACCGTTGAAACCATCTGCGTGCACGGCGATACCCCCGGCGCCGTCGCCATCCTCACGGCATGCAGTTCGCTACTATACAGAGGATGAGATTGCTCCTGGTTCTGGCTGCCGCGGCGCCGCTGTTTGGCCAGTGCACGTACACCGTTACCCCCGCGCAGTTCAATATTGCCGCCGGCTCCGGGACGGGGACGGTAACAGGATCGAGCATCTCCGTAACCGCGGGCACCGGCTGTACCTGGGGCGCCACTACCAATACAAGCTGGCTGCACATCGATTCCGGCCAGACCGGCTCGGGGCCCGGCACCGTGACTTGGCACGCCGACGCCAACACCGTGACCACCGCGCGCAGCGGCAGCCTGTCGGTGGCGGGCCAGACCGTCAGCGTCACCCAGGCCGCGCAGGCGTGCACGTATACCCTCACCCCGCCAACCATCGACTTTCCGGTTACCGGCGGCCCGGGGAGCTTCCAGGTGCAAACCACTTGCACCTGGTCGGCGGATCCGACCCAGGGCTGGATCCATCTGCCGGCCAACGGCAACGCCAGCGTCACCGGCAACGGAACCGTGAACTATACGGTGGATGCCAACGGCTGCGCCACCGGCCGCAGCGGCGCTATTACCATCGCCACGGCGGAGCAACTGGCCCTCACCCAGGATGGCTCGCCGGCCAATTTCGCGTTCAGCCCCACCTCGGAATCCTACCCCGCCACAGTCACCAACGACCGCATCGCCATCAGCACCGGGGCTGGGTGCAACTGGAGCGCCTTCAGCGACGTAAGCTGGCTCTCCATCACCTCCGGCCAGTCGGGATCGGGCAACGGCGCTATCATTATCCAGGTGCGGGCCAACACCAGCGTGGCGCGCACCGGCAACCTGCATATCAATGACGGCGCAACAGTTACTCTGCTGCCGGTGACCCAGGCCGCCCCCGCGCCGCCGCCGGTGCAGCTTACCTCGGTGGCCAATGGCGCCGACTATGCCACCAACGCGGTCTCCCCGGGGGAGATCGTTGGGTTATTCGGCTCGAACCTGGGGCCGGCCACCCCCGCCGGATTGCAGGTTTCGGCCGGCGGCGCTTCGATTGCCACGACGCTGGCAGGCGTGCAGGTGATGTTCGACAACGTAGCTGCGGCCCTCACCTACGTCTCCGCCAGCCAGGTGAACGCCGTGGTGCCGTATGAGGTGGCCAACAATAGCAACGGCCAGACCAACGTGCAGGTGATCTACCAGGGGGCGGCGTCTAATACCGTCACCATGCCGGTGGTGGCCTCCACGCCCGCCATCTTCACCCTGGGGTCCACCGGTCAGGGAGCCGGGGCCATTCTGAACCAGGACCTGACCGTGAACGGGCCCAACAATCGCGCCGCGCGCGGCTCGGTGGTGGTGATCTACTGCACCGGCGGCGGCATCACCAATCCGGCCAGCGTAGATGCCTCCATCATCAGCGCCACCGCGCTCCCGTACCTGACCCAGCCGGTGTCGGTGACCATCGGGGGACAGAACGCTGCCGTGCAATACGCCGGCGGCACGCCGGGCACGGTGGCCGGGCTGACGCAGATCAACGCCGTGGTGCCGGCGGGAGTCACTCCGGGAACCAGCGTGGCGGTGTCGGTGACCATCGGGAATGGGACCAGCCCGGCGGGTGTAACGTTAGCCGTCCAATGAGCACTATACCTTGGGTACCGTTGCGCCCTTAGGGTGCTGCCCCCATAATGGAATCATCACGGCTTTCGATCGATGCGGGGAAAGCACCCATGGTGTGCTCAGGCTGTAACGCTGTCAATCCGGACGACTTGAAGTTTTGCGGGCAATGCGGGCGACCGCTGGCCGCCGACGATGCCGCTACGCTTTTTCTGGATACCAGCGCGGCTACAGTCGCGCCGACCCCCCGCCCGCAGACCGGCGCCGGCGCCATGACTACCATGGGGGCTGGCGGGACCACCTGGACCACCGGCGCGCAGCCCTTCCATCTGGCCGCGGAGACCGTTTTCGCCAACCGCTACCGCATCGAATGCCTGCTGGGCGAAGGCGGCATGGGAGCGGTCTACAAAGCCCTGGACCTGGAACTCGACCGCACCGTGGCCCTTAAGCTGGTGCGCCCCGACCTGGCCAGCCCGCAGGCCATGCAGCGCTTCAAACAGGAACTGCTGCTCTCCAGCCGCATCTCCCACAAGAACATCCTGCGCATTCACGACCTGAGTGATTTCGGCGGCGTCAAGTACATCACCATGGCCTTCGTGGAAGGCCAGGACCTGGCGGACCTGATCGACCGCGAAGGCCGCCTGCCGCTTCCCCGCGCGCTGAAGTTCGCCCGCCAGTTGTGCGCCGCGCTGGAGGCCGCCCACGGCGAGGATGTGGTGCACCGCGACCTGAAGCCGCAGAACATCCTGGTGGACCACTCGGATAACCTGTTTGTGCTGGATTTCGGGCTGGCCAAATCGCTTGAAGCCGAAGTCACCAAGATGACCCGCACCGGCCAGATCATGGGCACCCCGCGCTACATGTCGCCGGAGCAGGTGGAAGCCAAAGAAGTGGACCACCGGTCGGACCTCTATTCGCTGGGGCTGATCCTGTACGAAATCTTCACCGGGCAGGTGCCCTTCCGCGGCGAATCGGCCATGCAGTTGATGTACCAGCGCATGACCGAACATCCGGCGGACCCGCGCACCAGGTGCCCCGACCTGCCCGAGTACATTGCCGGCATTATTCTGAAGTGCCTGGAAAAGGACCCCGACCGGCGCTACCAGAGCGCGCGCGAGATTCTGCAGGACCTCGACCTGGAGCGCTGCCCGCCCAGCGAACCGCGGGAGGGCGCGGCGGACCGCGTGGCTTCATCAGGGTCTACGGGCACTCCCGCCGCCGCCCCGAAGGTTCCTGGCACGAGCGGTGGGGGCCGGCGCGACGCCACCATCAGCATTCAGATTCCCAAGCCATCCCGCCGGACGGGGCTGGCCGCGGGGGTGGTTGTGTGCGTGGCTGCGGCGCTGGCGCTGATTCCCCAAACACGCAAGGCCATCCTGGCGCTTATGCCGGGTGCGCATGCGGGCCCCGAGCACTATGTGGCGGTTTTACCGTTGAACGTCATGGGGGATCCGGGCGCTTTGAAGTACCTGGCCGATGGCGTGGTGGAGTCGCTGGACGCCAAGCTGGGCGGCCTTGAAAACGTGTTCGTGGCGGATAGCGGCAGGGTTAATGCGGCGCTCAAGCAGGGCACCGACGAGAAGATCGCCCAAGCGCTGGGCGTGACCATCCTGATTAGGGGGACCATCCAGCAGGGAGCCGGCGACCACATTTCCATCGACCTGAGCATGAACGATGTCCGGAAACACCGCGCCGTGATGAAGGCCACCGAGTTCGCCGGGGTGCGGCAGGATTTGCTGACCCTGGAGGACAACGCCTTCAAGTCGGTGGCCGATGCGCTGGTCATCCGGGAAACCAATGCCGAGCGCGCGCGCACCAGCGCCCGGCCCACCCAGGACATCGCCGCCTACGACCTTTATCTGAAGGCGCGCAACCTGCTGCACCAGAACGATGCCAACGCCGAAAAGGCCCTGGCGCTGTTCGACCAGGCCGAGAAGCGCGACCCCACCTTTGCCCTGGCCTACGCCGGTACCGCCGATGCCGACCTGATTATGGCCAACACTACTAAGGACGGCGTGTGGACCGACCGGGCACAAGGCGCGGCACAGCAGGCTGAGCGCCTGAACGACCAACTGGCCGAAGTGCATATCTCGTTGGGCGGCGTATACACGCACAAGGGCAAATATCCCGAAGCGATTGCCGAGTTGCGCGATGCGCTCAAGCTGGCGCCCAATTCGGACGAAGCCCACCGGCGCCTGGGAAGAGCTTATGAAGCCGACGGACAGACCGCCGAGGCCATCAAGGCTTACCAGGAAGCCATCGAAATCAACCAGTACCTGTGGTGGAACTTCAATTCCCTGGCGGTAGCCTATTTCAACTCGGGCGACAACCAGCGGGCCCTCGAAAACTTCCAGCAGGTTACCCGCCTGCAGCCCGAATCCGCCACCGGTTGGGCGAACCTCGGAGCGGCTTATTACCGCCTGGGCAATTGGACCGAATGCACCAAGGCGATTCAAGAGGCGATTCGCCTGCAACCCAAGGCCTATTACTTTTCGCAACTCGGGGTGGCCAATTTCTACCTGGAGCATTACGCCCAAGCCATCGAGCTTTTCGGAAAGGCCAGCCAACTGGAGCCCAAAGATCCCTCTTACCAGGCGTACCTGGGCGACGCTTACCGATGGGCGGGGCAGAAGGAAAAGGCCTCCGCGGCGTACGATCAGGCCATCACCCTGGCCTATAAGAACCTGGACACCAACCCCAACGAAACGGACGCGCTGGGTTACCTGGCGGGCGCCTACGCCAAGAAGGGCGACGACGCCGATGCCCGCAGCAAAATCCAGCAGGCGCTACAACTGAAGCCCAACGATCCCGGGCTGCTGGATTTGCAGGCGCAGGTGCACGCCCTTGCCGGCCGCACCGCGGAAGCGCTGGCCAGCCTGAAACAGGCCCTGCAGAACGGCTACTCCTGGAAGGAAGTGGAGAGCGACCCCGAATTCAAGACGCTGCGGCAGAACCCCCAATTCCAGCAACTCCAGAGTGTTACGCCGGCCGCCAACAAGAAATAAGCCCAGAACGGTTCAGTACTTAGGGGGCACCTTTGAGCCGGTACCGGCAGCCCGAAAGCGAAACCTTTCCATGTTGACGGAACGGAAGGTGTTGCCGGATGATGGAGGGACAGGTTTCATGTGTCTCGGGGAATACGGAAAGCTTCGGCCCGGTGGAAACCGGCTTTGGTTGCGTGTGCCTTACTTGGCGGTTTAGCCGCCGCCTGCCACGCCAGCACCATCGATCCGCAAATGGGCGTGGAATCGGCCGGCGACCCGATGGCATTCAACGGCGGTGTTGCCTTCCAGCCGGATGCCGCAGGCGGTGGCGTCTTCCAGTATTTCAATAACACTGGCATGACCATCATTAGCCTGACCTTTACCGCCGGAATCGGGGCAGGCCTCACCCCCGCTGAGCTTCCAACATTTTCCTGCAATACCGCTTCCGATCCGACCGCGCCCAACCCCTACTTTCTGTTCTGCTCGGCCCAGTATTTTGCCAGTAATGGCGATCTGGAGTTCCAGTTTTCCGGCACCAATCCTGGGACGGGGGGGCTGGACGAAGGCATTCCGCCGGTGCTCTCCACCTGCGTGTATGACAACATGAACACGCCCCCTACCCCCGGTTGCACCACCGGTACCTTTTCGATTTCGTTGAACAACGGCTACTCGCTCAACCAGGATGGCGGAGGCTGGGATACCGGAATCCTCAGTGACCCGGTCTTCACGGTGACGGATGTGATTACGGCTCCGGCCGCCGCTCCCGAGCCGGCTTCGGGGCTGTTCGTGGGATTGGCGCTGGTTGCCGGAGTGTTTCTGGCGGGGCGGCGCCTGTCCGGCCAGACCCCGATAATCCCCTAAAGCGGTGTACGAAACCGCACCCGGGCCTCGCGGGTGTAACGCCCCGAACAGCCGGCCAAGCCTGTAAACTCAACTTGGAATACCACTTGCTTGCTTAATATGCCGAAGAATATGCCTCGGACCATGTTGCCCGGTAAGCCGTACCCGCAGGGCGCCACCTGGGATGGAACCGGCGTCAATTTCTCGCTGTATTCCGAAAAGGCGACTGCGGTGGAACTGTGCCTGTTTGAAGCGCCGGACTCTCCGGACTTCGAGACCATCGCCCTGCGGGAATCCACCGGCTACGTCTGGCACGGCTATCTGCCGGGTGTGCGGCTGGGGCAATTGTACGGCTACCGGGTTCATGGACCGTACGACCCCGAGCACGGCGAGCGCTTCAATCCGGCCAAGCTGCTGATCGATCCGTACGCCAAAGCCGTTTCGGGGCCGTTGAACTGGGATGCCCCGGTGTTCGGGTACAAAATCGGCGACCCGGGTGAGGACCTTTCCTGCGACTCCTCGGACGACGCCTGGGGCGTACCCAAGTGTGTGATCACCACCTCCCACTTCGACTGGGAAAACGACCGGCCTCCGCTGACTCCGCTGCATGATTCCATCCTGTACGAGCTGCACGTGAAAGGCTTCACCGCGACCCATTCCGAGATTCCCGAGGATCTGCGCGGCACCTACGCGGGGCTGGCCCATCCAGTGGCCATCGAGTATCTGCGCAAATTGGGAATAACCGCCGTGGAGCTGATGCCGGTGCACGATTTCGTGGACGACAAGCACCTG
>Ga0335074_10001712_pt1 | contig 29602 bp, 28 predicted proteins | sample Lox_Sample_23_FD_206715 | JGI IMG/M metagenome (GOLD analysis project Ga0335074, IMG submission 206715) | Soil microbial communities from Loxahatchee National Wildlife Refuge, Florida, United States - Lox_Sample_2.3 | ecosystem: Environmental > Terrestrial > Soil > Wetlands | place: USA... | reverse complement strand
GTCACTCCCAGGACAAAACATTCCAGAAGCCGCAACTGCTGCTTTTTGCCCAATTTGCAGCGCTTAATCCCCATTCAGCCACCGTAGATCCCTCCCTTATCTACGTCAGCCCCAAAAGGATTCACCACAGAGGCACAGAGATAGCGAGTACGTCTCCAACGGCAGCGCTCATCGTGCAAATGAATTCTGCGCGCAAAGCGCGCAACAAGCTTTGTCGGCGGCGACCAGAGCCTTTTGCGGCCTGCGCCGTCATCTCTGTGTCTCTGTGCCTCTGTGGTGAATCTTTTTTATGGCAAAGCGCGCCGACGGCCGACGGCGATGACGCCTCGGCCTGCGAAAATTATTCACGCTGTCAAAGAGCAAGCCACGCGAGTCTGCGCGCGGAATCTCCGCGTGTGAAGAGCGACATTTGGGGGACACTGAAAATTCTTCGCCGGACAAATGGGAACGAACGTCGGCAAAACACGCAACGCCGCGGCACGGACCCTCGCACGCGGTCCCCGTGTTCCCGGACCAAAGCCGCTCGTTTCACTCGGAAGCGGCCGTAATCCTGGGCGCTCCCGTTGTGCAGCGCACTCTAAAAAACGGAATGTGTTCTCGCCATTGAATTTAAGTTCAATTCCGCAGGCTGCGGTTCGTTTTGCATGCTTGCCGAAACGTAAACGGAAAAATCCCATCCTTATCCGTTGCGCAAGCCATTCGCCTACCACGGCGGAAATCCCCGCGCGCACTCCGGTATCGATCAACGCTTCGCTTACACGCAGAGCGTAAACCTGATCCCGCGCGAAACGCGCCGAGGGATCGCTCATGTCGCCGGCCTGCGAAGCAGAAGCCAAGGATTATCCGCCCGCGTCGATCGTGCTCGAGCGCCTGCTCGCAGCGATGCCGCAGGATCGCGTGTCCGTCGGCTGGCTGCACGAGGAACTGCGCGAACATTCCTTCGAGATGCTCGCATTCATCATGGCGCTGATCGGCGTGCTGCCGGGCGCGTCGGTGATGATCGGGCTGCTGATGATCGTGCCCGCCTTCGGCATGATGTTTTCGTCGGGCATGCCGCTGCCGGACGTGGTGGCCGCGCGTTCGATTTCGACGCGGCAGGCGAGCTTCATCCTCGGCCGCGCCATTCCGCTCCTCAAATCCTGGGAGACGGCCGAACGTGTGCCGCAGGGCGAAATCTGGAGATTTGCGCGGCCCGTCGTGGGCCTTCTGCTGCTGCTTCTGGGGGCGACGCTGCTCGTGCCCGTGCCCCTCAGCAACGTGTTGCCGGCGCTGGTGATCGCGGGCCTGGCGCTGGCGTCGTTCGAGGGCAATCTCGTCCTTCTCTGCATCTCGGGCGCGGGTGCGGCCGGTTCGCTTGCCATCACTGCGGTCACGCTGCTGGCCGCCTCGCAGGCCTTCGCGCATTTCGGCCTTTGATTCCGGAACCTGTTTTCATCCGTATGCAGATGTCGTGAACGCATGACCGGGCTTTCCCGGGGCTCCACAATCTTGCCCCATTCGAATCCTAAGAGCTTGGCGACAGCACGTGCGCGCGAGGGGATTGGGCCGCACGGCACTTAACCCGGTACGGGGCATGTTGAAGCGGAATTGGCTTATCGCGGCTGGGATCGCGCTTGGGCTCGGCTTGGCGCTGGCCGCGCATGCCCAATATTCGGAGCCCGACAATCAGCTCTCCATCGACCGTCTCGGCTACATCCAGCCGGGAACCTACCTCGCGGGCGACAGGGTTGCCTTCGAGCTCGTGAACGCGGGCGACAATTATCTGTTGCGGTTCCGGGGGGCGCCGGAAGTGTTCGTGCTTTATGCCGATCACGGCTCGCTGGGCGGCCGTATCCTGAAATTCGATTCCGGCGAGACCGCGATGAACATCGCGGGCTGGGGCGGCGTGACGCTCTATACCGATCAGGCGCCGCAGGGCCTGCCGGCCGTGCGCACGGGCGACGCCCTGCCGCCGCAGCCGCCGGCCGTTTCCACGCAGGACATGCAGGCGGCCGCCAGCGACGAGGCGGAGCGCCTTGCCTATGTCCGCCGTATCAATGTGCAGTTCACGACGGACTGGAACGCCTTGAGCGAGAATTCGCTGGCGCGCGCCTTCGCGTTCGACACGATGGAAAACGCGGCGCGCGGCATCGAGCGCTTCAGCGGCGGCAATGCGCAGCGCGAAGCCTTTGCGAAGCGCGTGTCGACGGTGATGATCGTGCAGGGTTCGCATCCGACGCTCGGACTGAGCGGCCGCACGCTCATGGTTTCGTTCAATCCCGGTCTCGGCTTTGCCGGCCGCGCCTCTTCGCGCGCCATCGCGCGGGCACTCGGAAACGTCCTGTCGCATTAGCGACGAAGGCATGCCAACATCCGCGCCGGTTCCGGCAAAAGTGCGCACACTTTCGCGTCTGGAGCCGTCCACCGAAGGGGCGCGTCCATGCTCGAATCCGCCGCAAGACGAAGCGCCTGGCGCGCGGTCTTGGCTGTTACGGCGATCGAGGCGGCGGCCCTGGCCTGGTCGTTTCGGGCGGCAAGCTGGCCCCGCATCGCGCAGTACGTTTTTGTTCCGCCGGGAAACGCCGCAAGCTGGGCCGCCGCTGCGGGCGTCACGATCCTCTACATCGCCTACGCCATGCGCGGTCTTTCCTTTGTGCGCACCTATGCCTTCGTGCCGCGGCGCTGGCGCGAAGCGACGGGCCTGAAACTCTTCGCTGTTCCCATGGCGCTCGTCACCGGTCTCTTCGAGGAAGCGTTCTTCCGCCGTTTCCTGATGGATTTCGCCCAGCAACATGGCGCGGGGTCCGCAGAACAGATCGGCGTCTCGGCGCTGAGCTTCGGATTGGTGCACGGCGTATGGGCCCTGTTCGGCGGGTTCCGCGCCGGGGTGGGCGCCACGATCTCGACCGCCGTGCTGGGCGGTCTGCTTGCGGGCGTCTACATCCTGGGCGGACGCAGCCTTTTGCCCTGCGCCGCGTCGCATGTTGCGATCAATCTGATCCTGGAACCGTGGCTCATCCTCGCCGCCACCTCCGGCCGCTGGGGCGCCGCCGGCGCGTCGTGATTCGTGCAAGCGGGCAGCAAGAATTTAGCGCAGAGGACGCAGAGGATGCGCAATGGGCGCGGAAAATTAGCGCGCGAATGCGCGCAAGAAAATATTGACGGGAGGCGGTGAGGCCATGAGAGACCGCGTTTCTCACTGTCTCACTGTCTCACTGTCTCACTGTCTCACTGTCTCACTGTCTCACCGTCTCCTGTGAAATTTCTTTTTTTGCGCGCCAACGCGCGCGAAGTCACCCTGCGTCCACCGCGCATCCTCTGCGTCCTCTGCGCTGAAATTCTCGGGGCCACGCTCAAGGTTCAAAACCGTCGGGCGCCAGTTCGAAATGTTCGAACAGGAATCCCGGCGCGACCGTGCAGCCGACGAGCGTGTAAGCACCGAGCGATTTTGCACTTTGCCACGCACGCGACGGCACAACGATCTGCGGCCTCTGTCCCTTGTCGAAATCGCTTCCAAGGATGTGATCCCTGACGACACCGTCTTCCGCGACACGCAACGCGAGCGGCGCACCCGCATACCAGTGCCAGATCTCGGCCGCATCGATGCGATGCCAGCGCGACTCTTCGCCCGCCTTCAGAAGGAAATAGATCGCGGTGCCGTGGGCGCGGCCCGACGCGTCTTCCGCATAGTCGCGAATGTCTCGCGATAATGTCCGCCTTCGGGATGCGGCTTCAGCTTGAGGCGCCGGATCAGCATGTCGGCTTCGTCGCTCATGCGATCGTCGATACGCCGCGTGCGGCCTCGCGCCAAGTGAGCGGCGGCTCCATCAGCAGCAGGTTGGGCGCGCCGCGCGCAACCAGCGTCTTGATACCGAGCGCGACGGAGCGCGCATCATCCAGCGCATCATGGCGGCGGCCTGCGAATGTCGCGCCGGCCGCCTCGGCGATGTCGCAGGCATGAAGCCCGCTCGGATCGATGCCGGCTTCGATCAGCCACGGCACGGCGTTGACGTAAGGCGGCAGGCGCGGCTCGTCCTTCAACCCGTAGAGTTCGAGATTGTCCGTCAGCACGAGATCGTCGCGGCCGAAAGCCAGAAGCGGCGCGCCGTCGGCGAAGCGGATGAAGGCGCGATAGGCCACCGCGAAATCGACGCCGCGCTCGGCAACCGCCGCATTCGTCACGCCGGTCAGGTTTTCGAGATAGGACGACAGCACGGGATTGAGCCGCGGCTTGATGAGGACGTCGAAGGCGGCCGTTTCGGCGAACGTCTCCGCATCGATCTTCACGGCGCCGATCTGCACGACTTCGCGGAATTCGCCGGGCCTCAGCCAGCGATGCTCCATCGAGCCGGGCCACGCGGTGAACTCGAGATCGAATACGACCGCACAACGCATGGTTGAAGAATGTGTGGATAGGGAACCGGCACCGTGTCGAATCAGTTTATTCCTGCGATTTAAGACATTCTTAACGTCGAAGGCTGAGCTTAGGCTCAAATTTCCTCTGGAGGGATTCCATGGCTGCCCGGCTCCGTATGACCCCGGCCCCCGAAGCGCCCGATCCGCAGCCCGCAGCCCCCTCCCAGACCCCCGACACGCCCGCGACGCCTGCTCACGCCTATCTCGCCCGGCTGGCCGCGCTCCATGACGAAGCCGCCGAGACGGCGCATCTCGCCAACCTGCTCGGCCGCGCCCCCTGGGTGGCCGGCCTGCTGGGGTTGGGCGCGCTCGCGACGGCTTTCTTCTGCGCCAGATCCGTCTCGTCCATCTCCCTCGGCACATGGTTGATCTTGGTGACCGTGGCGGTCGCCGCCGTCGGCCGCAGCTATGGGCGGACCATCGAGGCCCCCTTCGACCGGACGGCGCTCAAGACCTTCGCGCGCAACCTCTCGGCGATCCTTCTTTATGCCGGGGCGGCCTGGGGTGCGGGCCTCTTTCTGGCCTTGCCCGAGAGCGTAGGCCTTGCCGGCGGCATCGCCTTCACGGCGACCATTTCGGCCTTTGTGGCCGGTATTCTCAGGGCCCGGGACATGGCGTTCAGTTTCCTCGTGCCGGCCACGGCCGTGGGCGCCTTCTGCACGCTGATGCGCGACGCAAACCTGACCGACGCGCTGGGAATTCTGGCCGGCGGCCTCCTCGTCGCCGCGGCTGCGACACTTCTTGAACGTCTGATGACAGCGGCGTCACGCACCGAACTCAGCTGAACCTTTCGCCTTCACCTTTCGCTTTCCGCGGCGCTGTCGAAAGCAGTATTGTCCCGCGCCATGCGGCGTCCGCCGCCAATAGGTGACCATGATTCCCGATGTACGCGCGGAGACGGCGAACACGCCCGCCGTCGCCGATCCGTTCGATACCGAAGCCGCTGAACGCATTGCCGCGGCGACCGCCCTCCTGAAACAAGCGCCGCAAGGTCTGAAGCAGTTCTTCAGCGCCTTCTTCCAGGGCGCATCGCCGGAAGACGTCTGCCATTTCGCGCCGGAAGCGCTCGTGGCGCTGGCGGAATGGATCTATGCGCAGACCGCCACGCGCAAGACAGGTGAGCCTCTCGTCATCCTGACGGAGTCCCCCGTCGAGCCGCGCAACGAAAGCGTGCTCCTCGCGGTCAACGACGACATGCCGTTCCTGCTCGACTCGCTGATCGGCGAGATGAGCGCGCGCGGGCATCGCATCCATGCGCTCTTCCACCCCATCATGACGGTGACGCGCGATGCGAACGGCGCGCGCGGCGACAAGGGTGCTGCCGGCCGCGAGAGCGTGATCGTGCTGGCGCTCGACCAGATCGTCGAACCGGAATTGCGCGCGGAGATGACCGACGGCGTGCGCCACGTCTACCGCCAGGTGCGTCTCGCCGTGCGCGACTGGCACAAGATGCGCGAGCGTCTGCATGAGACGGTTGCGGGCCTGAAACGCACGCCGCCGCCCGGCAATCGCGAGAAGGTGCAGGAAAGCATCGCCTTCCTCGAATGGCTGGGCGCCAATCATTTCACCTTCCTGGGAAGCCGCGACTATGCGTTCCGCGGCGGCGAAGACGCGCAGCTCGATCCCATCGATGAATCGGGCCTGGGCGTTCTTTCCGATACGGGTGCGCGCGTCGTCCGCCGCAACGAAGGCGAGACCAAGCTTTCGCGGGAAGCGCGCGACTTCCTGCTGGCGGCCGAACCGCTCATCATCACCAAGTCGAACGAGCGCAGCGTCGTCCATCGCCGTGTGCACATGGATTACATCGGCGTGCGCATGTTCGACGCCAAGGGCAAGCTCACCGGCGAGCGCCGCTTCGTGGGGCTTTTCACGTCGGGGGCCTACAGCCGCCGTCCGGGCGACATCCCGATGCTGCGACTCAAATTCCAGCACGTGCTGCAGCGCGCGGGCCTTCCCTCCGACAGCCACGACGGCAAGGCGCTCGCCCATATCCTCGACGCCTATCCGCGCGACGAGATGTTCCAGGTCAGCGAAGACGAACTCTTCGCGACGGCGCTGGGAATCCTCAGGCTCGGCGAGCGCCCGAAAGTCCGCGTCTTCCTGCGCTACGACCGCTTCGACCGCTTCGTCTCCGCTTTCGTGTTCATGCCGCGCGACCGCTACACGACGGAAGTCCGCGAAAAAGTCCACGCCATCCTGGCCAAGGCGTTCCACGGCCGGCCGTCGGCATCCAATCCCACCATCGACGACAGCCTGCTTGCGCGCATCCACTACATCGTCGGCCGCAGCGACGGGCCGCGCCCCGAAGTCGACATCGCCGGTCTCGAAGCCGAGATCCGCGAAGCCATCCGCACCTGGGACGACGGCCTTTCGGAAGCCCTGATGAACGCCAAAGGCGACGAAGAAGGCGCGCGTCTCTTCCGCCGCTATGCCGGCGCCTTTCCGCCCCGTTATCGCGACGTCTTTTCGCCCGACGAGGCGGTGCGCGATCTCGACGAGCTGATGCGGCTCTCGCAACAGAAGGCGAGACCGATCAAGGCGCGCGCCTATCGCTCGGACGGCGATGAACGCGGCTTCCTGCGGCTGAAGCTCTATGTTGTCGGCGCGGTGCTGCCGCTGTCGGCGTCGCTGCCGGTGTTCGAGAATCTCGGCTTCCGCGTGATCGCCGAAGACAGCTACGCCATCGTGCTGCCCTCGGAAGAGGGCCCGCCCGCCGCCGCGGCCGTGCTCGATTTCCTCATGGAACGCGCGGACCAAAGCCCCGTGTCGCTCGCCGAGATCAAGGCGCCGCTGGAAGAGGCGTTCCACGCGGTGGTTTCAGGCGAAGCCGAAAGCGACGGATTCAATCGCCTTGTCGTCGGCGCCGATCTCGGCTGGCGCGAAGTGAGCGTGCTGCGCACCATCGCGAAATTCCTGCGTCAGGCCGGCATCGCCTTCAGCCAGGACTACATGGAGCAGGCGCTCGCCCGCAATCCCGACATCGCCAAGCTGATGGTCGAGCTTTTCCTGGCCCGCAGCGCACCGGAGATCGAAGACCGCGACGCGCGCGTGAAGGCTTTGGGCGAGCGCATCGACGCGGCGCTGAACGACGTGCCGAGCCTCGACGACGACCGCATCATCCGCCGCTTCCGCAACGTCGTCGAAGCGATGCTGCGCACCAACTATCACCAGGCCGACGCGAAAGGCGCGCCGTCGCCTTACATCGCGATCAAGCTCGACAGCCAGAAGGTCGACGAATTGCCGGCGCCGCGCCCGCATGTGGAGATCTTCATCTACGCGCCGCAGGTCGAAGGCGTGCACCTGCGCTTCGGCAAGGTGGCGCGCGGCGGCATCCGCTGGTCGGACCGGCGCGAAGATTTCCGCACCGAAGTCCTGGGCCTCGTCAAGGCGCAACAGGTGAAGAACGCGGTCATCATTCCCGTGGGCGCGAAGGGCGGTTTCTATCCCAAGCAGCTTCCCGTCAACGCCACGCGCGAAGCCGTGCAGGACGCGGCCATCGCCGCCTATCAGAAGTTCATCCACGCGCTGCTCGATCTGACCGACAACATCCTGCCCGACGGCACGGTGATGCCGCCCGAGCGCGTCGTGCGTCACGACGACGACGACCCCTATCTCGTCGTCGCCGCCGACAAGGGCACGGCGACCTTCTCCGACATTGCGAACGCGATCGCGGAATCGCGCGGCTTCTGGCTGGGCGACGCCTTCGCCTCCGGCGGCAGCCACGGCTACGACCACAAGAAGATGGGCATCACCGCGCGCGGCGCCTGGGAAGCCGTGAAGCGGCATTTCCGCGAAGAGGCCGTCGACATCCAGAAGGAGCCGTTCACCGTCGTGGGTGTGGGCGACATGTCGGGCGACGTGTTCGGCAACGGCATGCTTCTGTCGAAGGAAACGAAGCTCGTGGCCGCCTTCGACCACCGCCACATCTTCATCGATCCGACGCCGAACATGGAAAAGAGCTTCGCGGAACGCAAGCGCATGTTCGACCTGCCGCGTTCGAGCTGGGCCGACTACGACAAATCGCTGATCTCGACGGGCGGCGGCGTCTTCGCGCGCACGCTGAAGGAGATTCCGCTCTCCGCCGCCATGCAGGCGCTGATCGGCTCCAAGGCGACGAAGCTTTCGCCGGACGAGATCATCAAGGCGCTCTTGAAGGCGGATGTCGATCTTCTCTGGTTCGGCGGCATCGGCACGTTCATCAAGGCCGCGAGCCAGACCAATCTCGACGTGGGCGACCGCGCCAACGACGCCGTGCGCGTCAACGGCAGCGACGTGCGCGCCAAGGTGGTGGGCGAAGGCGCCAATCTCGGCGCCACGCAGCTCGGCCGCGTGGAATATGCGCTGAAAGGCGGACGCATCAACACCGATGCGATCGACAATTCCGCCGGCGTCGACACCTCCGACCATGAAGTGAATCTCAAGATTCTTTTCAGCGGCCCGCTGCGCCGCGGCGAGATCACGGGCGAAGCGCGCGATGCGCTCTTGAACGAAATGGTCGACGACGTGGCGGCGCTGGTGCTGCGCGACAATTACGAGCAGACGCTGGCGCTGTCGGTGGCGCAATTGCGCGGCGTCGCCGACCTCGACGCGCATAGCCGCTTCATCCATGACCTCGAGCGTCGGGGACGGCTCGACCGTGTCGTGGAATTCCTTCCTGACGACGAGGCGCTGCGCAAGCGTGCGCAGGCGGGCCGCGGGCTGACGCGCCCCGAGCTCGCCGTGCTGCTGGCCTATGCCAAGCTCGACCTGGACGCCGAGATCGTGGCGAGCGACCTGCCCGACAACCCCTATTTTTCGGGCGAGCTCGTTGCCTATTTTCCGCGCGCGGCCGCGTCGCGTTTCCCGCAGGAGCTCGCCAACCATCGCCTGCGGCGCGAGATCATCGCGACCTCGCTCGCCAACCGCATCGTCAACATGGCGGGACCGGTTTTCGTGCACCGCATGAAGGAAGTGTCGAGTGCACCGGGCGCGCGCGTGGCGCGCGCCTATGTCGAAGCGGAAGGCGCGTTCAGCCTCGGCGCGCTCGAGAGCCGGATCGATACGCTCGACGGTCATGTGGGCGCGCAGACGCAGACCGGCATGTATGCCGACATCGCGGAGTTGCTGCGCCGGCTGGGCCTGTGGTTCCTCGTCAACGTGCCGGCGAACGCCGATCTGGGCGAAACGATCGCGCAGTATCGCGAGGGCGTGGAAAAACTGCGCGGCACCTTCGCGACGCTCGTCTCACCTTACGAAGCACACGACACGGAGGCGCGCATCGCGCATCTGCGCGACGCCGGCGTGCCGCTCGATATCGCCGAAGACGTGTCTGTGCTGCCGTTGCTCGCCAGTGCGCCGGAGATCGTCATGCTGGCAGCCGCGCGCAATCTTCCCATCGATCTCGTGGCCGGCGCCTATTTTGCGCTGGGCGCCACGATCGGGCTCGATCGCCTGCGCGGCCTGGCCGCTCACATTTCCGGCGGCGAGCACTGGGACCGTCTGGCCGTGCGCCGCATCGTCGACGATCTTTATGCGGGACAGCGCGGGCTCGTCGGCGATGCGCTGAAGGATGCAGGACCGGACGCGACGACGCGCGCGCAGGGCGCGGAGCTCGTCAAAGCCTGGGCGGACGCACGCGCCGATGCGCTGGGGCGCACCAAGAGCTTCCTCGCCGAGCTCGAACGCACCGGCGATCTCTCGATCGCCAAGCTCACGCTGGCGAACAGCCAGATCCACGAACTCGTAGGACGATAAAGCTTTCCTCCCCCCGCGACAGCCGCGGCGGAAAGTTACCGCGGCGCCATTCTGATCGCGCCGTCGAGGCGGACGGTTTCGCCGTTGAAATAGCCGTTGGTGATCATCTGCAGCGCGAGCGAGGCATATTCGTTCGGATTGCCCAGACGCGGCGGGAACGGCACTTGGGCGGCGAGCGCCTGCTTGACCTGTTCGGGCGCGCCTTGCAGCAGCGGCGTGTTGAAAAGGCCCGGCATGATCGTGTTGCAGCGGATGCCTTCCTGGGCGAGATCGCGCGCGACCACGAGCGTCACGCCGTTGATGCCCGCTTTCGACGCCGTATAGGCCGCCTGTCCCACCTGACCGTCCTGCGCCGCGACAGACGCCGTGTTGACGATGGCGCCGCGTTCGCCGCCGTCCAGCGGATCGAGCGTCAGCATGCCGGCCGCCGACATCGCGATGCAACGATACGTGCCCACGAGATTGATCTGGATGATGCGGTCGAAATCCTTCGCCTGGAAGAACTTGATCTCGCCCGTCTTCTTGTCGCGCGATGCGGTTTTGGCGGCGTTGCCGGTGCCGGCGCAATTCACCAGAATGCGCTCCTGACCGTTCGCGGCGCGCGCCTTCTTGAAGCCTTCCGCCACGCTCTCGTCGTTCGTGACGTTGACTTCGCAGAATACGCCGTCGATCTCCTTGGCGACTTTCTCGCCCTTGTCTTTCTGCAGATCGAAGATCGCGACCTTGACGCCGTGCTTGGCCAGCGCGCGCGCCGTCGCTTCGCCGAGGCCGGAGGCTCCGCCCGTGATGACGGCGGCGACCGAGGAGTTCAGTTCCATGGTGCAGTCCCTTCCCTGTTGTAGCTCTGTCCTTCGGTCTTAAAACGGCGCCGTCGCGAAGGGAAGAGTGCCAGAGACTCCAGGACCTAGAGCACGAGCTGGGTCTGCGTGACGAGCGCGACCAGCTTGCCGTCGGCGCGGCTGATCCGCGTCTGCCAGACGGAGGTGCGACGGCCTATGTGCAGGGGCGTCGTTTCGGCGGTGACGGTCTCACCTTCCCTAGCGGCAGCAAAGAAATTCGTCTTGCTTTCGACCGTCGTCGTGCCCGCGCCCTCCGGCAGATTGAGGAACGCGGCCGTGCCCCCCAGGCCATCTGCCAGGGCCATAATGGCGCCGCCGTGCAGGATGTTCCCGCTGGTGCAGAGATCGGGGCGCACGACCATCCGGGCCGTCACGCGCCTGGGCTCGGCGGAGAGGATTTCCACTCCCATCAACTGTGGAAAGGGCTGCGCGGCACGTCTGGCTGGATCGGTCATGGTTTCTCCCTCGCCTTTTCAAAAATCTATGCGCAGCACGCTCTGCCTCAAAACGGGATCCGCAGCTTTTTGCGCGCCGCGCGGGAACCGGCGGTTCGCGTGCGCCGTTATGGCGTTCGGAGGAGCCGTGCGCCGATTAAAATCGGCCGAGCGCAGCAACAAGCAATTCCCTGACAGGTAGGCGGCGCGTACGCAGCAGCCGACACGTGTGGCATTGCGGGCACACAAATCGCCAATCAGATAATACTATATTGACTAAGTCTAGTTTAGTGATTTTATAGTTGAACTAGGGTTGTGCGAGAGATGCGCACAATACGGCTTGTCCTGCTCCGAACGATGAGAATTGAGGGGAATGAACACGATGAAGACCTTGCGGACCGTATTGCTGGCCAGCAGCGCAATGCTCGCACTTACCGGCGCAAGCCTGGCGCAGTCTCAAACGGACGCGCCGCCCAAAAAACATCATCATCATCCGGCCGACCGTTTCGATCTTCTCGAGCAGCAGGTCCAGCAGCAGGCGCAGGCGCTCAAGCAGCAGTCCGCGGAGATCGAGCAGCTGAAAGCGCAACTCGGACAGCAGACGGCATCCGCGCCGGCAGCGCAGCAGGTTACGCCGCAGCAATTCGCGGCGCTGCAGGACAAGGTCGACCAGGTGGTGACGGAGAAGACGGAAGAGAAAAAAGACGGGGCGACGGTCACGTTCCGGCACTACACGCCCTATCAGCATTCGAAGACGGTACCGACCATCGCTTCGGCCGACGGCCGCTACACCTTCCAGCCCTTCGTGCTGGTGCAGGGCGATTTCGCGAGCTACAGCAAGGGACAGCCGCTTTCGCAAGCCGGCACGGACAATCTGAAAGCATCGGGCGAGAACTTCCGTCGTGCGCGCATCGGCTTCCAAGGTATCCTGGACAAAGATTTCAGCTACAGCTTCATTGCAGATTTTGGCGGCGCCGGCGGCGACGAGACCTATCAGGCTTATGCCGGACCGAACACCGGCACGACGAAGAACACGGGCGGCACCAGTCTCACGCCATATACGGCGAGCACGGCGAGCGGCACCGGCGCGCGGCTCTACAACGCCTGGGTCGGCTACAAAGGCTTTCTCGCGCCGTTCACGTTCAAAGCCGGCGTTATGTCACCGCCCGCAAACCTCGGCGACACGACGCAGTCCGACGATCTGTTGTTCAATGAGCGTCCTTCGCCATCGCAGCTGTCGCGTGGCCTCGGCGGCGATGACGGCCGCGAATCCGTGGGGTTCACCGGCAATGGCAGTTGGTGGAACGCTTCGCTGTTTCTGACCGGCGACACGTTCGGCAAAGGACCGCTGATCTATCCGGCCGCGACTTATGCCGGCGGTCAAGAAGCGATCCTCGGCCGCGCCGCCTTCCGTCCCTGGTATGACGACGACACCAATTTCAATATTCACCTGGGCGCCAATTACACCTACGTCATTCACCCCGCGGAAGTGACCAGCACGGCAAATCCGGGCGTGACGAGCTATCCGATCACGTTCTCGGATCGCCCGGAGCTTCGCGTCGACAACGTGACGTTTATCAACACCGGCGGCATCAATGCGCGGAATGCCTATGCGGGAGGTCTCGAAGCGGCCGTAAGCTATGGACCGTTCCTGCTCCAGGGCGAAAACTTCTGGTACGGCATCGGGCGCAACAGTCCCGCCGCCGGCGTCACCGATCCCACCTTCTCAGGCTGGTACGTCGAAGGAAGCTGGGTTTTCTGGGGGGCCGAAGGTCACACTTACGATCCCACCAACGCGTCGTTCCGTCGCCCCAGCCCGGATGGATCATTCGATCCGTTCGCCGGCAATTGGGGCGCCTGGGAAATCGCCGGCCGTTACTCGAGCGTCAATTTTGACCACGACATCACCTCGACCAACGCCGCCAATCGCGTGTTCGGCGGGGAGCAGTACATCTGGACCGCGGGACTGAACTTCTATCCGAACGATGTGCTTCGGTTCGTGCTCGATTATCAGGGCGTGACGCTCCGGAATATCGGCGCGCTGAACGACAACGGGCATTTCAGCACCGTCAACGTCCGCACGCAGATTGCGTTCTGATCGGGGAGATTCGGACAATGAAAATTCTTCCCCTCGTTTTTGCAACGGCGCTTGTCACGCTCTCCGGTAGTGCGCTGGCCGCGCAGGTCACGCTGCTCAACGTGAGCTATGACCCGACACGCGAGCTCTACAAGGACATCAACGCGGCTTTCGCCAAGGAGTGGAAGGCGAAGACCGGTGACGACGTGACCATAAATATGAGTCACGGCGGCTCGGGCGCGCAAGCACGCGCAGTGATCGACGGGCTCGATGCGGACGTCGTGACGCTTGGGTTGGCCTACGATATCGACGCCATCGCGCAGCACGCGAAATTGCTGCCCGACAATTGGCAACGGCGGCTCCCTTTCAACAGCACGCCGTACACATCGACCATCGTGTTCCTGGTCCGGCATGGCAATCCCAAGGCGATTCACGACTGGCCGGATCTGATCAAGCCCGGCGTATCGGTCGTTGTTCCCAATCCGAAAACGTCGGGCGGGGCGCGCTGGGCTTACCTCGCAGCCTGGGCCTACGCCGAACGCAAACAGGGCGGCAGCTGGCAGAAAGCGAAGGATTTCGTTTCCGCGTTCTATTCGCACGTGCCGGTTCTCGACGCCGGTGCACGCGGATCGACGACGACGTTCGCGCAACGCGGCATCGGCGACGTGCTCGTGTCGTGGGAGAACGAAGCACATCTGGCAATCCAGGAAGCGGGGCCGGGCAAATTCGACATCGTCTATCCGTCGGTGTCGATGCTTGCCGAACCACCCGTCGCTTGGCTCGATCAGAACATAGACCGTCATGGCACCCGCAAAGTGGCCGAGGCGTATCTGAAATTCCTCTACACGCCGGAGGCACAGGAAATCGAAGCGAAGAACTTCTATCGTCCGCGCGAAGTGAAGATCCTGGCGGCGCACGCGGCCGATTTCCCGAAACTGAAGCTCTACACCGTCGACTATGCCTTCGGCGGGTGGACCAAAGCGCAGGCGACGCATTTCGCGGACGGGGGCGTCTTCGACCAGATCTACAAACCGGCGCGATGACACCCCTATCCGTCGCAACGCGTACCGCCGTCCGGAAGCCGAGCGCACTGCCCGGCTTCCTCCCCACGTTTGCCTTCACGATCTTTTATCTCTCCGCCATCGTGCTCATCCCGCTGGCGGCGCTCGCGATCCGTCCATGGTCGCTCGGGCTTGACGGATTCATCAAAGCGGTGACGACACCGCGGGTGCTGGCGGCGCTGGAGTTGTCGTTCGGCGCCGCCGCGATCGCCGCGATCATCAATACGGTCTTCGGTTTGATCGTGGCGTGGGTGTTGGTGCGCTACCGCTTTCCGTTCAAGCGGCTCATCGATGCGCTGGTCGATCTGCCCTTCGCGTTGCCCACCGCCGTCGCCGGCATTGCGCTCGCCACGCTCTATTCGCAGAAGGGCTGGGTCGGCGCGCCGCTTTCGGAACTGGGCTTGAAGATCGCCTATACGCCGCTTGGCGTCGTCGTGGCGCTGACGTTCATCGGCCTGCCCTTCGTCGTGCGCACGCTGCAGCCGGTGCTCTCCGATCTCGGACTGGAAGCCGAAGAAGCGGCGGCCACGCTGGGTGCCACACGCTTCCAGACATTCCGCCGCGTCGTGCTGCCCGCACTTGTGCCTGCGCTTCTGACGGGTGCGGCGCTGGCCTTCGCGCGCGCCGTCGGCGAATACGGCTCGGTGATCTTCATCGCCGGCAATCTGCCGATGGTCTCCGAGATCGCGCCGCTCCTGATCGTCATCAAGCTCGAGCAATTCGACTATGCGGGCGCCGCCGCCGTCGGCCTCGTCATGCTGTCGGCCTCGTTCCTCATCCTGCTGATGCTTAATGCACTGCAGGCTTTCGTGCTGGCGAGGCGCTGATGTTCCAGCCGCGCAACGCCATCGAGGATCCGCGCATTGTCCGCGTCGGCGCCGTCGCCATCGCGGCTCTTTTTGTCGCGCTCAATCTCGTGCTGCCGCTGGTCGTCGTCTTCAGCGAAGCGCTGTCGAGCGGTGTGCATGCGGCGCTCGCGGCCCTCAAGAATCCCGATGCGTGGTCGGCCATCAGGCTGACGCTGATCGTGGCGGCGATCGCCGTGCCTTCGAACATGATCTTCGGCCTCGCCGCATCCTGGGCCATCACGAAGTTCGACTTCTGGGGCAAAAGCTTTCTCCTCACGCTGATCGACATTCCTTTCTCCGTCTCGCCCGTCGTCTCGGGCCTTATCTACGTCCTGATGTTCGGCATGCAGGGCTGGCTCGGGCCGTGGCTGCGCGCGCACGACATCCGGATCATCTTCGCGCTGCCGGGCATCGTGCTCGCCACCATGTTCGTGACGTTCCCGTTCGTGGCGCGCGAACTCATTCCGCTGATGAGCGACCAGGGCCGCGACGAGGAAGAAGCGGCCGTCTCGCTCGGCGCCTCGGGCCTCGCCATCTTCTGGCGCGTGACGCTGCCCAACATCAGATGGGGCCTGCTCTACGGCGTGCTCCTCTGCAACGCGCGCGCCATGGGCGAGTTCGGCGCCGTCTCCGTCGTCAGCGGCCACATCCGCGGCCTCACCAACACCATGCCGCTGCATGTGGAAGTGCTTTACAACGATTTCCAATATGTCGGCGCCTTCGCGGTCGCCTCGCTTTTGGCGCTGCTCGCGCTGATCACTTTGCTCGTCAAATCGTTTCTGGAATGGCGTTACGCGGACGAGATCGCCGCCACGCATCGCCATTGAAGGGTAGCCCATGTCGCTCGTTGTCGAGTCCATCGCCAAGAAATTCGATCGCTTCGCCGCGCTCAACGGCGTGAGTTTCACGGTCCCGAAAGGCGCGTTCCTGGCGCTCTTGGGCCCGTCCGGCTCCGGCAAGACGACGCTCCTGCGCATCCTGGGCGGCCTCGAATTCGCCGATATGGGCCGCGTGCAATTCGAAAGCGAAGAGTGGCTGGCGCTGCCGGCGCGCGAACGCCGTGCGGGTTTCGTGTTCCAGCATTACGCGCTCTTCCGCCACATGACGGTGGCGAAGAACATCGCCTTCGGCCTCGAGGTGCGCGCGCGCGCCAGGCGGCCGCCGCGCGCGGAGATCGCGCGACGTGTCGACGAGCTTCTTTCGCTCGTGCAGCTGGACGGTCTCGGCAAACGCTACCCAAGCCAGCTCTCCGGCGGCCAGCGCCAGCGCGTGGCGCTGGCGCGCGCGCTCGCGATCGAACCCCGCATGCTGTTGCTGGACGAGCCGTTCGGCGCGCTGGACGCGAAAGTCCGCAAGGACCTGCGCGTGTGGCTGCGCAAGCTGCACGACGCGATGGGCATCACCACCGTCTTCGTCACCCACGACCAGGAAGAAGCGCTTCAGGTCGCCGATCTCGTGGCGGTGATGAACCAGGGCCGCATCGAGCAGATCGCCACGCCCGAACAGCTGCGCGCAGCACCCGCGACGCCTTTCGTGGCGGAATTCCTGGCCGAGTCCCTGCCGCGCCCCATGGCCCCCGCGGCCAACGTCGTCAATTTGCGCTGACGCCCACAGGCAGGCTCTTTTCCCGCGGCGCGGATGGCCCGATAGTGAGCGCATGACGCAGACCTCCGACCCGTTCGATATCCCGGTCATCCCGCTTCCCGTCATCGCGGTCACGCAGGCGCGCCATGCGCGCATCGTGCGCGAAGGCTTCTGGAAAAAGATGCTGCGCACGGCCGGGCGCGTCCCGTTTGCGGAGGATCTGGTGGCAGCCTATTTCTGCGTCATCGATCCCAGGACGCCGTCGCGCGTGCGCGGTGTGCTTCTGGTCGCCCTCGCCTGGTTCGTGTTGCCGGCGTCGGTGATGCCGGAATTCCTGATCGTGGCGGGCCTGACCGACGACGCGGCGGTTCTCGCCATCGTCGCATCCATGGTGCGCAAGCACATCAAGGAGCAGCACTACGTCCGCGCGCGCGCGGCGCTGGGCATCGCCGAACCCGTGGCGGACGAGGAAATCTGGGGTTGACTATTGCGTTCAACGCGATCGTCGCGCCAGCCATCGGCGATAGAAAGATTTACCACAGAGGCACAGAGACACGGAGCGCGGCTCTCGGCGACAACGCATGCTCTGGTGGGGAAAGGTATTCTTGCGCGCGAAGCGCGCAGGCAAACTTCAAAGGTGTGCCACACTGTCCAGGAAGCACTCGGTGTCTCTGTGCCTCTGTGGTGAATCTTTTTCAGCGGACCGTCAGGAACGGATTGGCCGGCTGATCGCCCTGTGCCTTGTCCTGCTGCCCGTTGACGAACTCGATCGCGATGCCCGTTTCATGATGGCGCGCCACGCGGCCCGCCGTTTGTCCGATCAGCACGATTTCGCCGAGCGGCGGACGCGCATCCGTCTTCAGCGACACGCCGCTCAATGACAGATCGAGCACTTCGCAGCCCAACACTTCGCCGTTCGAACGCGTGAAACGCGCCAGGCCCTTCGTCGGCTCGCGATCGTGGCGGCGCACCGTCGTTTCATCGACGACGCCGCGGTTCATATAGAGCGTCAATTGCTCGGCGAGCTTGTCGCGCTTCATGGCCGAACAGTGGAACTGCACGCCGAAGCTTCCCGGCGTGGACGCCGCTTCATCGGCATCCGCGTCCGTGTCGGACGGACGGATGACGCTGCCTTCGAGACGGCCGAAGCCGTCGATGTAGAGGACGATCTGTGTGTCCGTCGCGGGCACGGTCTCGCTGACGAGCAGGGCGCCGCCGGGCGAAAGATCGACGACCTTGCACTGGGCCTCGCGACTGTCGCTCGGGACGAAGAAGCGTCCGGCGATTTCGACGCGCGCGCGCATGAAATGGCGGCGCTCGGCTTTCGCCCGCTCCACCACGCTGTTCCGGTCCTTGGTCATGGCGAGCGCCAGTGACATGGCCTGGCCCCTAAGAATGCCTTCCTGCACGTTGTACGGCCGGGTTGGTCAACGCGAGGTTTACGCGTCCGCGCCATTTTCGATGTTTTCCACGTTTATCCCTGCCGCTTCCAAGGGCTAGTGGCTTGAGCTATAGAGCCGAGCATCCGAAAACCGCCGAGGGGGCGTGTCGACCCCTTAAGTGGATCGCCCCTTTCCAGGAGTTCCGCATGGGCCGCGCCGTCGCGTCGTCTTTCAGACCCCGTTTCGCAGCCCTTCTCGGTCTCTGTGCCGCTTTTTCCCTGTCGGGATGTATCGGAAATTCGGTCTTCGACGATCTGAACGCGGCGCAGCCGGTCGGCTCACCCTTCCAGGAAGCCCTTTTCAAAGATTACGCGTTCCTGGCGCGCTCGTTCGGCACGGACTCCGAGCCGTCGGGCCAAGCCTTCGACGCCGAAGGCGCGGTTTCCATCACCGGCGCCGACAACACGGTGTCCGGCCTCGCCGACGCCTATGCCCTGAAGGCGCTCGCCGTCGCGAAGGGCGATGAAGACGTGCTTCCCGAGCCCGCGCCCGACACCGACGTCGACGCCGAAAGCGTCCGCCTGGAACTGCTGCGCGACCTGGCCGACGGCCGTGACAAGGCGCCGGAGGATGCTGCCCGCGCCCAGGCCGATTTCGACTGTTGGGTGATGAACCGCCGCGTCGACAGCCTGGCTGCCGCGTCGCGAGCCTGCCGGCGCAGCCTGACGGCCTCGCTGGCCAAGCTCGAGCACGGCTCCAATCCGGTGCAGGCGCCCGCGCCGGCCCCAGCGCCCGCGCCTGTGGCACAGCCGGTCACGTTCACCGTGACCTTCGCCTCCCGCTCGGCCAGGCTTTCGCCCGACCAGCTTTCGGTCATCGGCGATGCCATCAATGCGGCGCGGCAGGGCCGCCAGTCGCATATCAGTGTCGTCGGCCATTCGGACACCGGCGAAGCCGGCCAGCTGTCGCTCAAGCGCGCGGATGCCGTCGAAAAGGCGCTGATCGCGCAAGGTGCGCGCGCAGATGCCATCAGTGTCTCGGGCGCCGGCAAGGACGAAGAGCCGCGCAACCGCGTCGTGGTGATTTCGCTTCTTCCCTGATCGCTTGGGCCTGATCCCCCGCCCTTAAGCATCCGGACCGTTTGCGGTCCCCGCCTTTGGCAGGACGGGTTCCCGCGCGCTATGCTTGGTTCCAACGCTATCCAGGGACAGGGCAATGAAGGCCTTTGACTACATCATCGTGGGCGCGGGCAGTGCCGGCTGCGTGCTGGCGAACCGCCTCTCGGCCGATCCGTCCGTCGAGGTTCTCCTCATCGAAGCGGGCGGGCGCGACAAGTCGCTCATGATCCACATGCCGGCAGGCATTCCGGCACTTCTCGGAAAGCCCAATCCGCACAACTGGTATTTCAACACCGAAGGCCAACAGCACCTGAACAATCGCCGCCTTTACTGGCCGCGCGGCAAAGGCTGGGGCGGCTCCTCGTCCATCAACGGCATGATCTACATCCGCGGCCATGCACGCGATTACGATCACTGGCGGCAGATGGGATGCGACGGCTGGTCATTCGCCGACGTGCTGCCCTATTTCAAGAAAGCCGAGACAAACGAGAACGGCGGCGATGCTTTCCACGGCGGCAACGGACCGCTGCACGTGTCGAACGGAAAATCATCGAACCCGCTGTTCCGCGCCTTCATCCAGGCGGGTGCCGAAGCGGGCCATCCGCTGACCAACGATTTCAACGGCAAAGCGCAGGAAGGTTTCGGTCCCTATCAACTCACCATCCGCAACGGACGGCGCTGGAGCGCGGCGGCGGCCTATCTCCATCCTGCGCTCGATCGTCCCAACCTCACGATCGAATCCAACGCGCAAGTGACGCGCATTCTGTTTGAAGGCACGCGCGCGGTCGGCGTCGAATACGCGCAGAAAAAAGAACGATGCCAGGCGCGCGCCATCCGCGAAGTGATCCTTTCGGGCGGAGCGGTGAACACGCCGCAAGTGCTGCTGCTGTCCGGCATCGGCGATTCCGAGATCCTGAAACGTTTCGATCTTCCCGTCGTCGCGGAGCTGAAAGGCGTGGGCCGCAATCTGCAGGATCATCTCGACTGCTCGATCCAGTACGAGTGCAGCCAGCCGATCACGCTTTACAGCCAGGCCAATCCGCTGCGCGCCGCGCGCACGGGCCTCGAATACGTGCTGCTCGGCAAAGGTCTCGCGACCGGACAGGGCCTGGAATCGGGCGCCTTTCTCAAGAGCCGTCCCGATCTCGATACGCCCGACCTTCAGTTCCATTTCATCGCGGCGCTCATGTACGACCACACACGCAAGAGGGCGGACCGTCACGGCTTCATGGCGCATGTCTGCCAGTTGCGTCCGGAAAGCCGCGGCTACATCTCGCTGCGTTCCGCCGACCCGCTGGACGCGCCGATCATCCAGCCCAACTATCTCGAAGCCGAAGAAGACCGCCGTGCGTTGCGCGAAGGCGTGAAACTCGCGCGCGAGGTCTTCGCCCAGGAAGCCTTCGATCCCTACCGCGGTCCGGAACTCATGCCCGGCGCGCACGTCCAGCGCGACGACCAGATCGACACCTTCGTGCGCAAGATGGCCGAGACCATCTATCACCCGGTCGGCAGCGCCAGGATGGGCAAGGACAAAGACTCCGTCGTCGACACGCAGCTGCGGGTTTACGGCGTAGACGGGCTGCGCGTGGTCGATGCGTCAATTATGCCGGCGCTCGTCTCGGGCAACACCAACGCGCCCACCATTATGATCGCGGAAAAAGCGTCGGATTTGATTCTCGGCAAGGCAGTGTTGCCGTCGGAAACCGTCCGCGTGGCGGAGGACGAGATCAACCGCGCCGCGGCCTGAGGCCCGGGAACTGTTCACAACTCATTGCGGAGGGTGTTTCAGATTTGAACTTCCCTTGCACCGCAACCATCTAAGGTTCACGATTTTCATCCTTGCAGCGCCAGAACGGAAACGTCTCGGGGGACGTTGTAGACTTGAAGGGAAAGGATACAACGATGCCGACCTTGCGCGCGTGCCTCTTCGTTGCCGTCGCGACAGCCACTCTCGCCGCGCGGGCCGAGGCCCAGGACGGCGCCGGGGGCGGCCGCTATGCCCTTCACGAAATCAATTTCGACATGTGGTGCCAGGAAGAGCGGCATCTGCCGCCGGAGCGGTGCGACAAACGCCTGCCGCAGGACGACGCAGACTATCAGGCCTACGTGGCAACGATCGAGAACTACGAGGTCCAGTATCTGCAGCAGCAGCGTAAGGACGTGCTCCTCGATCGCACGATCGTCCACGACGATCCGATCGACCATCCGATCCAGCCGTCGGCGCCGCAGGTCAATCAGGTCGACCCGCCGCCGGACGCACCGCCGCCGCGCTAAATTCGTACTCCCCAAACGTCATCACCCGGCGTGCAGCTGCGCGTCCGGGTAACCCAATTGCGGCTGTGGCAAAAATGGGTCGCCCGGAGATGGGAGCATTTTAATCTAGGAAATATCGCTTTGTTGCGCCGCTACTTCACCAACGCCATGGGTGATTGCGACACGATGTCGAGTCGCTTGATCAGCGACAGCATGGCGTCGTCCATGTCGAAATTCGTGGGCATCGTCTTCTGCTGCGACACGACGAGGCGCAGATGCGGCGCCTTCGGATGGCTGCGCAGCGAACGGACCATCGGCGGTGCGGGCGGCGGCGGCGGCGGCACGAAAGTCGACAACGGTTCGTCCTCGCGCACGAATTCGGATGCAACCAGACGCTGGAACGCGATCGGACGGCCGGCCAGCGGCGAGGGATCGCTCAGCACCTGCATCATGCCGACAAAACGCGTGGGCTCTTCAATGCCGAAGGTAATGGGCGCCAGGATCATTTCCATTTCGATCAGCGCGCCTTCCGGCGTCGTGCCGTAGGACGAAATCGCAACCGGCTGCTTCATCGCCAGGGACTGACGCAGCAACAGCGTCATCGAGGCGCGGCTGCCCGCTTCCCAATGCGCAAGAAAGCCCGTGCCTTTCAATTCGAAACCGTAGCGGTCGCACAGCGACGTGCCCGCGAGACGGTAATGGGGATGCGACGCATCGGTGGCGTCGAGAATGAACACGAACGACAGCATGCGCTTGATGGCGCGCGGATCGATGTCGCATTGATCGGGAACGTCGCGGCCGCGGCGCAATCTGCTCCAATATCCCACGAGGAGATGGCTGTTCCGATGTTTCATTGTCTTACCCCGCTCCCACGCGTTCCATTTTGCGCCACTTCGAGACGGCCGGCGCCATTGCGAACCCTTAAGAGCAGAAGGCGTGCCAGTGCCGGCGGTTATCCCCAAGGTCCTTTGCGGCGGACCGAACCGAAGAGCGGAAATTCCGCGGATTTGAAGAACGGCGTCAAAATGGCGCCCACCGCGAAACCGCCGACATGCGCCCACCAAGCGACGCCGGGCTGATCGGCTTTCGTGGCCGCCGCCATGAGAAGCTGCAGGATGAACCAGAAGCCCACCACCCAGACGGCCGTGATGCGAAACGGCAGGAAGATGAACCCGAGCGGCACGATGACGGTGATCCGCGCGCGCGGGAAGAGCAGCACATAGGCCGCAAGCACGCCCGAGATCGCTCCGGAGGCGCCCACGAGCGGCACCTGCGCGGACGGATCCATCAGGGCGAGCGTCATCGCCGCCGCCACGCCCGATATGAGATAGAACAGGAAGTACCGCGCATGCCCCATCGCGTCCTCCACGTTGTTCCCGAAAATCCAGAGGTAAAGCATGTTGCCCGCGATATGCAGGACGCTCCCGTGGAGGAACATGGAGGTGAAAATTGTGAGGCTCGCGGGCACCTGGCCCACCCCTGCCGGCGCGTAGCCCGTAAAGAACGAGGCGGGCGTAAAGCCGAAGACCAGGAGCGCCGCATCCATCTCGTCTCCGAGCGAGAGCTCCCAGAGAAACGCCGCCACACAGGCAAGGATGATTCCCCAGGTGATGACAGGTCTGAGCCGCGCGGGATTGTCGTCCGAGATCGGGATCATGCCTGAACCGCTTAAGACCCGTTAACCACCCGGACTGTTTCGAATTGGGTCGATTCGCGCGCCGTGGAAGCCTCCAATCATGGCACGTTTCCTGAACATACGCCTCGCGGTGACTAAGGCCCTGGCCCTTGAGAGGTCGGCCCGATGAGGAACAGCGCGATGTCGATGAAGCCCGTAACGACCCTTGCAGCGGCGGTCCTTGCCTCGCTTCTGGCCGTCATGCCGTTCGATCTCGCAAGCGCCGGCGGCTCCGGCGGTTCGAGCGTCCCCATGTCAGGCCCAAACTGCAAAACGGGCTCCACGCTCGTCATCAACAAGCCGGTCAGCATCTACAAGCCCGTCACCATCAACAAGCCGGTGACGATCAACAACAACATCAGCATCTACAAGCCCGTGACCATCCAGAAGGACATCAACATCTACAACCCGGTCACCATCAACAAGAACATCGATATCCAGAACAACGTGACCATCAACAAGAGCATCAACATCAGCAAGAACATCACGATCAACAACGGCGGGAGCGCTTCGGCGACCGCTACCGCGAGCGCGGTTGCGTCGTCCGCGTCGCAGTCGTCGGCTTATGCGCGCGCCAACATGTTCCAGCAGCAGAGCAGCGGCACGACCTATTACGGCAGCTATTACGAGGAAAATAACTACTATCGCGGCGTCGGCGGCGACATGGGCAGCGTCCAGACGGCGCAGGCCTGCGAGATGCAGGAAGCCACCGTCATGAAAGCCATTCACGCGATGTGCGTGGCGCCGGACGGCCGCGAATTCCCCGCCTCGCACATGACAGGCGAAACGTTCATCGACAATTCCTATGAAGGCGAGATCGCGCGCTGCATCCCGGGTGCGCATCTGAAGATCACGATCGGCGACGTCGTGCCCTCCGATCAGGGCATGGCGGGCACCTACGAACACGGCGCCACGCTTGTCTGCGGCGATCACGAAGCCGTGCGCCACTACAAGAACGGCATGCTGAAATGCGAGGCCGCCCTGCTGGTGAAGGACTGCACGGAGCGCACGAACCTCCGCAAATACGGCACGGGCGACATGTTCTTCTCGTACCGGACCCAGGTCTGCGCCACACCGGCCCGCCAGGCGTCGCGGAGCGCCATCGAAGTGACCGGCATGACGCTCGAAGGCGGCGTGGGCGACGGCCGCTAAGCACCGGAGCCGTTAGTCCTTCGACGCGGTTCAAATGGCCCCAACGACGCGGCCTCGCGTAAACACAATCGTAAGCACAAAACCCGTAAGGTTTCTGGCCTCTCCCCGGACAAAAGACGATGTTTCGGGACAAGCTCATTGCGACCAGTATCTGGGCCAGCGCGATCATCGCCGCGGCGATGGTTGCCGACTATCTCATCACCATCGTCATCCTGCAGGACCGCGCCGGCTACACGCCGTTTGTGACGCTCGCGATCGCGACCATCGTGGCGGTGCCCGTGGTCTATGTCATGATCAGCGGCCGCATAAACCTGCGCGAGGCACGCGACGCGCTGGCCATTGCGCGCGATGCAGCCGAAGGGGCCGAGAAGGCCACGCTCGAAGCGCTCCGCGCCGTCGAGGTGGCGCACCGCAAAGCCGAGGACGAGCGTACTTCGGCGCTGGAAGCAAGCCGCGCCAAAAGCGAGTTCCTCGCCAATATGAGCCACGAGCTCCGCACGCCGCTGAACGCCATCCTGGGCTTTTCCGAAATGCTCGCTTCGAACGCCTTCGCGTCCAAGCGCGAAGAATATGCCCGCGTCATCCATTCGTCGGGCAAGCATCTTCTGGGACTCGTCAACGATCTGCTCGATCTCTCGCGTATCGAAGCCAACAAGCTCGTGTTGCGCGACGAAACGATCGACGTCGAAGATATTCTGCGGACCTGCATCGAAGTCATCCGCCCGCGGGCCGCCGAAGACGCACTCAGGCTCGAATGCTTCGTGACGCCGGACTTGCCGGAAGCGATCGCCGACCGCCGCGCGCTGATGCAGATCCTCCTCAATCTTCTCTCCAACGCCGTCAAATTCACGCAACCGGGCAAGCTGGTGGAAGCCTTCGCGCGGATCGAGGCGGACGGCGGGTTGCTGCTCGGCGTGCGCGACGAAGGCATGGGCATAGCCGAAGACGAACAGGCCCGCATGTTCGAGCGTTTCGGCCAGGGCCGCCACGACATCTCCTGCACCGCGAAAGGCGCGGGTCTCGGGCTTCCCATCGTCAAAGGCCTCGCAGAGGCGCATGGCGGACGCGTGGCGATGCAAAGCAGGCTCGGCGAAGGCACCTGCGTCACCGTCTGGCTGCCGCCGCAGCGCCTGAAAGCGCGCCGCAGGATCAGCGCGGCTTAAATATTTCTCCCCGAATGAAATTCGGGGGAGGGGGACCGCGATTTCAGGACGCGCCCGCTGGCGGGCTTCGCTGCACGACCGGCCACCGTAAGTCCCCTCGTCGCGCGGCCAAAGGAGAGAGCAAAACAAGGCCAACTTCAACGGCGAACACGGGGCGCTCTATTTCTCCGGGAGTCTGAAGCGGCCCGCCGGCGATATTTGGCAATGATTGGCGAAGCCATCGGCACACTTGGGCGACCGCCGCGTGCGTATTCTCTCGACACGAAAACCTCTTACTCACCATGGCCGGACTTGTCCCGGCCATGGCGAATTTGAGAGCAGCTAGCCGCAACTTGACCCTCCGGCCTTGATCAGTATATTGCCCGCCTTCCTGCGGGGTTTTCCCGCGCGGGAAATCGTCAAATTACCTAAGGATTTCAATATGTTCGCGGTCATCCGCACCGGCGGCAAGCAATATCGGGTGGTGACGGACGACGTCCTCACTATCGAGAAACTCGAGGGCGACGTCGGCTCCACGCTGACCCTCTCGGAAGTCCTGCTCGTCGGCGGCGACACCCCAAAGACGGGTGCGCCTCTTGTGAAAGGCGCCTCGGTCGAGGCCGAGATCCTCGAGCAGGGCAAGGGCGAGAAGGTCATCGCCTTCAAGAAGAAGCGCCGCAAAAACACGCATCGCAAACGCGGCCACCGCCAGCTCTTCACCAAGGTGAAGATCACGGCGATCCACGCGAGCTAGGGATTAGAGAACTATGGCGCACAAGAAAGCAGGCGGCTCTTCGCGCAACGGTCGCGACTCTGCGGGACAACGTCTCGGCGTGAAGATCTTCGGCGGCCAGGCCATCGAAGCCGGCAACATCATCGTGCGCCAGCGCGGTACGCAATTCCATCCGGGCGAGAACGTCGGCATGGGCAAGGACCACACGCTGTTCGCGCTCGCCGACGGCCATGTCGCCTTCCGCGAAGGCTTCAAGCGCCGCACCTACGTATCGGTCATTACGGCGAACCTTCCGAAGGACGCGACCTCATAGCGGCTTGAAGACATAGGGCCGCCCGAAATACCGGCGGCCCATGGAGGCGAGGGAGATGGTCCGCCATCTCCCTTTTTTGTTCCCTCGCAAGGAGAGGAACAAACATGTCTTGCTGCAGATTGGAGACCGAACGCCTGTTGTTACGTCCGCAGGGAGCGCACGACATCCCAGCGCTCGTGCCGCTCCTGAACGATTTCGACGTTTCGAAGAACCTTGCCCGCGTGCCTTATCCTTATACGGAGGAAGATGCGCACGCCTTCCTCGCCAAGGGCGCCGAAGACCGCGCGCGCGGCCAGGCTTATCCCTTCGCGCTGGTTCTCAAGACGGGCGGCGCGTTGATCGGGGGTTGCGGCTTGAGGCTGCAGGATGATGGCATCTTCGAACTTGGTTACTGGCTGGGCAGACCCTATTGGGGCAAAGGCTTCGCCAGCGAGGCCGCGCGGCGGGTGGCCGCGTTCGCGTTTCACGAATTGAAGGCGCCGACGCTCAAGGCGGGGTATTTTCACGACAACCCCGCCTCGGGCCATGTGCTGGAGAAGCTGGGCGGCGTGCCGGCCGGCGTGGAGCACCGCGATTGCCTTGCCCGCGGCCACGCCGTTTATTGTCACAAGGTCGTGCTCGACCGGGAAAATTTCGGCCGAAACAGAGAAAAACAACGATGAAGTTCCTCGACATTGCCAAGGTCTATATCGCGTCGGGAAGCGGCGGGAACGGCTGCGTGTCGTTCCGCCGCGAGAAGTTCATCGAGTTCGGCGGACCGAACGGCGGCAATGGCGGCCGGGGCGGCGACGTCTGGGCGGAAGCGGTCGACAACCTCAACACGCTCATTGACTACCGCTACCAGCAGCATCTCAAGGCCCAGAACGGCCAACACGGCATGGGCAAGGAGATGACGGGCTTCAACGGCGACGACGCGACGTTGCGCGTTCCCGTCGGCACGGAGATCTACGAAGAGGACGGCGAGACGCGGATCGCCGATCTGGCCAAGCCCGGTCAGCGCATCAAGCTTCTGCGCGGCGGCAATGGCGGCTTCGGCAACGCGCATTTCAAAAGCTCGACCAATCAGGCGCCGGACTACGCCAACCCTGGACAGCCTGCCGAAGAAAAGACGATCATCCTGAAACTCAAGCTCATCGCCGACGCGGGGCTGATCGGATTGCCCAATGCAGGCAAGTCGACGTTTCTCTCGCGCGTGTCGGCGGCGAAGCCCAAGATCGCGGACTATCCGTTCACCACGCTCATTCCGCAGCTCGGCATGGTGCGCATCGACCAGGTCGATTTCGTGATCGCCGATCTTCCCGGACTGATCGAAGGCGCGCATGAAGGCGCAGGCTTGGGCGATCAATTCCTCGGCCATGCCGAGCGCTGCGGCGTCGTGCTTCATCTTGTCGACGGCACGCAAAGCGAGATCGTGCGCGCCTACAGGACGATCCGCAAAGAGCTCGAGGCCTATGGCCACGGCCTCGGCGAAAAGCCGGAGATCATCGCGCTCAACAAGATCGACGCCATTCCGAAGGCGGCGCTGACCAAGAAGCTCGCTTCGCTGGCGAAGGCGTCGGGCAAAAAGGTGTTTGCAATTTCCGGCGTCAGCGGCGAAGGCGTGCAGGAGGTGTTGCGCGCGCTGGGCGATCAGATCGTCAAAAACCGGAAACATCTGGCGCCCAAACGGGCGACGGAAGACGCCTGGTCGCCATGAGCGATCCGCTTGCCCGCGCCAAACGCATCGTCGTCAAGATCGGGTCGGCGTTGCTGGTCGATCGCGCGAGCGGGCAAATGCGCGAGGCATGGCTGGCGTCGGTCTGCGCCGACATCGCAGCGCTGAAACACGAAGGCAAAGAGATCATCGTCGTATCGTCGGGTGCGATCGCGCTCGGCCGGCGCGCCCTGGGCCTGCGCGATGGCGTTCTGAAACTCGAAGAAAGCCAGGCCGCGGCCGCAGCCGGACAGGTCCGCCTCGCGCAGGCTTACGCCGACGCCTTCGCGCACAAATCGATCCTTGCGGCGCAGGTGCTTTTGACGCTCGGCGATACGGAGGAGCGCGCACGCTATCTGAACGCGCGGGCGACTTTGCGCACGCTGCTGGGCTTCGGCGCCGTGCCCGTCATCAATGAGAACGATACGGTGGCGACGGCGGAAATTCGCTTCGGCGACAATGATCGTCTGGCCGCGCGCGTGGCCTCCATGATGGAAGCCGATTGTCTTGCGTTGCTCTCCGACGTCGACGGTCTCTACACCGCCGATCCGACGCGGAACGTCACAGCGGCGCATATTCCCGTCGTCGACGAGATCACGCCGTCCATAGAAGCGATGGCGGGTCAATCCGTATCCGGCGTGGGGCGCGGCGGCATGGCGTCGAAGCTGATTGCGGCCAAGATCGCAATCCAAGCGGGCGCCGAAACCGTCATCGCCAAAGGCGCTGCCGAACATCCGCTGGACGCCATCCGCAAGGGCGCACGGCTTACGCTCTTCAAGGCGATCGCGAGTCCGCACGCCGCGCGCAAGCGCTGGATCGCGGGCGGGCTCAAGGCGGAAGGCACGTTGACGATCGATTCCGGCGCGGCGGAGGCGCTGGCGCAGGGCAAGAGCCTGTTGCCGGCGGGCGTCAAAAAGATCGAGGGCGAATTCCGCCGCGGCGATGCGGTCGCCGTGCGCGACGCTTCCGGCCGCGAAATCGCACGCGGGCTCATTGCTTATGGCGCCGCGGACGCGCTGCGCATCGCCGGGCGCAAGAGTTCCGAAATTGAAACTATTCTCGGCTATCGTGGCCGCGACGAGATGATCCATCGCGACGATCTGGTTCTCGTCGAGAAGAGCTCGGTGGTATGAGCGATCATGTCGGAGCGCGGGCGCCGCGCCCCCGTGG